>Ga0209632_10005539_pt1 | contig 10927 bp, 10 predicted proteins | sample COG_10_FD_184754 | JGI IMG/M metagenome (GOLD analysis project Ga0209632, IMG submission 184754) | Pelagic Microbial community sample from North Sea - COGITO 998_met_10 (SPAdes) (version 2) | ecosystem: Environmental > Aquatic > Marine > Neritic zone/Coastal water | place: Helgoland, sampling...
AATAAATTGTTAGCTGTTTTAAAAAAACCATACGAAAATCAAAATGATATTATGGATTTTCAATCTCCTGCACCGTCTAGTGGCAAAGCTTATCAAACATTTTGTGGGACTTAACTCTTAGAGAACGTAAGGTTCAGGTCTTGCATTATTATCAAGAACTCTTTCAACAGAAAAGTCACTTATATCAATCGTTTGATAAGATCCTGTAGAAATTAATTCAGTTAATGCTCTTCCTATTCCAGGTGCTTGCATTAATCCTCTACCTGTAAATCCTGAAGCCATATATACATTTTCATATTTAGGATGTTTGCCAACCACTGCATTATTATCTAATTTGTTACAATCATAATAACCAGCCCAGCCACCAGTTAATTTTAATTCTTCAAATACAGGAATTCTTTCTGCTAATGCTGGCCATACTAATTCTTCAAAATCATTCCATGCTGGTTCTAAATCAGTAGCATCAAATACTGAGTTAGGTGACCCTGCCAAATACTCTCCACCTTCAGGTCTCCAATAAACCCCTGTAGTTAAATCTCCAGTTAATGGCATTTCTTTAATGTATTTAGGGCATTTAACTCTAAAAACTGTATGTTTTTGTGGAACAACTGGGATATCTTTTAATAATTCTTTAGTCCAACATCCAGCAGCAGATATGATTGTTTTAGCTTTAATGTCAGAAATACTTTTCACTTCACCTTTAATAAATTCTGCCCCTAATTCAATCGCTTTACTCTTTAAGGCGCTATGAAACATGAAAGGATCAATCCATCCTTCACTTTGGTTGTCTGTATAAGTTGCTGTTTCAACACCTTTACTATTTATATAAGGAAATATTTTTGATAATTCAGAACCTTTAATATTTTTAGTTCCTGCATCACAAGCTTGATGATTTTTTAAAGCTTTATACTGTTCTTCAGCATGCTCTGGACCAAACATTAATAAGTAACCATTTGTAACCATACTTGCTGTAGGGTTTGGATTTTTTTCAGTTTTTAATAGTTCTGGTATTTGAAAAATAAATTCTCTAGCAAACTTACCTAGTAATATGTTTTCTTTTTGAAAAAACTGCCTTCTAAATCCACCAAGTGATAATGGAAAAGAAGCTGTTTTATAAGTTGGATCTCTTTCTATAACTTTAACTTTTCTACCTTCTTTAGATAAAAAATAGGCTGTAGCAGTTCCAATTATTCCACCACCGACTATTACAACATCATCCATAATTTATTTTAATTTAATATGATTAAGCTTATATTTAGCAGTAGTGCAAAGAGACACCAAAGTAAATAAGGAATCATTAAATAATAGCTATGCAAGTTGACACATTTAAATCTAATTATGAGAATGATTATCAGTAATATTAAAATTACTAATACAATTAGAGCTAAAACAATCTTATGAAAAACAAAAAAAACTATACTCCAAGTTGTATTAAAAATTAAATGAATGATATAAATATAGATCGTATTTATATCTCTTTTTTTGCTGTGCCAAAATTTCCAGATAGCAATTGCCATAAACAAATAAAGAGTAGTCCAAACTGGTGCAAAAATCCAATCTGGTGGATTAAACGAGGGTTTGATGATTAAAGAATACCATGGTTCTTTAAAACCAACAGTAGCTAAACCTCCTATTGCTGATGCAGAAAAAGTAACAAGTGCAAATACTAAAAAAGATAAGAATTTGTTTTTTAACATATTTCTATTATACAATAGAATATGGAAGAAAAAAAAGTTATTTGGATAACGGGTGCTAGTAGTGGAATTGGCAAGGCTTTAGCTTTAAAGTTTGCAAATGAAGGATGGATCGTGGCGGCATCTGCAAGACGTGAAAACTTATTACAAGAATTAAATAAAGAAAATTCAAATATTCACTCTTTTCCCTTGGACGTTACTAACATTGATCAATGTAAATCTGTTTTTATAAACATTATTGAAAAGTTTAATAATGTTGAAATATCTATATTTGGAACTGGCATACACGACCCCAAATCAGAGAAAGAATTCAATCTTGATAAGATTAGAAAAATTATGGAAGTTAATTATTTTGGAACAATGAATTCGATTAACTCTGTTTATGATTATTATAATGATAAAAAAAGTGGTCAAATATCAATCATTTCCTCTGTTGCTGGATATAGAGGATTACCTGCAGCAGGAGCCTATTGTGCATCTAAATCTGCGTTAACAAGTTTTGCAGAAAGCCTTCACTTTGAAATGAGAAGAAAAAATGTAAGAGTTTCTCTAGTAAGTCCTGGCTTTATTAAAACACCAATGACAGATCAAAATGATTTTCCAATGCCAATGATAAAGTCACCTGAATTTGCTGCAGAAAAAATTTATACAGGTTTAGTTAAGAAAAAAGGGTTTGAAATCCATTTCCCTAAAGCTTTTACTTATTTTTTGAAGTTTTTAAGTATGCTGCCTAGCAGTATTTACTTTAAAATTGTTGAAAAAGGGATGAAAAAAATAGATTACTAATTTTTAACGAACATCACTGTAAGTTCAGCAACTTTTATTCCAAACTTAGTCATTGTAGCTCTATTAATTGCTACCTTTTCATCTTGCATAAAAATCCAATCATCAAAAGTAATTTTCATTTCTTTACCTTTAATAGGTACTAATAAAACATATTCAAATTTAAAAGCAGGTCCATATGAATAACCTTTAGCCTTACCAACAACATCTCCAGCTGTACCCTCGTAGTTATGTTCATCTAATTTATCGATTGTCCATTGTCTTTCTTGAATTTCACCATCATTCCAATTAAATTTTTCATTTAAAATTAATTGTTTACCATCCCACACACCATTTAAATCAGCTGAAAATTGTCTAGTTACTTTTCCAGATCTATTTTGTAAAATCCCCCAAGCTTTAACATTTCCAGATAAATACTCTTCTATAATTAATCTTGGTTTTTGATCTTTAAAGTCTGTCGGCTTCATATTATTTCCTGTGCAGCTAGTTAATAAAATTAATGATATTAAGGCAAATATAATTTTCATATGTTTATTTATTATATAAAGAGAATTGAATCAAATCTATATTTCTTGATTTAAACCCTGCCTCACAATATGAAAGGTAAAATTGCCACATCTTTTTGAAAGTTAAGTCAAAACCCTGATCTTTAATTAAATCCCATTTTTTGTTGAACTCTTCTCTCCAAACAATAAGCGTATCTGAGTAATGATCGGCATAAGAGTTATATTCTCCAAATTTTAAACCATTAATATCGATATGATTTTGTATTTCACTTTTGGACGGCAAAAATCCACCTGGGAAAATATATTTTTGAATAAAATCTTGTTTATTTTTGTATCTCTCAAATAAATTGTTATCAATTGTTATAGCTTGAATACCAACCGTACCTGATGGATTTAAATTCTTTTTTATTGTATTAAAGTAACTGTCTAAATAATTCTGCCCTACTGCCTCAATCATTTCTATAGATGCAATATGATCATATTTTTTTTTAAGATCTCTATAATCTTTAATTTCAATATTAACTTTTTCATTAAGTCCACATTTATGAATTCTTTCTTTAGCAAATTCGAATTGTCTTTTAGAAATGGTTATACAATCTAATTTCACATCATAATTAGTGCCTATATATTCAGCAAAACCACCCCAACCACAGCCAATTTCAAGAATATTATTGCCAGCAGCAGGCTTTAAAAGATCAGTTAATTTTTGATATTTGTTATTTTGCGCAAGGTAAAGATCTTGTTTGGAATTTTCAAATATTGCACTTGAGTAAGTTAAAGATTTATCTAACCAAAGAGAGAAGAAATCATTGCCAAGATCATAATGTTTTGCAATATTTTCCTTACTTCTATTTTTTGTATTTTTAATAAGTTTATTCTTAAAGTAATTAATTAAAGGCAAATCAAAAATACCAGAAAACTTATAAATAGTTTTTATATTTCTAGCTGTTAACTCAATTAAATCAGAAAGATTATTAGTAATAAAAAAATCTTTCATGTAGGACTCTCCTAAGCCTATACTGCCACTTTTAATCAAGTTATAGGTAAGGCTTTCATCTTTAATTGTTAACGATACTTTTAAACTATCTTCTGGATTGCCAAATTTTAAAATTTCTCCATCAATTTTTGTTATTTTGAGAAAGCCATGTTTAATATTTTTAAGTGCATTAAATACAATTGAATCTGAAATTTTATAAATTATCATTAATTTTCTAAAGTAATATTATTTTTAATCTTAATTTTTTTACTTATAAACTTAATTCCTTTTGTCCACAATTTAAATGCCTCAAAGTGTATCGCTAAAATAATCTTAAATGTCATTAGGGGATGTTTTAAATAAGATTTAATTAAGTTAGAGTTATTTAATTCACTTTTATCACCATCTTGTGATGCATAAAGAATTTTACCTTCCGAGTCCTGTAAATCAATAATTACTGAAATCTTATTACCTGGTTTTAGCAGTCTAAAAAAATAAATACAATTCATCGCTATAAATGGTGAAACATGAAATTTTTTTTTACACACATGTTGTATTAAATTATGATCTTTTTTAGTTTTAAAAACATATGTATGTTGTTCGCCAAACGTATTCTTAACTTCATAAAGAATAGATATTAAATCAGAATTTTTATCATATACGTAGAATACGCTTAAAGGATTGAACACGTATCCAAATATTCTAGGATAGCACAAAAGTTTAATTTGAATATCATCACAATTAATGTCATTTTTCTTTAAATGATCTATAACCCAATTTTTAAGTGAACTTCCATCTCTGGGGCCATGATCTTTATTAAAGAAACTAATAATATTAAATTTATCATATGAGAATATTTTTAAAGTTTTATTTAATAACTCTATTTCTGATAAATCTATAAGTAATGAGAACACTTTATAATTGAAGGTATGAATTTTTGGCTTGAACCTTTTATGAATTACGGTCCCAGTATAAATAAATGAATGTTTAATCATTAAGCATTTTTAGCATTTCAATTGAGGACTTTATTCCATCCTCATGAAAACCATAACCAAAATAACTCCCACAAAATAAAATATTTTTTTTATTTTGAATTTTTTTTAGATTCTTTTGGTTTAATAGCGAATCTGCATCAAAATAAGGGTGAGTAAACCTGACTTTTTTGTATGTTTTATCGGCAGAAATTTCTCTAAATGGATTTATTGTTAAAAAGATATTTTTATCTATTTTTAGATTCTGCAACCGGTTTAACCAATATGTTACAGATGTTCTTTCAATATTATCTGCACTCATTGATGAATTCCAAGAACACCATGCCTTCTTATTTTTGGGCATAATACTTTCGTCAAAATGAATAACAGCTATATTTCCTCTATATTTAAAATTTTTCAATATAAGCTTTTCATCTGATGTTGGATTATCAATTATTTTTAAAGCCTCATCAGCGTGTGTTGCAATTACAACTTTGTCATAATCAAAAAACTCATTCTCTTCACCATAAAAAATTTTAGCTCCAAAATCACTTCTAACAACTTTATTTATATTATAATTTTTAAAATGTTCTCCACTAATTCGGCTTATTACTTTATCCACATAGGTTTTACTTCTATTACTGACGGTAAACCATTGAGGTCTATCTTTTATTTTAAACAAACCATGATTTTTAAAAAAATTTAAAAAGAATGATAATGGCATTTGTGAAGCCTCATAAGGTGGCATTGACCAGATTGCTGATACCATTGGAATAATATGATAATTAATAAAATAATCTGATATTTTTATTTCTTCTAAATGTTTCCCTAATGTTATTGATTTAACTTCTTCTGTTTCTATTTTTTCACAGTTTTTATAAAAACTAATTATTTCAAAAAACATTTTAATAAACTTTAAATTTAACAAATTTTTTTTATTTGAAAAAATTCCCCTTAAACCCTTACCACAATATTCCATATCACTATCCTTTACAGATACTGAAAATGACATGTCACTTTTCTCAATCTCTATTTTATTTTCTGAAAAAAAATTAATTAAGTATGGATAGGTATTTTTATTAAACACCATAAATCCAATATCTACTGCAATTTCTTTATTGTGGTCATAAGCAACTTTTATTGTATTTGCGTGACCGCCATATTGATTTTCCTTTTCAAATAAATCAACCTTATGTTTTTTGGATAGATAATAAGCTGCACTTAATCCAGATATGCCAGCACCAACTACAGCAATTTTCATCATGACAAACCTTTAAGCTGCTGTGTCTTCGTACTCTTCCATTGATGGACATGTGCAAAACAAGTTTTTATCTCCATAAACATTATCTACTCTGCCAACTGGAGGCCAATATTTATTTGTTCTTAAAAACTCTGAAGGATAAGCGGCCTCTTCTCTTTCATATTTATGATCCCACTTATTTGAAGTTAATTCAACGTGAGTATGTGGCGCATTCTTTAATGGGTTATCAATCTTATCGTATTCACTAGACTGAATTTTATCTATCTCTTGTTTTATCTTTATAAGGGTAGAGCAAAATTTGTCAATTTCACTCAAGCTTTCACTTTCTGTGGGCTCAATCATCATTGTGCCAGCAACGGGCCAAGACATTGTTGGGGCATGATAGCCAAAATCTATCAATCGTTTTGCAATATCTTCTTCCGTAATCCCCGTTTCACTTTTTATTGTTCTAATATCAATGATGCATTCATGAGCTACATTGCCACTTTTACCTTTATATAAAATTGGATAAGAATCTTTAAGTTTATGCGCAATGTAATTTGCATTTAGTATTGCTACTTGAGATGCTTTTCTCAAACCTTCAGAGCCCATCATCTTTATATACATCCATGAAATTGATAAAATACTTGAGCTGCCCCAAGGTGCTGCAGATACTGCTCCCATTCCAGTCACCGGTCCACAATCTTTTATCACAGAATGTTTTGGCAAAAATATTTCTAAATGTTTTTTACATGCTATTGGTCCCATACCGGGTCCACCACCACCGTGGGGTATACAAAATGTTTTGTGCAAATTAATATGACAAACATCTGGTCCAAAATTTCCTGGTTTTGCAATTCCTACTAATGCATTTAAATTTGCTCCATCCATGTAAACTTGTCCACCGTGATTATGAATTAGATCACAAATATCAGTTATTTTTTCTTCAAACACACCATGTGTTGAGGGATATGTAACCATAAGAGCAGCTAAATTTTCCGAATTTTCTTCAGCTTTATTTTTTAAATCTTCATAGTCTACGTTTCCATATTGATCACATTTCACAACAACTACTTTCATACCAACCATTTGAGCACTTGCTGGATTTGTTCCATGTGCGGAGCTTGGAATTAAACAAACATTACGATTTGTTTCTCCATTTTTTTCATGAAATTTACGTATTACCATTAAACCAGCAAACTCACCTTGAGCTCCAGCATTTGGTTGTAATGAAACTCCAGAAAATCCTGTTATTGACCTTAACCAGTTTTTTAAATCAGTAAATAACTCTCTATATCCATCCATTTGTTCTACTGGAGAAAAGGGATGTGGTTGTGAAAATTCTTTCCAGGTAACTGGTATCATTTCTGATACTGCATTAAGTTTCATGGTGCACGATCCTAAAGCAATCATAGATTTATTTAGAGCAATATCTGAATCTTCTAATTTTTTTAAATATCTAAGCATTTCAGTTTCTGAATGGTAATTATTAAAAACAGGATGATCTAAATAGGCTGAAGTTCTCAATAAATTTTTTGGGATATTAGATAAACTTTCATTCATAGACTCTTTAATTGTTTCTGAGCAATTAAAAATTTTTAATAATTGATTTGCTCTATAAAGGTTTTTTCTTTCATCAAAAGACACTGCTAACATTTCAGAATTCACTTTTCTGATGTTCACTCCTTGATCTAAAGCATTTTTGTATATCTTATCCGTTTTATCTAGAGTTTTTATTGTTACCGTATCAAAAAAGTGATCTGAATAAAGTTCATAACCAGATTGTTTCAATTTATCTGCAAAATTTTTAGTCAGTTGAGAGACACTTTCTGCAATCTTTTTAATACCTTGTGGACCATGATAGACAGCGTAGGCAGCAGAGACTATTGCTAATAATGCTTGTGCAGTACAAATGTTACTCGTCGCTTTATCTCTTCTTATATGTTGCTCTCTTGTTTGAAGGGCAAGTCTGTATGCTTTTTTACCATGTCTATCTACTGACACACCTACTATTCTGCCTGGCATTGATCTTTTATACTCATCTTTTGTAGCAAAAAATGCTGCGTGTGGACCACCATAACCCATTGGAATTCCAAAACGTTGTGAACTACCCACTGCAATATCAGCACCTAATTCTGCTGGTGTTTTTAGTTTAGCTAAAGCTAACAAATCACATGCTAGGACAGCTTTTCCATTATGTTTATGTATTTTACTTATGGCTTCACTAGGGTCTCTAATATCTCCTAATGTGCCTGGGTATTGAATAATCCCACATATAATATCTTCTTTAATGTCTTTATTTTCATCTCCAATTATTATTTCTAAACCTAAAGGTTCAGCTCTTGTTTTAATAACATCTATAGTTTGAGGGTGACAATTTTTTGAAACAAAAACTTTTTTAGTCTCAGATTTAGATATTCTATAACTCAACCCCATAGCTTCTGCTGCTGCTGTTCCTTCATCTAAAAGAGAGGCATTAGCGATATCCATTCCTGTAAAGTCAATTATCATTTGTTGAAAATTAAGTAACATCTCAAGTCTTCCTTGTGCCACTTCAGGCTGGTATGGAGTATAGGAAGTGTACCATCCTGGATTTTCTAAAATATTCCTAAGTATTACATATGGCGTATAAGTTCCATAATAACCCATTCCTATAAAACTCGAATAAACTTTATTTTTTTTTGCAATATTTTTTAATTTTCTAAGTGCTTTATATTCAGAGTTTGGATCTCCAATATCTAAATCATCTTTAAGAAGGATTTTTTCTGGCACAGTGTCTTTTATTAAATCATCAAGACTTTGATGGCCCAATTCTTTAAGCATAACATTTTGTTCATCAACGGATGGACCTATGTGTCTTTGTATAAAATCTTTTTGGGCATTTTTTAACATTTAACTACCACTTTCTTTTGAAAATTTTTCATATTCATCTTTATTCATTAATGAGTCCATTTCAGACTTGTCAGTAATTTTTAATTTAAAAAACCAAGCTTCATTCTCTGGATCAGCATTAACCTTTGCAGGATCATCAACAACTGATTGGTTATTTTCAATAATTTCTCCTGACACAGGAGTATAAATATCACTTGCAGCTTTTGTAGACTCTACAACACCAGCATTACCATCTTTAACAACAGTAGACCCTATCTCTGGCAACTCTACAAAAACAATATCACCTAACATTTCGGTTGCATGTTGTGTGATTCCTATAATGGCAGTATCTCCATCTAATTTTATCCACTCATGTTCTTTTGAATATTTTACTTCACTCATTTATTAGCTCCTTTCACATAACTTTTTTTATAAAATGGCAAATTACTTATACTTGCCGGATATTTTTTTCCCCTAACTTCTAAAAAAATCTTAGTATCAATTTTAGAAAATGAATTTTCTATATAACCCATGGCAACTGGCGCCTGAACACTTGGACCAAACGTTCCACTTGTAATTTCACCAATATTTTTATCATCTTCACTAAAAATTGAGGTTTTTTCTCTAGCTATAATTCTTCCTTCTGGCTTGATACCTACCCGGATCTTGCCAACCCCTTTCTCAATTTGAGATTTAATTTTTTCACATCCAATAAAACCACCTTCAAGAATTCTATTTTTTGATATTGCCCATTTTAAATTAGCTTCTACTGGGCTTTTATTAATATTCATATCATGACCATACAAACAAAGCCCAGCCTCTAATCTCAAAGTATCTCTAGCACCTAGTCCAATTAAACTTGCTCCTTCGTCGATGAGTTTTTGTACAAATACTTCTGCATCATCATTTTTTATCGATATCTCAAATCCATCTTCACCTGTATAGCCAGATCTTGTAATATAAATATTTTCTTTAAGATAATTAAATGTATCACCATTCATAAATTTTAAATCAGACACTCCATTGATTATCTTTTCTAGTATTTGGACTGCTTTTGGACCTTGTATTGCTATAAGAGATAGTTCTTCGCTTAAAATCATTTTATACTTATTTTCTAACAATTTTGATAAGAGTTCAAAATCTGTTTCTTTGCAGGCAGCATTTAATACAATATTAAAACCACCTTCTACTTTTGTAATAATTAAATCATCATAAATTCCTGCTTCTTCATTCATTAAAAAACTATATTTTGACTGATTTAACTTAGCACTAACTAATTCTGCTGGAAAAATTCTTTCAAGACTTTTTGCTAATGTATCATCCCCTTTAATGAGTAGCTGACCCATATGTGAAACATCAAAAATACCTGCATTTTTTCTTGTACTTTTATGTTCTTCAATAATTCCTGTAGAATATTGAATAGGCATTTCATAACCAGCAAATGAAACTAATTTAGCTCCATATTTTTTATGTAATGAATTAAGTGCTGTTTTTTTATTATCCATATTAACTCTATTATACCCATCTGTATGTTTGCCTGAGAGTTTTGCTCCTTCGGCGAGAATTTAATCTCTTTCCAGAGTTAATACGTTACGGTCCTTTTGCCTGAGAGATTCCTGGGTGGTTGCTCCTTCGGCGCTACATAATTTTTGTAGTCTCTCCCGTTTTTTTATAATCTATTAAGTGATAAGTGATGTCAATGAGAAATATTTTTATTACTCTTTTTTAAAAGTGAATAAAACTGTATTAAAACTGCCAAAAGAATAATAGCTCCACCAATTAAACTAAACATTGAAGGTCTTTCGCTTGCAAAAAGAAATGCCCAAACCGGACCCAAAACAGATTCTGACAGCATAATTATCCCAACCATTGCTGATGGTGTTGTT
>Ga0209632_10005540_pt1 | contig 10926 bp, 9 predicted proteins | sample COG_10_FD_184754 | JGI IMG/M metagenome (GOLD analysis project Ga0209632, IMG submission 184754) | Pelagic Microbial community sample from North Sea - COGITO 998_met_10 (SPAdes) (version 2) | ecosystem: Environmental > Aquatic > Marine > Neritic zone/Coastal water | place: Helgoland, sampling...
TGGGTGATGCGGGGACCAGTGCGAAGGAGGGGTGAAAACCCCCTCCCTCCTCCCATTTGGTGGTAAAAATGATAGAAAAGAAAAGCAAGTTAGTACCGCTACACACCTACCCGAACACTTAGGGGGTTTACGTTTTTGTACACTTATGTACTTAAATTGTATGTTAGGGGAATGGCGAGATCACCAATGATTCATCTTATACCCACTCAACAGATTCGAAATAAAATATATGATCAAAAAAAAAAAAAAAAAAAAAGAAAACAGAACTCAGAGCACAAATCGAAAACGGAGACCAATCGTTATCCGGGATTACAGACTTGACAGTTTGTACCTCCTATTTAATACATTGGGGTTTTGTAGTATGTAATAGATAAGGGTTTTTAACAGGTCTGTAAACCAGGGTTTCAGATTTGATTTGGTAAGGGTGGGGGGTTTTTTTTTTTTTTTTTTTTTTTTTTTTGATCATATATTTTATTTCTACTCTATTGAGTGGGTATAATATGAATATACGAATGAATTCACTATATCCTCTGATGTTGTATCAAGTACATAAGTGTATTAAAACCAAAATTCTCTGGGTGGTCCAGTAGGTATGTAGGTGTGCTAACCTCTCTCTCTTTTTTTTCTTACTTTTTATATATTACGTTGGTACTGCAATGTAGCGTGCAAGTATATTAACCTACACAACCACAGATCGTCTTCAAACACGTAAAAGTTCAAAATAATGTTGAACCTTAATATTTCGTCAATTTTCCGATTTATATATATAGCTTAAGTTCCACGGATTTCAAAATTCAAAAGGTACGTAGTAGACGAATATACTTGTAGGTACGTAACCTACCAAATAACAAGACGAAAAGGGAGAAAGGGTGGGGTGTCGAGGGTGTCATTGTTCTGCGGACTGGAACTTTTTTTGCGGGCGTATATAACCAGAGGAGCGGTGGTATACATGCGCAGAGAGGCAGTTGTAATGGATACCTTAGTTTGGAGCGTTGTGGTGCCTACGGGCTTGTACTTCACTCGCGGGTTGGGTGTTGGTGTGCAGACTGCTCTGCGGCAACAAACACCCGAAACACTCGCAACGGACGTTCTCGACGTGGACGGCGCGCTTGCCAGCGCCGACTGTGCTCTTCGGTTCTACCCCGTCAGCCCGACCGCGGACCACCTGAGGAATTTGGTCAGCCTTGCAAAAGTCGCCCTGGAGGGGTTGCTGAAGGAGGCCGAGGAGAGGCGAGACCGCTCGGGTTTTTTGCGTCTATTCCGAGATCCGGATTTTGCGGAGACGAACAGGATGCTCCGCGCAAGCGTGGAGACTTTGAAGAGCAGGGTCCATTTGTACCTGTTGGTGGTCAACATTTTCCCGGAAAAATTCCCCGAGAAATTCCCAAGGGAGGACAATAACGCCTTTCATCGAACGGTAAACAAAGACGGGAAGGAGAAGGAAACCAACAAACTCCAGTATTACGGCGTGGGCGCGTCTGCCGGGTACCGCACGGCCGAGTGTGACAACAACGTGACTTGGGCGAACATGGTAGCGTTGGTGCCCGGGCTTGGTAGTTTCATGGGACCACCGGGTGGAGATCCGCAGGAGGCGCAGGAGGCGCAGGAGGCGCAGGAGGCGCAGGAGGCGCAGGAGGCGCAGGAGGCGCAGGAGGCGCAGGAGGCGCAGGGCGAAACCGGAACGAAGGAGGACTAAAAATTATAAGGAATGCATTACTTTTATCTGTTTGTAATTGTTGTATTACAACCCTAATCACTGCTGCGCGCTTTGGCTCGGTAATACTTGGCGAGTTCCATGCACGGTTTATCGTAATAGTTCCAGCCTGCGCGTCCAGAGTTTTTCCAGAAGAATGGGTAGAGAACGACTTCATTCAGAGCCTTGAAGTACGCTAAAAGTTCATTCTCCGTAAACGGCGGCGCGTCGTTAAACGCTTTCAGAAACACCGACATGGTGTTCCCTTTGGTCAGGTAGAAGCTACCCTTGGTAGTTTGCGGGTCTTCAATCCACGGAAAATGTCGGGCTAAAAACCGTATGCTCTTGTAGTGCTCGTTAACAAACTCAATGCCACCGCCGCCTATGGGTTCGACTTGCAACTTAGTGCCGGGCAATAGATTCTCCATAATTTTGCACATCTCTCGGACTTGGTCAAGCGTGCAGACAATCGCAGGCTTCCTGCGTCTTCTGTTGTACATTACCCTGATGCTGGTGTACGTGTGCATATCTCCGCGATTCATATTGGTAGAAATTCTACAAAGGCACATTCTTCTATTTATAGTACACCTCATCATCCTTTCAACTGGTTTGCCCATACGAAACCTCCGATGGCCACGAGCACGAGCACGGTGGCGCCGCACATCCCCATGAGGCAGAGTGTGAGGGTGAATATTCGTTTGTCGTGCACGTCTTCTTTTCCAAAGTTTCCAAAGTAGCGCATGGGGCGTTCGTGAAAGTACCCGCCTTCGTCCGGGGGCAGGGGAAACATGCGCCTCGGCCCCCTCCCGGTTTCGCCGGATACGGCGGAGGGCATGGTATCTGGTTTGTAAAAACAAGGCTGACCACATATAAATACTCCCGCCTGTTTGCCAGTAAAGACACCGCTCGTAATGCCAAAATGCCGTCATTGTTTGCCGACGCCAAAGTCAGACGCGCAGTGGGTCGGTCTTAGCGCTCTGCTGGCACTGGCAACGTGCGCGTCGCTGCGGCCAATCTCCATGCTGCAGGCAAGGTTGATCTTTGCCCCGCCCACGCGTGCGGACCTGCTGCTGCCCGGACGGGACCCTCGGGCACACCACGACCGTCGGTACAGGCAACTGCTTGATAGGGTGCACGAAGAGGCGCCCGAATTTTGCGGTGACAGGGACGCTCTCTTCGCGCAAAACTTTATCCTTGTGGACTCCGCGGGGCGCGAGACGCGCGTGGACGCCGACTTCGTGCACCTGTGCGGTGGTTCGAGCGTGGCCGGGCTCACGTTCGAGCCGACGCCCGGCGCCGCCATGGTCGTGTGTGGCGAAGAGTACGTGGATTTCCGAGAAAAGGTGCGGCCTTCGAGTGGGTGGATGCACTACGCCGACGTCGGAAAAGACTGGTTGTCCGTGAAGCGGCTGACGCGGAGCGCGTCGGAAGCCTGCCTTGCGCAGCACGCGGTCGAAGTGCTGGCCGGTTCGTGGGCGCAGAAGTGAGAGCGTATATATGCAAAGGCGCGTGGTTTGTGTAATCCATCATGTCTGGGTTCCTGGGGTCTGATTTGGACAACCACAGCCATCCCGAGGGGTTGGATGATGACCCCGAGGGGAACCCCTCGGGGTTGGATGATGACCCCGAGGGGAACCCCTCGGGGTTGGATGATGACCTCGAGGGGTCGGAGGGGGTTACTGAACACAACAACTGGGTGGTGGCTGCATCTGGCGCCCTCGTCACCATTGTGAAACGACAGAAATGCGTGGTGTGCAAACAACTTTGCCCGGAAGGCACGACGCACGACTGCACGGCGCTGCAGGAGCAAAAGAGCGAGTTTACGAGATTGTTTCAGTGCCATCGGTGTGGGGACATTTTCACTCCAATGTCCTCTCTCGGACAACACCAATGCTCTTGCCACCCCGGAAAGTATGTGGACAACCAATGGACGTGCTGCGGGCGGACAAAGAGAGACGTGACGAGTCGGTACGTGTTCAATGGTTTGTGGTCGAGGCGCAACCACCAGCCGACGTACCCCAAAGACCCTCCCGGGTGCACCCCCTGCGATCACTTCAACACAGACGTTCCGCGCAACGCAAGCGCCTTTGGCAAAGACGTGGATATTCAGCTAGACCTCCCCTTCGCAGTAATGTGCAATTTGGTGCCTGGACCGACAGAGCGTCTGGGGTGGCGAACAAAGCTGGGCAAAGACAACCGCAAAATTGGAGTGCTCACCGCCATTGGGGAGTCCCCCGCCGTGAAAAAACGAAAACTGAACGCAGAGTACTCGTTTGTCATACAAGATATACAGAGATACCGCCAGGACCCTGACGATGGTGACGACCCAGAGATTACAGATCTACCACTCGAAGAAGCATTTACGCTGAAACACAAACAGTCGTTTGTCGATCTGGAAGATCGCGAGCATCGTTGGAACATTCCCCAGTGGGAATGTTTGCGACGTTTAGAAACAGGAGAAAAAATGAATCTCGAAAAAACGATCGGTGAGCTGATAAAGGACTACGGGTTGGTGAGCGGAGAGGTGTTTAATCCTTTTTATGTACACGACGAGGACGAGGACGACGAGGACGGCCTTTTTGGCGACTAATTTGGCAAATAATGAAAACTTTAATATTTTTCCTTTTTCTTCTTTTTTGATGACTTTTTCTCAGTGCCCGTTCCAGTGGCCGTTCCTGTGTCCGTTCCGGTGCCCTGTTCGGCGTCAACGTCGTCCAGCATGGCGACTTCGAGTTGTTCGCTGGCAACGACCCCGTGCAGCCGCACGCAGGCGGCGACGCGGTCGGACAGATGCGCAATGCGGCTGACCATGGTCGCGTCCTCAGAGTACGTTCTCTGCATCATCTTGAGTCCGGCCAGGGACTTGGCCATGAGCTCCGCCAGCCTGATTCGTGTGTTGTCGGCCGCGGTCGCCTGCTCCTTTCGCAGGTGCTCCGCGGCGCTCATCGCTGCCTCGTAGGTGTCTATGATCGTCGTGAGATCCGTGTGCCTGCTGGACGAGTCCAGCCACCTGCGCATGCCCTCCGGCACCCAGCGGTAGAGCCCGGACTCCTCGTTGTAGAGCTGCCAGAATCGGTGTCTCTTGACTCTTAATTTCTGACCCTCCCGCAGCTGCGACAGGACCTGCAGATTTACGAAGATAGTCTCGCGGTGGCTCATGGCATCCTCCGCACTGAGGCGGCTGTTAATGGATTTATAGTGAAATCACAATCGCGACTGTTGTTTTTTTTCGCGCACCCCCGACATGCCCATCAGAGGAATGCTCAGCGTGAGACCGGCGGGCGGCAAAGCCGACACTCCAAGAAGGCCAGCGCCAGCAGCGGCTGCGGGATTGATAAACTTGTTGAACCACTCCGTAATATTAAAGCCTTGGTGCTGATGGTTCGAAATTTGGGGTATGTTAGTCCTCGTGTCCCAAGTTCCACCCATCGTGTAGTTTCCGTCGCTCAACGCGGGGACCGTGTCGCCCAGGATATTACAAGCCCTGGCGATGGGCTCTTCAAGAGGTCTGAACAATATTGCCTCGCTTCCTTCGTCTTGCTCCACACTAAACAACAGGCTGGTCTTGTTAAAATCTTCCACGGTCCGAACGGCGTCTTTGCACATTTCTATCACATCCAAGGCTTTTCGTGCAAGTGTTTCTTGTGCCGCTTTTTTTCCCGCCGCCAAAGTCACCCCGTTAAATTGTTGGAGTGCCTGCTGCAACGCGTTCTTTTTTTCTGTGATGTTTTGCCCTAGGATAATTATAGTATTGTTGTGTTCCACAATCAGTTTGTTGGCGGCGGCCAGTGTCTTTGTCAAAGTTGTATACCTGTTTGTTACTTGGCCGCTAAATGTTATTTGCCAGCCCTCGGATTTGCCTTCCTGTCTCTTTTTAATGCCTTCCTGTCTCTTTTTAAAACTATCAAATAGATGTTCTTGTTGAGACGTGAAATATTTGAGCGCGGCCAAATCGGCCGAACCGGTCCAATCTCTCTCGGCCGAGGCATTCAACTGTTTGCCCATAAGCATCCACTGCACGTTGTCTATCGCAAAATCTAAATTCTCCTGGTATGATGTGTTGGGTGCCATCTCGAGTCGCTTCTGAACCTCTTTGAGTTCTTGTTCCACGCCTTCGATTTCTGGCATGCCTTTCTTTACGAGTTCTTGTTCCACGCCTCTTTGCGCAATGTACATGTGTTGGGTGCTATCGTATCCCCATATTTTATTATTTTTTTTAACAAAATTTTGCACGACCTCCGAAAACCCGTCCAGGAGTTTGTTCTTTTGTTGCGTTTCCAACAATTTCACAATATTTTTGACAGTCTTGAGATTTCCCCACTGCAATTGGGTTGTCGAGTTGTTTTCTACGACGGTGTCTTTGAGTGTCTTATTCTGTGTCTCTATCTGTGTAACATCCGCCGACAGTTGTTTAGCCTTCTTGAGGTTCTCTGTTATTTCTTCAAAGGAAAGAGATGCATCGATTCCGCCGTTTGAGATAATACTTGCGAAATACCCCGGCGGTTCGTAGGATACATTTTTATCCAGTTGTTCCAGTTTGTCGCTGAACTCCTGTATCTTGCCGGCGACCCTTTTTTGACCCTCGACATTTTGGTCGGCGCTGAGTTTTTGGAGATCTCCTTTTAATTTAGGCATGTCAGTCCTTTTCTCAGCAAAATCTAGGGACGCTTCGTAAAGGGGTGCTTGAGACCCAGTGCAAATCTCTTTTACAATGCCCTCCTTTTGTCCTGTAAACAAATTACCAGCAATAACAGCGTTCAGAGTATCTGCGTACTGAAACGCGGAGAATTCAGTGCTGTTGAAACCACGTTCCAAAAAAAGACCCTCGCCCGTGTCTCTGAGTGCCGCCATGTTTCGTCCTATTTCAATGCGTTGGTCTTTGCTCAGACCCTTTTGCTTTAGTTTTTCATTGAAATTGTGTTCAATTTTCTCAAAGGCGGTGTTGACCTCTGCCGCGCTGGCGTTTTTGTCCAACAGGTCCGATACGTTCTTGTACATCTCGAGTTCGCGCCCCGTCACGGTGAGGTTTGAGTCTTTCACCGTCACAGGTGTGTGGAACAACAATTCCGGCCAACCATTGTACAGAGCTGTCCACCCTTTTGGGTTGTGATGCATGTCTAGTACATCTTTACCTAACCCTTGAACTGTCCTGGCAACCGTCTGAATGTCCGCTTCCGCCTGAAGTTCTTTTGCGGACGAATTGGACATGCGCACGTAACGATGCCTTGCCTTTACAAGAAGTCGAATACCTTCTCGGAGACTTTCAGGGTATCCGAACCACTCTGCAATTCTTGATCCGGCGCCTGCCAAAGGCTTTGCTATCCAAGTACAAGTTGTTCCCTCGTTCCCCGTGTCTACAAGGACACAGGGGAAGATGTCAGTATTAAATTCCCACAGGTTTGAAAGTTTTTCGACCGAGCTTGACTCTTTGCTGCTGGTTTTGTCTGCCCACTGAACACGAAAAGTTTGTATCGCAAAGTTTACAATGTTCTCGTCATAAAAGGTGCTTGTGTCTTCGCCTAAGGCTCCGGGGCGTCCGAGATTTCCAAAATATTTCACCTGATCCCACAAACTATCTCCCCACAACCCCCACGACGAACCGTCGGGGGCAATGGCGTTGTTCAACCCTTTTACGGACGTGCCACGTCCCAATTTCTTGTGCAGATCAGAACGCCATTTCTCGAGTTCTTTTGTCCAATGGTCGTCTGTTTTTCTACCCGGTAACCAACGTATGTCAATGGAACCGGTTCCGTTTTTTGTGTTTATGAGCCTGTTTTTGCCGTCATAAGACACCGCAACCATTTCTTCTGGGTCTGTGGGCGATCCATCGTGTTCACTCTTTGGCTGTTCAGTTGTCATAAAGATGATTTCTTTGAACAACGAATATCCTATAATTTGAAGAGCGAACGTGTCAAAGTCCCGAGGCGTTATGAGCGTTAAAAACCAAGATGACACAGTTCGCGCCATACTCTGTGATTGGCTAATGGCGTACCTTGCCATTTGTTTGTGCAGTTTTTGGAGTATTTTCTCTGCCCGTCTGCCTTGAAAGTCGACATTTTCGTTTGTCACCCGAATCCCATCTGGCCGGGTCATATCGAGCGCGTTCGAAGCTCCAAAAACTCTTCTTTGGCTTTCCATGGGAAGATTGTATCGACGTTGTATGAAGACAGGAATAAGAGCCGAAGCCAATACAAGAACAAACTGTATGCCCGCTCGCCAGAATACGATGTATTCGGTCAAAATTAAGTTCTTGTCCAACATTGCGTGGACGACAACATCCCGAATTAACTCGTGGACAAACATGAGCGAGGCGTCCCGAAAACCCGCCGCACTAAATTTTTTCATAAACTGAGAGTTAAACAGCTTTGTCACCCAGTCCAACACGGTTGTTATAAATCCCGTCCACCATCCTGTTGCTATCCCTAACCCCGCTTTGGTGTAAAAACCTGCTTGTCCCGTAGGTACAATATTATTGATATATTTCATTATTGGACTGAGCGCCGTGCTTAACCCTCCCAAAGTATCTGAGACAAGTCCTGCAGACGCTTTGCCGGCAAAATAGGCGCGCAGAGTTTTAAAAATTGTTGGAAGTGCTGCAGTTGTTACTCGACCCAAAACCTTTTCGCGGTCGGACTTTTTGTGTGTCCAATCGTAGAGATATCGCGGGTCGAACGTTTCGGTACCGTAGAACCCAGAGGCTTCGCCGTCGTACATTTCCATGAGCGTCGTTGCCCCAAAGATGGCGGCGGCGCGCACTTTTGGGTCGTCGAGTTGCTTACCAGACAACCCGGCATCCTTCCCGAATTGGTTAACAAGGTCTCGGAAAGCTATTCGAATGTTATTTCCCTTTCGTGTCAGTTCTTTTGGCCACTCCAACGTAGCGGTCGTCATCAATGGGCTTTTATCAAAATACTGTTCGGCTTCTTTTCGCTTTTTTTTTAAATCCTCGACAAGATCTATGGTGGTCCGGAAGCTGCTTTCGGGGTCGGAAATCCTATCCATCTGGGTGTTGGGATAATTCGCAAACTCTTCGACCGTTTCTCGCAGGCACTGCGCCACGAGGTCGTACCCCGTTTGGGCTTTGCCCGCGTCGGTTTTCGTGACGACGACATCGACGACGGGGGGTGTCGGGTCCGTGGGTGTTTTTGGTAGTTTGACAACTCGCTGAAGGCGCTTGAGATCACGGTTGCCGTATATATGCGCTTTGAGCAGACCGAATTCTTTCTCGCTGAGGTTGTTGGTTGCGTTTGTTTCTGCCATACTGTATTTGTCATACACAAATTGAAGAAATGATTTATAGGTCGTTTTTTTTTAGTTTTCCTCAAAACATTTTACGCACCCCATACAAAAACTGGCGACTTGTTTTGAGGGTTCTTGTTCGAGGCCAATGGACGCGAGGCAGTACTCGATATGAGCCCTGTGGAGGTCGTCTGGAGTGTGTGCCGCGCCAACGGTCGCCGGGGGCGTTATGCGGCAGCTCAGGCTGAAGTTGAGGAGGTCCTCCACGCTCCGGATGTTGTGGAAGAACAGTAAATTCTGTCCCTTGATGCCCACCCCCGGGACGTTGAGAAGTGGTGTTTGCCCCCACGAGTACACGGCTCCGTAAATGTGGCTCCACCCTCCGCGTTTGAGGCAGGCGTAGAGCAGCCTTGCGTCCGGCAGCGCGTCGTGTGCCCTTCCCGCGCTCCCCGGGGTAATCCCCACGGACTGCGCCACGTCGCAGAGTCTGTACCCGTCGGACTCCGGGAGTACTCTTCGAAAGAAGTAGAGCGAGTCCAGCCACCGCCAGGGTGGGAAGGCTGTCGAGGTCTTGCGTAGGCTAGATTCTAAAGCGGGCATGTCACCTCGGAAAGCTCCATGGGCGATGACAATGGGAGTTTTTCCTTGCGCGTGCTCGGCGGCAAACTCAACTGTTCTGTCAAAGGCAACCCTGAACGAAGCGGCATTGTTGCGCCTCAGGAAGCTCCTCGTGACCACCCTGCAGCCCGGGAACGCGGGGTAAGTCGAGAGCTGCGCGTGTGGTACCCCTGGGTCCACGACGGCGCTGAACTCTTGGCCGGTTGCAACGTGCACAAGAGCAATAGAAAAAATGCGGACGGTGCGCACCGCCGCGATATCCCCGAGCCATTCGAGATCCAGCGTGAAGAGCCTGGGGTCCCCGCTCAGAGAGAGGACTTCAAGCGACATGAGTTCAAGCGTTCTCATTGTGGAAACATTTTGGCAGTATATAGGACGCTTGGCATCTGAGGTCGAGGAAAATGCCCCGACTCCGCGGGTGGTGGTTGGGGGGGCTCGTGCTCTTTGTCGTGGGGCACGTCTCGACCCTCGCTCTGACAAACGCCGGTGTTTTCAAGGAGTACACGCTGGCCGCGGAGATCGGCACGCACGTCTTTAGTATTCCGGCAATCGTCCGCGCTGGGCAGGTGAGGTTGACATTCTCGTCGGAAATCATCGTAGCCGTGCTGGCGTCCATCGTGTACCACTGCGTGCGTAACTACACGACCGTGGACTACGAGCCGTACCAGCGACTAGACCACGGTTTGAGCACTGGGCTCATTTGTGTCGTGTTTCTCAAATACATCGTGTCAATGCATCACGTGGTTGGGCTTTTGCTGTTGCTGTCAACACTCGCGGCCAGCCTCCCGATGGGGAGTATTCTAAGCTCCAGCGTGACGGGTCTGGTGCTCACGGCGGCCATTGCCCTGCCTCTGGTGGACAAAACCGCACAGTCGGTGGTGCGCGCGATCATCCAAATACTCACGCTCGGGGCGACGCCGCCGAAACCCGTCGATTTGCGGTATAATACGAGCCAACGGATACGGCTCCTCGCGGCCTTTGGCTTTCAAATAGCCTCAGTGTACGCCTACTTTCAGGGAAAAAGCGACAGCGACATGGAAAGATTCTGGCACTCTCTGTGGCACGCGTTCGCGTACAGCGCGCTGTACTTGCTGACCGACGTCGCGGCGGACAAAAAAACCAGCAGCAGCCCGAGCACCTGTGTGCGGAAGCGGAGGCACAGAAAGGAGTACTCGATTCTCTCGCAGTCCGCCTCGCGGAAATCTTCGTTGATCGGGTTTCGTTTCACGTGAGTTCCTCAGAGCCAAATACCCGCCTCCGCCTGCGTTTTGGTTTCCTGTTCTAGACAAAGGACGTCGCCGAGGTCTCTGCGGTTTCTTGGAGAACCGCGGACGGCCGCCATGGCTCTTTCCACGCCCCGGCTCCACCTGTGGGTT
>Ga0209632_10005541_pt1 | contig 10925 bp, 9 predicted proteins | sample COG_10_FD_184754 | JGI IMG/M metagenome (GOLD analysis project Ga0209632, IMG submission 184754) | Pelagic Microbial community sample from North Sea - COGITO 998_met_10 (SPAdes) (version 2) | ecosystem: Environmental > Aquatic > Marine > Neritic zone/Coastal water | place: Helgoland, sampling...
TCTTTCTAAATGTCTCGTTTCGAGGCTTTTCATAGTGTGGTGTTAATTTTGATCGATAACCATATTGCTTTGGGCTTTGAATGACGGGTAAGACTTCAACTTTTAAATCCGCAATCCGCTCGAAACTGTCGGCTACTTGGACTCTCTTCCATTCAAGTTGAGTGTTATAATCAACAGACTGGTATTGGCATCCACCGCATGTTCCAAATAGAGGACATTTAGGATCCACTCGATTGGGAGATGACTTAATAATTTCGATGCAATCTGCTTCAGAATAGTTTTTGTGGTTACGAAATATTCTAGCAAGAATTTTTTCCCCAGGTAATACAAATGCGATTTGAATAACCCACCCGGAGTCCCTTGCAATTCCATAGCCTAAATTAGTTACATTCTCAATTTCGAGAATTATTTCGTGGTGGTAAGGGTAAGGGTGGTCTTTAAAACCTTTTGGTGCGCATTTCATTCGAAAAGTATCGTAACGGGCTCGCACTCATCTTGCAAAACCCTTTTTTTAATAAAATGACAGTTCCAATTACGAGTACATCAAATGACAGGGTAAAAGAATTGGTTAAGTTGCGTGAATCACCGAGAAGGAGAAAACAAATGCAGCTTTTCGTGATCGAGGGATTCAATGAAGTAAGGTGCTCAATTGAATTTGGGAAAAATGTGGAAACGGTTTTTTACTGCAAGCAATTTATGGAAACAAGCGGACTTGTGCTGGAATTAAAAAAACTAAAAGCAGATAAGATTAACTTTGTTGAATTGGGAAGTGATGCGTTTAAAAAGGCATCTTACAGAAATAGTTCAGATGGATTTTTGGCTACTGTTAAGATGTGGGATATTTCTTTTACTAATTTATTCAAACCCATCGGAAATGTATGCGTCATTTTAGATGAAATCGAAAAGCCGGGAAATTTGGGAGCAATTATCCGGACGGTTGAAGCAATGGGGGTAAAGACTCTTTTACTGTCAGATTCCTGCGTGGATTTTTTTAACCCTAATGTAATCAGGTCATCAAGGGGTCTTTTTGCTGGAATCAATGTTAGGGCAGGATCGAAAGAGCAAATCTTCAAATTATTGAGTCAGGAAAAATTTTCCCTTGTTGGAACCAGCGGAAAGGCGAAACAGTCGTTTTGGGATTATGAATTCGATAATAAAAATGCCTTCGTTTTTGGAAGTGAAAAAGATGGATTGGGGAAATTTTGGTTAGATAGAGTTCATGGTACAATAAAAATACCTATGAGCGGAAAAGCAGATTCACTGAATTTAAACGTAAGCGTGGCCTGTGTTTTGACTGAGCATGAAAGAAGGAGTGCTATTTCAGAGCGACCTTAACCAAGCGAGGCTCTTATTGAGTGAGTTACCCATATCCCTAATCGGCTCGTAGCCCAGGTCTTTTTTCGCAGACTGAATCGAAAACCAATGGTCATGAGCTAACTGGTTCGCAACAAAACGAGTCATCGGTGGTTCACCCACCAACCGTAATATACCCCATATTTTCTCGAGTGAAAAACCTAATAAATATGCTTTTCTGTAAGAAATTTTTTTTGTTAACTTAGGAAGGTCAAGCATCACAAAAATTTCATTTAGCCAACCCCAAAGATTGACCGGCTCATCTTGACCAATGAAATAAGCCTTACCTCCCAGAGAAGAATTCTTGACCATAGATTCCATTGCACAAAAATGTGCATGAACAACATTGTCCACATGAGTGAGATCTACTTTATTTCGACCTTCACCCACTATTCGTAATTTCCCTATTTTATGTCGATTGATAACACGGGGTAAAAGATGTGGGTCTCCATCTCCCCAAATTAAATGGGGTCTCAGGGCAAGTGTTTGAAGTTTTTGAGATTCATTTGCCTCTAATATTTCTCGCTCAGCTATGGTTTTGGTTTCAGCATATGCTGAGAGTCTAGAATTCCCATATGCTAAAGACTCTGTGCCATTTACAATGGGTTGAGTAGAAAATACAACGCTTGGAGTGCTCGTGTAAATTAATTTATTAATGTGATACTTCTTACATGCAGACAGAATATTTCGAGTCGCAACCACATTTGAACTATAAAAATCAGAGTATTTACCCCACATTCCAGCTTTAGCAGCAATGTGAAAGATTAAGTCGGCTCCCTTGAAAATGGCTTCAGGTATTGGGTCATTCGCTAAATCACAGCAGTGATGTTGGCAATTTTCAGGGAAATCGGATTTTGTGAAATGCGAACTTCTTCCAATAGTATGAATTATATGCTCAGAATTCCTGAACTTTTTTGATAGGGCTTTTCCTACAAATCCTCTTCCACCTGTAATTACAATTTTCATGCTTTAGGCAAAAGAGACGGCTGATTTACTATTATTTTAGTCCATTTTTTTGCCAATGATAAACGATGAATTTTTGCATTATGTCGCGAGTCCACTGGAAGGCATTTTTCTAATACAACAAAACGAAAAGAAAATTTTGGTAAGTGCAAATTTAATTTCTTAAGAATATTTGCTTTTAAAGTTTCAAATGAAATTTCGTTTGCTTTGCTCATTTCAACCACCAAGCATGGCTCTTTGATTCTTCCCCTGCCGATACCGATCAAAGCGGAGCGGGAAATATTCTTCATTGCATTAACTAATGGTTCGCACCTTTCTGTTTCTAAAGGACCATCTTTGGTTATCACCCGTTCCACTTTACGTCCCATAAAACGAAGAAGTCCATTCTCGTCGTAATATCCTAAATCTCCCATCCTATGAAAAAAGTTTTTTCCATCGGTGAATTTTGAGTCACAGGTTGCACCTGGCATACGGTAATATTTTTCACTAACCACCGGTCCTGAAACACAGATTTCCCCAATATCTCCTGGCTTAAGTTCTTTCGGACAGTTTTCCCCGGATTCAAATGGAGACATAGAGATGGGCATTATTTTAATTGTATTTCCATGCAGTGGTTTACCTAAGCAGGCACCTTTTCCTGAGTTGATACTATGCTCAAGTTGTTCAACTTGACTTTGTGTTATTGCTGACAGGGGCAAAGCTTCCGTTGCACCGTACGGAAGGATGACCTCTCCATTTGGTATAAATTTCGATAAGTTTTTAATTAAAATTGGACTTGTGGGGGCTCCAGCAAGAAGCAACCTCTTAATGAGCGGAAGAGAGATATTGCTGGATTTACAAAATGAATAAATTTTTTGCCCAATAATTGGAGATGCAAAAGCCGTGTTTATTTCAAACTCCTGCATAGCCTGAACAAGTTTTTGTGGATCTGCTAATGCAGGTTTTCTGGGATTCATTTCTGGAATGACAGAAGTAATCCCAAGTGCAGGATTGAATAAAGCGAAAATAGGTAGCGTAGCCAGATCATTTTCACCTTTCGTCAAGCCAAAGTCTGCTTTGAGATGGGCAATTTGGGCATTAAATATTTGATGCGTGTAGCATACTCCTTTGGGAGCACCTGTGGATCCTGATGTAAAAACAATTGCAGCAAGTTCGTCCGAAGAAGATGGTGCAGGGTTTACAATTTGTTCTAATTTGCACTGGTTAATCTTATTGATGAAAGTATTTTGGTTAACAGATACAGTTTTTTTGACAGACCGAAATGCTTTTGGGAAAAATTTACTTAAAATATGAACTAATGGAATACCAACAAGAGCTATTGGTCGTGTATTTTGTACACATTTCAGAAATGCCTTTGTGCCCATTCCGGGGTCAATAATTACTGGAATAGCACCGAGATGAAATAACGCAAAAGCAATTAAAATCAATTGATATCCAGGTTTAACTGCCAAAAGGACTGAGTCGCCTTTTGAGATACCTTTAGATTTAAAATAAGTTGAACAATGTGCAACTTCTCTATGAAGCTGTTTAAATGACCTCGGTTTAAATTGCCCAGCTTTTGCCGAAATAATGGCTATTTCGTCAGGGTACTCTGACTGAGCAGTAACCAAATAATTGGCAATATTTTGGTGAGAAGTTTGCTCTCCCACAAAGCAAATTATTTAAGTTCTGCAAGCCATCTTTCCGCTTCAATAGCGGCTTGGCAACCCATACCTGCTGCGGTTATTGCTTGTCGGAAAACATGATCCGCACAATCTCCAGCAACATAAACTCCTGGAATTTCAGTTTTAACCTGAGAGCCGATTTCGGGAACGAGGTAACCATTTTGGTCGAGAGGCAAGATACCATCAAAGGGTTTGGTATTTGGCACATGTCCGATGGCAATAAAAACCCCTTTACATGAAATTTGAGACTGCTGACCGGTTAACAAATTTTCAATTGTAATTGCAGTGACTTTTCCATCTTCATTTGGAAGAATCTCTTTTACCCCGCTATCCCAGATTACATTGATTTTTTCATTATTAAGAGTACGTTCGGCCATTATTTGGGATGCCCTTAATTCATTTCTTCGGTGAACTAGAGTTACTTTTGAACAAAAGCGAGTAAGAAAAAGTGCTTCCTCACAGGCAGAATCTCCTCCTCCAATAACAACCACTTCCATATCGCGATAGAATGCACCATCGCATGTTGCACAGGTGGTCACTCCTTTACCGCCATACATCTCCATTTCTCCGGGAATACCGAGTAAACGGGGTGCTGCTCCTGTTGCTATAATAACAGCTTTTGTTTCAAATTGTTTTTCTCCGGCATATAAAGTCTTGGACTCTTGATTGAAGGTGACTTTATCAATGAATGCATTTTCAACCCTTGCACCAAATCGAGTTGCTTGTTTTCGAAGTTGATCCATGAGAGAAAACCCATCGACACCTTCAGGAAATCCGGGAAAGTTTTCCACCTCCGATGTTGTAGTAAGCTGTCCGCCGGGTTGCTTGCCTTCAAGGATTAGAGGGTTTAAGTTTGCCCTTGCTGTGTAAATTCCAGCAGTGAAACCTGCACAACCGGTTCCAAGTATGATAATGTTTTCCATTTGAAGTAATTTTATGTTAGGTAATTTATCTAAACTGATATTTAAAAATTTAAAAGTATGAATATGGCAAATTATTTGAAACCAGTCGAGTAGATGAATTGGTTTGATAGTCATTGTCACCTTCAAAGATATTTAAACAAGGGAATTCTTGTTGATGTTCTTGACCGAGCTAAGAAAAAAAAAGTTATCAGAATGACAACAATTGGAACATCTCCCGAAGACTGGTCAATCTATCAAAACTTATCTCTTCAATATAAAGAAACAGTTTTTTATACCGCGGGACTGCATCCATGTTATGTGAACTGTAATTTCGAAAAGGAAATTGAGCAAATGGAAGATTTATTTGAATCAAACCACCCTCCGGTTGCCGTAGGTGAGGTTGGCCTTGATTATTTTCATTTGCCTAATGATAAACCTTTGGCGGATCAAATAATGAAGACACAAAAAAAGGCATTTACCCAACAGGTGGCGATGGCTTTAAAGTTTGATTTACCTCTTGTTGTTCACTCTAGAGGAGCATTTGAAGATTGTATGAAAATCTTAGATCTCGCTCAAGCAAACTGGGGGAATGTATTATTTCACTGTTTTTCGGAAGGAGAAAAACAAATGCAACAATTAAAAGAGAGGGGAGGAAGAGCTTCCTTCACGGGAAATTTAACTTATAAAAAGAATGTTTGCGTAAGAGAAGCAATGAAACTCCAAGGAGTAGAAAGCCTAATCCTTGAAACTGATTGCCCATATCTTAGTCCGGTACCAAAAAGGGGTAAAGAAAACGAACCTAGTAATTTGGCTCTAATTGGAGAATACACTGCAACTTTTTTCGGTGTAGAAAAAAAGGATGTGGCTTACTGGAGTTTTTTAAATGCAAATTCCTTTTATGGGTTGGAGCCTAGATGAAAAAACTAATTTTTAGAGATTTGCTCGGCGAAAATCGTTACTTTCGCCCGTTCACCGGTAGTTAGAAATTTGGCTCGCCTAATTGCTTTTGCCGTTGAAAGTGTCGGATTTGACTGGGTGTGCGGGAAAATATTTTTGCGATTCATTCGAGATAGAACACCGGCATTCTTAAGAATACGAAGAACATCTCTTCTTACTTCACAAAGTAAAACATGACAGTTTTTCTCCTTCAAGTAATCCAATAATTCTTCTAATGCCATGACAGATGTGGCATCCATATGATGGGCATTTAATAATTTCAGGATTAGAACCCTGAGGTTCGGATCCTCTCCGACTCGCCTAATTTGTTCATAAAACAAATCTGCGGCAGCAAAAAACAGTTCACCCTCAACATGGACAATTGAAACTTCTGGTTCAGGTCTACGAGTTTTAGGAGATAATTCAGCTAGTTCACCTTCATCATTATACCCATATTCGACCATCTCTGGTTCTGCAACTTTGCGAAGAAATAAAAGGATCGATGTTACAACACCCGCAAATATTGCCATTTGCAGGGAGAAGATAAGGCCAACTAAAAGTGTAACTGTGAAAGTTATTAGGTCAGACCGGGTAGCTCGCGAAACTGCTTGAATTTGCCTGGCCTTGATAAGAGATGCTCCAATAAAAACAACCAATGTTGCTAACGCAGGAACAGGAATGTAAGCAACAAGAGACCCTAATAATAAATACCCTAAGACAAGAAAAAGTCCGGTCCATAGATTAGAAGCCCCAGTCATGGCTCCAGATTGAATATTTAGGGTTGAGCGAGTAAGCGACCCGGATGACGGCATTCCTGAAAAAATCGAACATCCTATGTTACCCATTCCGATAGCGAGGGTTTCCTGGTTAGTTTCGATTCTCTGTCCAGCTCTTGCAGCAAGTGATTTTCCGATGGAGAGCCCTTCAAGTAAGCAGAGAAGGGAAATTGCGATTGATGCCGAAATAATAGGTCCGCTGTTATCGGAGAGAGTATCAAAATTAAATGTTGCACCAATGGCAGCACTTGAATCAAAGCTATCCAAAGTATGTACAAAACCTATGGAATCAGCCCAGAGAAAATTTATTATCGCCAATAAAATTAGAGTTATTGCAACATTAGGTAATGCTTTAAATTTGAATTCTAAAATTAAAAAAATAACCGCGGTTAGAAAACTAATAAACAAAGCAGGACCAGAAATATCTCCTAATGCCAAAATTGTGGCAAATGCGATTTGCCAAAAAGTTGCAAGTGCACCTTCTGAATGTAACTCTAGCCCAAAAACATGTTTGGCTTGATTTGCAATAATTAAACAAGCCGCCGCTGTTACATAGGCAGTAATAACAGTTCTTGAAACAAACTGGATCATGAACGAAATTTTTAAAAAAGAAGCAAGTAACAAGAAAACACCTGATAGTGCTAAAATCCATGGCAGAATTAAAAGAGTGTTAGGTTCAGCCATACCCTCTTGATTTATCATGCCAATTGAGGCAAAAACCCCAAAAAGTAAGACTGCGGTTGCATTAGTTGGCCCAAGGGTAATGAACTTGGACCTAGAGAACACACTACCCGTTATTGCTGAAACTGCAGAGCCAAGCAGGCCGTATTTAATCGGTAGTCCGGAAACCAAAGCATATGCCATACCCTGAGGGATAGCAAGAAGGGCAACATTTACAGCAGCCCGACAATCTGCAAACAGTGCTGATGTCGAATAATTACCTAAAACATTTAAAATGGGTAGGATAGAGTAAAACCTAAAGCGCCAAATGTCTTTGCCTGAGGTCATAGTTTGAGAATAAATCTAAATTTTTTATAACGAAGATTGAAATTAATGGAAGTCCGCCTAATCGATACGGAAATACTTGAGTTTAGGTCAGTTAATTTTGGCAAGCAAAATAAGAATTATTTAGTTTTTTTGAAAACAATATCCGCCATTGAGTTTTGCCAGGCGGTATACATCTTTTCAAATTGTTCTTTCGCAAGGAGAAGTTCTTTGTTATGTGCCTTTAATAACTTTAGCCTCGGGCTAAATGTATGTTCATCCTTATTTTTTATCTCAAAACCTACGAGTCTCGCATGCAGTTCTTTTTGCCTTGAAACAGAAGATTTTAATTCGTTTTTGATGTGATCAATGCCGGTTGCGAGTTCTTGGTTTAATGATTCTCTTAAACTTATCAGGTTTTTCGAAATTTCTTTTTCCAAAACAGGATCTACTGCCTGGTTTATGACCATTTCACTCAGTTGTTCGATGTGGGATAAGATTTCTTGAACCTGACCGAAGGAGGCAAGTGCATTGATCGATAAATAGTTTTTGGCGTTCTGTTTCTTCAAATGAATGCTTTCAATTTCTCTTAGAATAAGAATGAGAGAATCAATTTCTGAAGAAACTTGTGAGAGTTCTGACTTAATCGCAATTTCTTCTATTGAAATATTTGTGCTCAGCCCCTTTTCCTTTTGTAAATTTTGGGATAGAGTTAATTGGTTATCTTCAAGTTTAAGAATTTTAGATTGTTGCTCAACAAGGTCAGGGAGGATTGGATTGCTCCTAGATTCGTTAAAAATGGAATTCTTATATGTTTCTACAATTAGATCCGCAAGAAGGGCGGAAGATTTCTTAGAGTGCCCCCGGACTTGTAAAATGACTTGGGTTGGTTCTTCAATATTCACCCGGGCAGAGAACAAAGACTGCAAAACACTTGTCTTATTCGTTGGAATGTCATCAAAAGGGCTAAATACTATTTCTTTAACAGTTTTGTTTTCGTTTAGAACCTTTAGTAGATTTTGCCGGAATACCTTCCCTAGCAATGCTTGATTGTGGAAAGTTGCACCGTTGGTATTTCCTTTTTGGACTTCAATAATAAAATTTGTTTTGGCCCAGGCGGAGGATTCTTCAGAAAAAACATCAGTATGTTCTTCATGAGATTGTATATCTTTTTTGGATTCAATTATAAGAGATTCATCATATCCGCCAATTGTATTTTTTTTAATCTGATCAGTGTAAAACCCTGCACCGAAAACGATCAGTGTGATTATGATAAGCAAAATACTTTGCCATTTTTGCATTCATTCAATAAAAATGACTATATCCCTATTCGCAATAAGTTTAATTTTGAAATGGTAACAAAATTTCATATGATTGACAAAAAATTCAGTTCGTTTTCAATATAATTTTGGAAGACAACCTTGTACCATTTGATTTTTCGCAAAAGCTAACTGCTTTGCAAAAACCTCTTTATGCCTATATTTTGACACTTCTTCCTAACAGAACTGAGGCAGAAGATGTTTTACAAGAGACCAACCTTATTTTGTGCCGTAAAGCAAATGAGTATGATCCAGATGGGCACTTTCAGGGATGGGCATTTAATATAGCTCGATATCAGGTAATGGGGCACATATCAAAATTCAAAAGAAGTAAGTTATTTTTTAGTCCGGATTTAATAGAAAATCTAGCCGAAGAAACCCTTGATTTAAAAGACCTAGATTTGTCGCGTAAAGCGCTGCAAATATGCTATGGATTATTACCAAATCATATGAAGCCCATAGCTCAATTAAGATTTAGAGAAGATAAAAGTTTATTAGAGATCAGTAAAAAGCTTAAAAGGCCAATGGGTTCAGTATCTGCCACCCTTCATCGAATTCGGATAAATTTAATCAATTGTGTAAAAAATAAGATGCCAAATTTAGAAGCTGAACTTGAGCTTTAGGATTGGTTTATCAAAAAACTAAACTTTTTATGTAAGAAAATACTCTTAACTGCTAATACTAGTATACCACAACATATCCTATGTATTATAAATCTTCAAAATTCAGTAAGTTAGATAGATTAACATTTAAAGTTTTAGACGGAATTCACACTGAAAAAGACGTTCAGCACTTATCTGTTTTACTTCAAGACGATAAAGAAGCTCGGAAGCGTTATGCATCATTAACCAGACAGGAAGCACTTTTACACTGGGAGGCTTCAGCGGCAGATGGTGATTTAAGTAATTACAATAATAGTTCTAAGATTTTTTCCTTTCCTGTTGTTTCTTCTATTGCCGCAGCAATTGTGGCTATGTTTGGGGTTTGGTTTATCCATCAGTACCAAAATAATTCAACCACAGAATTACAGAGCAGTTTTTATCCAAAAAACTTATTATCTACAGATCAATATTTAGTTGTTTCAAGTTCTTCCAGCGAACATAGCCCGTTGATCAATACGGCTCAGTATGATTTTGCTAGAAAAGCTCCTGTGGGAAGTGCTCAAAAGGCATTTAATGATGTCTTATATGGATTGGAAATACTAAAGAATAATCGTCATTTTGGTGATGGTGGTGAAGTAGAGTATTATTCAGACATAGTATCCTGGAAAAGGGTAAATCACTTATCTGTTCCTTCTGAAAATGGAATTCTTCCAAAAACTGGAGATAAAATGATTCGATTTTCTTCGTTGGAGGTGAATGAGAATATTCAAATGGCTGAAGTTTCAGAAACAATTCAAATCCTTGATTTTCGGGAATTTAATTCTAAACAGCCACTCGCTGATAATGCTTTTTTACAAACGAGTGTGTTTTTTAACAAAGAAACAAACCTGTATGGCGACGAAACCGAGTTCTCTTTGTCCTTTCATGCGGTTAAGTCTAACAGCCCAAATGAAAATTTAACTATTGGGCATCAAACAAGTTCCTTGGAAAGCGATATAAATCCAAGTACTTGGGAGGAGTTGAGGTCAGAATTTTCTCTACCAGAGGGCACGGATTTCGTTGTTGTTTCTATGACTGCTCAAATGGAAGGTTCAAATTCTTTGTTACCTAACCTGGAAAGTCATTATGCTGATGGCTTATCTATCAATTTATTCATTGATGGTAATGTATTAGCTGGCCCGCTTTGATCCAATAAGTCGCTTTTGTAAAAGCTTGCTTATCCGTAGGCAACTTCAAGAATAGGATCATGACGAGAGTTTTTATAGCCTTTTTTTTCTTAAATGTTTCAAGTGCCTGCTTCCTTTTTAGTGAATGGCCCAATTACGGAGGTCCGCATAGAAATCAAGTTTCCAATGAGAAGGGTCTGAGGGTTATTTGGGAAAATGATGAACCAAAAGTTATTTGGGAATTGGATGTTGGTTTAGGT
>Ga0209632_10005542_pt1 | contig 10924 bp, 9 predicted proteins | sample COG_10_FD_184754 | JGI IMG/M metagenome (GOLD analysis project Ga0209632, IMG submission 184754) | Pelagic Microbial community sample from North Sea - COGITO 998_met_10 (SPAdes) (version 2) | ecosystem: Environmental > Aquatic > Marine > Neritic zone/Coastal water | place: Helgoland, sampling...
GTCGCGTTCAGCGTTGCGTATATAGCGGCGGATCGATGCGCGTGCCTTGGCGGACACCACAATGTTCAACCATTCAGGATTGGGCGCCGCGTTCTTGGAACGCAGGATATCGACCTGGTCGCCATTTCGCAGAACCGTGTGCAATGGCCGGATCTTGCCATTGATCCTAGCGCCAACGCAGGTATTGCCGACGTCCGAGTGGACGGCATAAGCAAAATCGACGACCGTTGCATCCGCAGACAGGGAGATTAAATGTCCGCGCGGGGTAAAACAGAAAACCTGATTTTGGAACAGGTCTATTTTGGTGTTGTCGAGGAATTCCTGCGGGTCTTCAGACTGCTCCAGCAGGTCAATAAGCTGTTTTACCCAGTTGTAATTATCGCCAGTCGCCAGATCGGCGGACACGGTCCCATCCTTGTAAGCCCAGTGCGCTGCAACCCCGAGTTCGGCGCGGTGGTGCATATCCTGATCGCGGATCTGCACCTCGATCGACTGGTTTTCCGGGCCGATGACGACCGTGTGGATCGAGCGGTAACCATTGGGCTTTGGTGTAGAGATGTAATCCTTGTAGCGGCCCATGCGATGGGAGTACTTGGCGTGCAAGGCCCCCAAAGCCGCGTAGCAATCTCCCAAGCATGGTACGATGATGCGAAACGCAACGATATCGGAGAGCTGTCCGAGATCGAGGTCTTTGGTCTGCATCTTCTTCCAGATCGAATAAGGCGTTTTGATCCGACCATTGATTTCAACGGTCTTGACGCCAACGTCGGTGATATCTTCGCGCAATTGACGGATGATATCCACGGTTAGTGCGTCGCCCTGCTCCCTCAGAAACTCGGTTCGCTGCAGGATCGACTGCCGCGCTTCGGGCATCATGTGGGAAAAGGCAAGGTCTTCCAGTTCCTCGCGCAAATCCACCATTCCGATGCGGCTGGCCAAAGGCGCGTAGATCTCAAGCGTTTCAGTGGCAATTCGCGCACGCTTTTCCGCTTTGTTGATGAAATGCAGGGTGCGCATGTTGTCGAGGCGGTCGGAGAGTTTGACCAGCAGCACGCGGATATCGCGCGACAGTGCCAGAAGCAGCTTACGGAAATTCTCGGCCTGCTTGACTTCGTTGCTGGTAACTTCGAGGTGCGTGAGCTTGGTAACCCCTTCGACCAGCTCACCCACGGTAGAGCCGAACATCTTGCAGATGTCCTTGTTGGAGGCATCGGTGTCTTCAACCACGTCGTGGAGCAAGGCGGTGGCGATCGTCGCCGGGTCGAGCTTCTTTTCTGCCAGATAGAGTGCAACGCGGACCGGATGTATGAAATAGGGATCACCGGAGGCACGCCGCTGTGGGGCGTGCATCGTCTCTGCGTAGTCGTAGGCGGCCGCAACGACCGAAGTATCGTAATCCGGGTGGGCTAATTGCACCCGGTCTAGCAGCTGCGCCCGGGTCGATGGACCCAGGCATTGCGGCGTTTCGCCGAATTCAGCAAGGGGGACAGGCACAGTAGCGGCTAGTCCTCCTCTATCACCACGTTCTCAAAACGCATGCCGCCGTCAAGGACGGGGGAAGACGCCGGACGACCGCCAAAGGGCGAAAAGTCCTGGAGCATCGGATTTGTTGGCTGCTGCTGCCGGCGCTGCGCAGAGAAGTCGGGAAGCTCAGTCAGTTCCTCAACTTCAACGTAGCGCTGCAGCGTGCGGACATAGGCTTCGCGCAATTCATCCTGATCGACGCGCTGGCCAGCCAGCTCGCGCAGAGCGATCACGGAGTTCTTGTCATTGTCCCGGGTAACTTCCGGGGTAATGCCGCCGGCAAGCTGGCGGGCACGCTGTGCGGCTAGGATAACCAGCTCAAAGCGATTAGGGATTTCTTCGATGCAATCTTCTACGGTGACGCGGGCCATCGGTTCTCACTGTAAAGTAGGTCAACTGGAATCACGGAGAGGATAGGCGTAAAACCGCCTTTTGCCAACAACGCCGAACCGCATTCCTGCCCAGCCGTCGTTATACGGGCTTAGTGAGGACACTGGGCATCCAGCCATTCGTGCAAATCCGCCAGAAAGGCATCACGGCACAATTCGTTATGCAGCTCATGATTCATGCCCTCATAGAGCTTCATCGAGACATCCCTAAGGCCCGCGGTGCGAAAGCTTTGCGCCAAAGCTTCAACCGCCCGACCCTTCTCCCCCATCGGGCAGTTTCCGCCAGAGGCGATCCAGATCGGTATATCAGGCCGGATGCGCGCAATGTTTTCCGGGCGCGCCCGTATTTTTAAGGCATTGCCGAGATCCAACCAATGCTGAGCGGAGGTACAGAAATTCATCATGGGATCGTTCTCAGCAGCCTGAATCACCTCAGGGTCATGACTGAGCCACTCAGAACGAAATTCCTTCATGCCGATGTCCTTGGCGAAGGCCTGCATGACCAAGCGGTCGGTCCAGGTCGCCTGCCCGCGCTTGCCCTTAACCATAAGCTGTAAGCGTACGACCAGCTCTATTACCCGGTGGGTCAGCGTGACCGGGCCACCGGTCGAGCCGAGTAAAACAGCGCCGTCCCAGCGCGTACTGTCCTGCATCAGCAGATCCTGCGCCATCAGGGAACCCAGCGAATGGCCTATCAGAAAAAAGGGTAGCATTGGCTGCTCGGAGCGAATGATATCTCGCAGGATGCCAAAATCAGCGACACACTTGGACCAGCCATCCTCATCAGCCATGTGGCCGGGAATGGCGTGCTCTTCGCGAGCATCTTCTGGTGGATTGAACGCTAAAAGTCCGTGCCCGCGTAGGTCTGGTGCGTACACGATGAAACCCCGGTCGGTGAGGTATTGCGCCACGTGTGTGTAGCGCGCAGCGTATTCACCCTGACCATGCAACAGTTGAATAACGCCCTTGGCATCCAATATATCGTCCGGTGCCCAGTGGGTGAGATGAAGCGAAATTCCGTCGCAACCCTGTATCCGTCTGGTTACTGTCTGCATTAGCCTTGATCCCTACAGTTGCAGGCCGTAATTATGCGGCGTCGAGGCATTAACATTACCGCTCACTGAAGGCCACCCAATGATGAACCCACTTCTGAAATTCGCGCTTGAGCTTGGCCCTATTATCATCTGGGTTGTCCTGGGCCGCTTGCTCAAAGGCGTCGAGACAGATTTTGGGAATGGACAGGCGATCGCACTAATGGCGCTGCTGGTCATGACAACCATTTCTGTGACGTGGCTGTGGATAGCTGAGCGCAAGGTGCCCTGGCTGCCGCTGGTCTCTGCGCTGGTTCTGATCCCCATGGGTGTGTTGTCGCTGGTCACGGGGAACCCGAACTTTGTGATGGTCAAGCCGACGATCATGTGGCTGGGCCTCGCCGCAGTTTTTGCGGGCTTCCTGCTCTCTGGGCGCAACCTGTTCAAGTTGCTGATGGGTGAGCGCATGCCCACTGAGCTGCCCGATGCCGTTTGGAACAGCATGGCGTGGCGGTACATCGTCATTTTTCTGATTGGTGCCGCAGCCAATGAAGGCCTGCGCTACTTCGTGCGCGGAATGGATATCCCACCAGAAGAAATGCTTGTTCCCTACGGCCAGTATAAACTGTTCGTCGTCGTGGGGGTCATGGTGCTCTCACTGGTCGCACTCTTGCCAATGGGGCGCTACCTGGCGCAGGCCGAAGAGCCATCCGACGAAGGATCCTCGTCCTAAGACCTTGCCGTCACGCGACCAAAGCCGCTGCTTCTTCGAGCAGAGCTGTTTCGTCGGCGTTTGATCCTGGCGGCAGGCCCTGCCGGCTGTCCTGTAACCGTGCAATCACCGCCCAGCGCACCAGAGCGAGCGCCTCCCAGCCTCTGAGCCGGGGGCTATCGTCTTGTCCGATGGCGTCGAGTAACGTGCGGCGCTCCATCAGTCCGCTGGCTGGCAAATCGGGGCGCGAGTATCGCCAGGGCGAGGACAGCATCCACCCAACATCCGCCTCCAAGGGCCGATAGCCGGCGAACTCCCAGTCCAAAAGCGCACTCAACCGACCGTCGTTCACCTGCAGGTTGCCCGTGCGAAAATCCCCATGCGACAGGCACAAGCCCTCAAACCCGAGCGTTGCGACCTGCGCCATGATTTTGCGTGCCCGCGCGGGCTGTTCCAGTTTCTCGAACCAGTCTGTGCGAGCCAGACAGTAGTCGCTGATTGCCATCTCTAACCAACTTTCCCGATCCTCTCCCTGAAAGACAAAGCCGGTTTTGTGCCGCAAAATGCGCAACTGCGTGGTGATGTCCCCAATCAGCTCAACCGATGAAGCGGCTTGTGCAATAACGATTTCGCGGTCAGCGGTTCCGCTGCTGTAGGCCATGAGCATCGCCTGCCGGTCTGCGTGCAGCACTTCAGGCGCCAGCACGCCCGCCTGTCGCGCCATAGTCTGAGCCAGCGCTTCGCCGACAAAGCCACGCCGGAACCAGTGACCGGGCGCTCGCTGGCGAAAAACCAGGGCCTCGCCGCTGTCCTCACGGTGCACCAGCCAGTGTAGATTCAGCGCGCCATCACCGAGGTGATCACCTACAATCACGTCAATTCCACGCGCCGCACACCAAGATGCGATGGCAGCTTTATCATAAGGCAACTTGGCACCGGCCTCACTCAAGGCTATCTCACTCCTATGCGCTGGCGAACAATCATACTTATTCTGGTCATCCTGATTGGCCTTCCTGTCTACATCTGGGCGGCGATGGCTGCTTTGTCACTGATACCGGACGGGTGGCCTGTTCTGGCGAAGACACCGTTCTATCTGATCGCTGGCATCCTTTGGGCTTTCTTTTTGCCGCCGTTGTTCCGGTGGAGTGCTAAAGATCCCAACAGCCAGTTTGAGCCGAAGTAAATCAGCGCCATGACGCCTTTGGCTCCCATTCGCCACGATCTCGTTCTTGCCGGTGGGGGGCACGCCCACGTTGAGGTACTGCGCGCCCTGGCGATGAAACCCGTTCCTGGTTTACGCGTCACGCTGATCAGTCGCTCTCGCACCGCGATCTATTCTGGCATGGTGCCCGGCTATGTAGCGGGTCAGTACGATCTGGACGAAATTTCAGTCAATCTAGACCGGCTGTGTGTCCTCGGCGGTCACCGGTTCATTATGGGGGAGATCGAAGGGCTGGACCCTGTAGCGCAGACCTTTGCACTTCGGGGGCGCCCTGCCCTGGGTTTTGATACGGCCTCGATCAACGTTGGCTCCACACCCGATCTTGCGGCTATCCCCGGTGCGGCGGAACATGCAACGCCAGTTAAGCCGATCGAAGGTTTCGCCCGGCACTTTGCCGATTGGCAGGCTGAGACCCACGCGCGGTCAATTGCTATTGTTGGCGGCGGTGCGGGCGGCGTTGAGCTCGCGCTAGCCCTATCTGCGCGCTTGGACCAGCGCGCGATGCTACACCTGATCGATCATCACCCATCATTGCTTTCCAAGTTACCACCTGGCGCAGGACGGTGGGCGCAGAAACGGATGGAGCAGCGCGGGGTTAGTCTGCATCTGGGCCAGCGAGTGACTGAAATCACAGCAGATGGGCCCCGCACTCAGGCCTTGATCCCGGCTGATCTGACTTTGCTCGTGACCGGTTCCAAAGCGCCGCGTTGGATTGAGGACAGTGGCCTGTCGTGCGACGAGCGTGGTTTCATGCGGGTTGGAAACACCCTGCAATCCCGCTCGCATCCGGCCATATTCGGCGCGGGGGATTGTGTGAACTATGACGCATTTCCACGGGAAAAGGCCGGGGTATTCGCCGTACGGGCGGGGCCAGGCCTTGCCGACAATGTTCGTCGCCTTGCGCTGGACGCTACGCCTGTTCCGACGACCATGCAGCAACGGGGACTGCAATTGATTGGCGACGGCGCTGGAGCGGCCTGTGCGATATGGGGGCCGTTCGTTCTGTCCGCGCCCGGTCGAGCTCTTTTTCGTTGGAAGGATCATATCGACCGCCTGTGGATGGACCGCTACAACCACTTTGGCGCGGCGATGGTGGCCGCTATGGAGGCTCAACCCGAAACCATGCGCTGCTCTGGATGTGGGGGTAAGGTAGGCCCGGAAATACTGCGGGATACTATGGGAGAACTTGCCGTTTCTGGTGACGTAGCGGCGCTATCGGAGGCGCAGGTTGGGTCGGTGGATCTGATCCGTGACGCCTTTGATGATCCTTACCTGTTTGCCCGAATTGCCGGAATACACGCGCTGTCGGATCTGTATGCCGCCGGGGCAACGAACCCGCGCATGCTGTCTGCCCTGACCTTGCCCTATGCCAAGCCTGCGATCCTCCGGCGCGATCTCGAACAACTCAAGAATGGACTGGTGAGTCTCGGTGTGCCCGTGATCGGTGGACATACAGCTGAAGGCGCAGAATTGACCGCCGCACTAACTGTGGTGGGCGACAAGGCGCCCGCAGCCTCAACCCGGGCAAGGGTCGGTGACGCGCTGATCCTGACAAAACCGCTGGGCGTGGGCCTCATCCTCGCAGGCCGCATGCTCGGTAAGGTGCACCCGCACGCGGTAGAGACCGCGCTCAAGCATTGCGAGCAGGACAACGCGCAGGCAGCCCGCATTCTTGAACCCTATGCCACAGGGTTGCGGACCGATGTTACCGGCTTTGGTCTGTTGGGGCATTTGCAAACCGAAGTGCCTGACGGCTTGGGCGCATGTGTTAGTGCGAAAGCGATCCCCCTGCTACCCGGAGCGCTTGATGCGTTCCGCGCCGGTATCCGACCGACCATTCTCGACGCCAACCAGCGCGCTACGGCACAAGCGCTGTGCAATGCGCCCTCACCCGAAATCAGCGGCCTGCTGCACGATCCGCAAACATCAGGCGGCTTAGTGGTATCCGTTGCCCAGCCCGATGTGGAGGCTGTGCTGGCGGCACTTCACGCTGCCGGATACGACCAAAGCGCGTGGATTGGGCGTCTCACGTCCAGGGAGCCGGCTACGGATACAGGATGGTTGGAGGTCATTGATCCATGGGAGTAACCCGCATTGACGATTGGATGGGCGACTTCGATGCCGTCCTTGATGTTCGCTCCCCGGCTGAGTTTGCCGATGATCATGTACCGGGCGCCATCTCCCTGCCCGCCTTGAGCGATGAAGAACGCGCGCGGGTTGGTACGCTCTATAAACAGGTGTCGGCCTTTGAGGCGAAGAAAGTCGGCGCGGCGCTGATCTCGCGCAATATCGCCTCCCACATTGAGGCATACTTCCTCGATAAACCCGGCGGATTTAGGCCGCTGTTGTACTGCTGGCGGGGCGGTCAGCGCTCGGGATCCTTTGCCCTTGTTCTGGCAGAAATCGGGTTTCGACCGCATACCTTAATCGGCGGCTATAAGCACTATCGCCGCGATGTCATCGAGCGCATCAACACCCTACCTCAGCAGTTCCAATACCGCGTCGTTGCCGGCCGGACTGCGACGGGGAAAACGCGATTTCTTGATGCGCTTTCGGAGATCGGGGCACAGGTTCTGGATCTGGAGGGCTTGGCCAACCACAAGGGGTCGATGTTTGGTCTCACACCCGGCACGGTCCAGCCATCACCACGGGGCTTCGAGAGCCGCATTATTGATCAGCTTCACCAGTTCGACCCGGCGGAGCCAATCTGGGTGGAATCAGAATCGCCCAAAATTGGACAGCTGTTTGTGCCCAAACCCCTGCACGAGGCCATGCGCAAGGCCCCTTCCATTCGCCTGGACGCCCCCCTGCCAGCGCGCGTGCAGCATTCTGTGAACGACTATCGACCCTGGTTCGAACACCCTGAGGACGTGCGGTCACGGCTAGAGCGACTGACTTATCGCCATGGTCATGCGGTGATCGGACGGTGGACGGCTTTGCTCGACGCTCGGGATTGGGAAGGCTTGGTGGAAGCGCTGCTGGTCGATCACTATGACCCCGCTTACGCAGGCTCGTCTTCGGCTTACGGTTGGGACCAAGGCGAGACAGTTGCTTTGGCGGACCTTTCCGAAGCGAGCATAAAAAAAGCGGCCGAAGACGCGCTTCGCCGCTTTTCCTGAGGGCACGTCCCTGTGCGCGGATCGTGCCCCTGAAACGCTGGGTTAGGACTGGTAGATTTCCACCCGGCGATTTTGTGCCTTGCCTGCTTCGGTGCTGTTCGACGCCACGGGGCGGGTTTCACCCAGTCCCAAAATCGACAGCTGCGCAGACGCTACACCCTTGGAAATCAAGTAACTCGCCACCGCGCGAGCGCGGCGTTCGGAGAGTTCCTGATTGTATTCATTGGACGCTGTAGAGTCGGTATGTCCGACAATGGTATAGCGCGCCGTGCTTGCTCGGGTCTGAATTTCTGCGCCAATGCGGTCGAGCGTTGCGTAGAAGCTGCCCTTTATGACGGCACTATCCACGTCAAATGCAACATCACCAGAAATGCTAGCAACCTGAACCGGCTGAGTCTGAGTGTAGGTGGATCCAGTGTAGGTCACCGTCTCCCGTTGCTCGGCAACAGCAAGCGCTCCCTCACATGCCGCAGAGCCCGCAAAGACCGGGTCGCCTGAACTATCGCGGATGACCACCGGCGTTTGGTCGTGCAGGTAGGCGCAGTCCTCGGCCTGTTCAATGGCTGCTGCGGATGAAGTCACGTCATACCCTGAAGTTTCCAAATCCGAGGTATCAATAGCAGCACATCCTGCGAGAAAGGCTGCGGCTGCGACCGCAATCACGGCATTCTTAACCATTAAATTATCTCCAAACCAAAAGTGAAGGCATGATCCTCGTCACCAAATCGTAGGTCCGGACCTTGCCTAAAATCGCTTTTCGCCAGTTTTTGTTCAATATTGACGCCCCTGCGTGGGGCTTACGGATTGAGCTAACGATCGTCGTTGCATCAAGCAAACGCTTTTTCGCACTATGCGTCTACCTTAACAAGTTTCTACGAATTTGGATTTCTTGCGGCGATATTATGCGCGCAGCCACCGCATTTGGGACCGTCTGCGCGTGACTCGAGAGCCGTTCGAATCCACACCGGCTATAGACCCTGAAAGCACCGGGATGATCGAAAGTGCACGTGGATATGCGGATCCGTCTGGGCTTGCCATCCCATAATTTGGCAATGATTTGAGAGAGAAAGGCAGGTCCTGCCTTTAAGCCGATGGCGTGTGGTAGCATCCCAAAGTACTCCAGTTCCGCCTGCCGGGACTCGGGACTAAAACTGGTTTCGGCGTAGCCCGCAAGATCACCGTTCTTGAGGAAAAGTTTGAACTGCCGAAACTGTGGCAAAGACGTATAACTCACCCATTGTTGATCAGAATATGCGCGCCTGTCACCCCAGATCCACGGTCCACCAACGTCCCAATACATTTGTTTGGCGAAACTGGAATCAGGTTTTACCTCTTCAAGCGTCATATTCGCTGGCAATGGGGTTACGCCTGGGAATCGGGCCGGGTCTTCGCAGGCGAGCCAATACTGATGGACGGTCCAAAAGTCAGCGTCGAAGTCGATTTCATACAGCGACGCCTCAGGAAGAACGGCACCGCTGATGGGATCAATACGCGTCATGCTGAGCTCCACCGCGCCGCTCGGCATCTGCATCGCCGATGATCAGGTCGAAGAGTTTATGGAAGGCTGTTGCTGGCTGAGCGCCGGATAGGAAGTATTTACGGTTCACAATGAACCCAGGAACCCCACCCATCCCCATTTCACGCGCTTGAACATCTTCCGCGTTGATTTCCTCGATATGGGCGTCGCTTTCGAACATGGCCCAGAGCACGTCCGGATTGACGCGAACCTGCGTGGCAACATCGAGTAGAACTTCTACCTGCCCGATATCCCTGCCATGGGTGAAATAGGCCTGAAAGAGAGCTTCCATGAAAGCTTCTGCTTGTTCCTGCCCCTCGGTTTTCTGAACGTGACGCATTGCGCGGTGGGCTGAGCGGGTGGAGGGCGTGCGCTTTATCTTGTCGAATTCAAGCGTAAGCCCGGCAGCTAGGCCAGCCTGACGGATGCGGCCATAAGCTGCGTCGGCGTTGTCGGTGCCGCCGAATTTGGCTTCGAGATAGGTTCTCCGGTCCATGCCTTCAGGCGGCATGCCCGGATTGAGCATAAAGGTACGCCATTGCACCTCTAACCGCACCGATGGTCCTTCGTAGGTCTCCACCGCCTTCTCAAGATTGCGCTTGCCGATGAAGCACCAAGGGCAGATGGGATCAGCAAAAACGTCAAGAGACAGCTCGAGTGAGTCCGCCATGAGTCTCAGATTCCTTTGCGTTCGATAAAAGCTGTGTCAGCTTGCTGTCTTAAGTTAGGAGTCTAAGCTACCATGAGCAACATTGCCCGTCTTCTTTGGTCGAACGGACCCTTGCTTTGCGTGCTCACGGTGCTGCTGTGGTCGGGCCATTTTATCACCGGACGGATTGCCGGAGACCAACTGGACGTACGCCCTTTCCAACTTGCCTTTTTCAGGTTTGCCTCTGCGACGCTCATATTAACTGTGTTCATGGCGGTGGGTTGGTTTGTCGGACGTAAGGAGACGATCAAGAAAGACCTGCGGCTGATTGCTCAGCATTGGTGGAAGCTTGCCGGCGTCGGTATCTTGGGGCACGGCATCTTTGTCAGCCTGGTCTACTTTTCCCTCTACACCGGTCAAGTCCCAACAATCGCAGTCCTGCAAGCGACCATGCCTGCAGTTGTGGTGGCAGCCGGTTTCGTGCTGTTCCGGGATAAGCTTAACGGCCCTCAGGCGCTTGGAACCACCGTCTGTTTTCTGGGGGCTGTTCTGGTGGCGTGCGAAGGCGCACCAGCGAACTTGCTCGCACTGGATCTAACGGAATCCGTGCTTTGGATGCTGTGCGCCATCTTTGCGTACGGCGTCTTTACCGTCCTTTTGCGAATTCGCCCAGAGGGGCTTTCGGATCTGGGATTCCTCTGGGTGCTTGTCGCCGCCAGCGCGGCCTTTATTGCCCCGTTCTTCTGGTTCAATGTCAGCCAG
>Ga0209632_10005544_pt1 | contig 10924 bp, 14 predicted proteins | sample COG_10_FD_184754 | JGI IMG/M metagenome (GOLD analysis project Ga0209632, IMG submission 184754) | Pelagic Microbial community sample from North Sea - COGITO 998_met_10 (SPAdes) (version 2) | ecosystem: Environmental > Aquatic > Marine > Neritic zone/Coastal water | place: Helgoland, sampling...
CATAGATAGATTCTTGGATTAATACTCTACTAGGACAAGTACAAACTTCACCCTGGTTAAGAGTAAACATTGCAAAACCCTCAAGACATTTATCAAAGAAATCATCATCTTGATCCATGACATCCTCAAAGAAAACATTTGGAGATTTTCCACCTAATTCTAAAGTTATTGGAATTAAGTTTTGTGATGCGTATTGCATAATCAAACGTCCAGTTGTAGTTTCGCCAGTAAAAGCAATCTTTCTAATTCTTTTGGAAGAAGCTAATGGTTTACCAGCTTCAAGACCAAAACCACTTACAACATTAACAACTCCTGGAGGTAACAGATCTCCAATAAGCTCCATTAAAAGTAAGATTGATGCTGGTGTTTGCTCAGCTGGCTTTAAAACTACACAGTTTCCTGCAGCTAAAGCTGGTGCAAGTTTCCATGTTGCCATTAATAGTGGAAAGTTCCATGGTATAATTTGACCAACTACACCCAGTGGCTCAGGTATATGATAAGAATATTCACTATTACTTATCTCTGAAACAGAACCTTCTTCCGCTCTAATTACTCCAGCAAAATATCTCCAGTGATCAACAACTAATGGTAAATCAGCTGCCATACATTCTCTGATTGGCTTCCCATTATCTAAACACTCAGCAGTAGCTAAAAGTTCAAGATTTTTTTCAATTACATCTGCTATTTTAAGCAGCATGTTAGATCTTTCAGTTATTGATGTAACTCCCCAAGTAGGAAATGCAACGTGAGCAGCGTCTAGTGCAGCATCAACATCCTTAGCATCTGATCTTGGAACAGAACATATAACTTCATTATTAATTGGGCTTACGTTATCAAAATATTTACCTGATTTTGGTTTAACGAATTTTCCCCCAATAAAATTTCCATATTGTTCTTTAAATGGAAATTTGACTTTTAAGTGAGACGTATCTAACAAAGGAGATCGTCCACTTTTTATCGTTTCTGTACTCATTTTTTTCCTTCTTTTATTGTTATTACTAAGCTTATTTTTTTTATTTGACTTAAGTGACCTCTTTTTTTTAGTCACAACTTTTTTCTTTTTAATGACCTTTTTTTTCTTTGATGATCGTTTGGCCAATATATTTTTTATTTTTTTTTTGGCTTTACGTTTTGACTTTTTGGCTGTTTTTCTCTTTTTAATAGCCATTCTAAATTTAATCAAAAAATCTACCTGTAATCCACTGATATAGAAATTTTATTACTACTAATGATTGAATTCAACCTACATCTTGTGCTTAGTTGAAATGTGTCTAATATTTTAATTATGACAGAAGATAAAAAACAAGAATTACAATCAGCAACTTTTGAGAGATTATTAAAACATTTAGATGAAAGAAAAGATGTTCAAAATATTGACCTTATGAACTTAGCTGGTTTTTGCAGGAACTGTTTATCAAGATGGTATAGAGAGGAAGCTGAAAAAAAAGGAACAATAATTTCAGATATGGATGCTAGAAAAAATATTTATGGCATGCCTTACTCGGAGTGGAAAGAAAAATATCAAAAATAATTATTTTAACTGACCAAGTTTTCTTTGACGAGAAATAATTATTAACCCACTCACCACTATCAAGAATGCTCCAATATAGGTATTGGTATTTGGTATTTCATTAAATAAAAAGTAGCCATAAAGAATCCCCCATAAAATTACAGAATACCTGAAGGTCGATGTAACTGAAACTAATGCAACTTTAATTGTTGCGATAGAAAAAATATATCCAAGAGATAAGAAAAAAGAAGAAATAAATAAGATTATATATTCGTTAAGATTAAAACTAAAAATTTTGTAAACATTTAATATTCCAAAGCATATTGTAACAACTAGACAAGTTATAAAAGCAATCTGCAAACTATGAAATTTGCTTTTTATTTTTTTTGTATAAATGTCCCTCAACGAAAGAAAAAAAGCTGATAATAATGGAAAAATAAAGTAAAAACCAAATTCTAGCTTACCTGGGTTTATAACAACAATAACACCGATAAATCCTATAATAACAGCTGTCCATCTTCTCCATCTTACTTTTTCTTTTAAAATCAATGCACCAAATACAGTTAATATAACTGGTGCTAAACTTAAAAGAACATAAACCATAGCAAATGGTAATTTGGCTATTCCTATAAAAAAACAAATTGCAGCAATAGCCTCTAACAATCCTCTAATTTTTAGTTTGCCTGATGAAAAGATAAACTCAAAACTAAATTTTTTTTTTAAAAATAAAAAAAAACCAATAAAAAAAAGAGCAAATATCCCTCTTAAGAATATAACTTGATTTAAAACAAAAATGTTGTTGTAATTTTGATATAGGATTTTTACAAGGGCATCATTTGTTGCAAAAGAAAACTGGCATAAAATCATATATAATATGCCTAGTAATTCGTTGTTCATTTTAAGGTTCATAAAATTTAAACTTTAAAAAAATTATTCCTCCTTAAGTCTAGGAAATAATTCTACAAAATTACAAGGCTTATGATTAATATCTAATTGATATTTTAAAATTCCATCCCACGCATCAGTAACTCCTCCAGATGATCCCGGTAAGGCAAAAACATATTTACCATTTGCTAGTACAGCACAAGCTCTAGATTGTATCGCTGAAGTTCCCACTGTCTTAAGACTCATAACTCTAAAAACTTCACCAAAACCAGGTATTTTCTTATCAGCAATTTCATCAACTGCCTCTGGGGTAATATCTCTACCAGTCAAACCTGTTCCCCCAGTAGTTATTACTACATCAATATCTTTTTTATTAATCCATTCTTTTAGAATTAAGACAATATCTTCTTTGTTGTCTTTACAAATTTTTCTATCTATTAAATTATGGTTGGCCTCTTTAATCTTTTCAACAAGAATTGAACCAGATTTATCATTATCAAAAGTTCTGGTATCTGTTACAGTTAGTAAGGCTATATTAACACTCATAATAATTTTTTAAAGTATGATTATATTATCAATATTTTTTTTTATAACAGCAATATTATATTCTAGCGTAGGGTTTGGTGGTGGATCTACATATCTGGCGTTGATGCTAATATGGGATATACCCTACTATATTTTTCCTGTAATTGCATTGTTTTGTAACATCATAGTCGTATCTGGAAATTCAATAAACTATGTAAGATCAGGTAGTCTTAGTTTTAATTTGCTTTTTCCTTACTTAATAGGCTCAATACCTTTTGCATTTTTTGGAGCCTCAATATTAATAACTAAAGAATTATTTGAAATATTGTTATTTGTTATTTTAGTTATTGCTGGAGTATTTCTATTGATAGAAAGTAAGTCATTTAATAATGATGAAATTAAAATAAATAAAATTCCAAAAATTCTATCTATTATAATTGGATCAATAATAGGATTTATTTCAGGTATTGTTGGAATTGGTGGCGGTATTTTTTTAAGTCCAATTCTTTTTTTAATGAAAGCTGGATACCCAAAGCAGATTGCAGCCACATCTTCCTTATTTATATTGATTAATTCTATATTTGGAGTAGCTGGGCAACTAACCAAGAATGTTGTGTTTAATGAGTTTTTAAATTTTTGGCCTTTGTTCTTAACAGTTTTTATTGGGGGGCAAATTGGAAATTATTTAAACATAAAATTTTTATCTAACAAAACTTTAGCTTTAATTACATCTTTATTGGTAATTTTTGTTGCTGTGCGGATGGGTTTTAAATTGTTGTCATAATCTTGATTTAATTACCTTTTACTATATCTAATACTTAAATGAAAAATACAAAACCCTTTGGACCATCAATTGGAAAAACCAAAATATCAAATAAATTTTTTGATAAATTGAATAAAGAATTTGCTGTTAAGTCTAAATCAAAAAAAATTGATTATAGTTCAAAGCTAGCTAGTCAAATTAAGAATGAACTTAAAATTTCAGATAAATTCATAAAACAAAATTTAGAAAAAGAATTAAAAACTAATATTAAAAAATTTTTGTCTAACGAAAATGTTAAAAATATTAAAGAAATTAAAATCTTAAATCTTTGGGTGGTTAGACAATTTAAAGGTGAGTATAATCCAATACACTACCATGAAGGAGATTTGTCTGGTGTTGGTTATTTAAGATTGCCCAAAGGTATGACTAGTAACAAAATGGTAAAAAATAAAAAGTTAAAAACAAATGGAACAATTGATTTTATAAATGGTCAAAAGGGATTTTTAAGCAAAAGTATCTATAATGTAGTCCCAAAAATTAAAGACTTATTAATTTTTCCAAATTACTTGATGCATACTGCTTACCCATTTAATATTGATGGGGAGCGAAGATCATTCTCATTTAATGCAAAGATTATATTTAAAAAGTAGTTTACAAACTTACGTATAAAGTATAATTTAAATTTAACCGATTTGATCCATATTGCGGACTTAAGCTGCTAAAAAGGAAATCATTAAATAAATTGGTAAAGGGTAGTTGAACTATATTGTGCACCTAGCATTAAGCCAAAGCACTAAAAAATTGAGAAATATAATGGATTTAAATTTTTTTAAACAAGCAAAAATTTTAGATGGTGGCATGGGTCAAGAACTTCTAGCTAGAGGCATGAAACCAAACGGAACATTATGGAGTGCTAATGCATTGTTGGATGAAAACTATCATAAATTAATATTTGATACACATAGTGACTTTGTAAGAGCAGGAGCTGAGGTAATAGTTACAGCAACTTTTACGACAAGACGTAAAAGATTAAGAGATAATGGTATTGAAGAAAAATTTGAATACCTAAATAAAAAAGCTGGGGAAATTGCATATAATGTTAAAAAAAAATTTCCAAATATTTTAGTTGCTGGTGGTTTACCCCCACAAGATTTAACTTATGAAGCAGACAGCAGAAGTGAAGATGAGATTATTAATAATTTTAATGAGCAGGCAAAATTGCTAAATCCTTATGTGGATTTTTTTTATTTTGACGTATGGAGCAGCATTAAAGAATTTAAATGTGGGATTAAAGCGATTAAAGAATTTAATAAGCCTTATTTAATTGGTATTCATATATCGGAAGGCACAAATTTACCAAGTGGTGAAAATATTTCAGATATCAAAAGTATAATTGACAAACAATTACTTGGAGTCATGCTTTCATGTGTGTCACCTGAAAACTTTGAAACAAATCTAGAAGAACTTAAGAATTTAAATGTTCCTTTTGGATTTAAAATTAATGCATTTGTTACAACAAAACCAAAAAATGGTTACTCATCAACCTTTACTAAATCAAATGGTAATCCAAATGAATTTTTAGGTCAAAGAAAAGACCTTACCCCTAAAAAGGTTGGTGAGATTGCTAAAAAATTCCATGATAGCGGGGCAACTATACTTGGTGGCTGTTGTGAAACTAGGCCAGCTCACATAAAAAAAATATCTAATTTAAAATAATTTTTTATAAAGAAATTTATGATTTTTGCAGTAAAATAAAGATTAATGAAAACTCTTAATGATCTTACAATTATAATAGTAACTTACAATACGCCAAAAAAAATAATTTTAGACTGTCTAGAATCTATTGATAAAAATGTAAATATTTTAATTGTAGAGAATTCTAATACTTACTTGCATGAGAATATAATCAAAAGTTTATTTCCTAAGGTAAAAATAATATGTACTGGTGAAAATTTAGGATATGGAAAAGGTAATAATTTTGGTCTCAAACACGTTAATAGTGAGTATGTTTTAATTCTTAATCCAGATGTAATTTGTGATAAAAATTTTTTTTCTAATATTATTCATGTAACTGAAAAAGCTAAAGATTTTGCAATAATTGGTTGTCAATATTCATTTGATAAAGTTTATATGCCAGCTGGTTTTTTTAACAAATATAAAAATAGTGAATTTGTTAAAAATTTTAAAAATAATAATATTCAGCCACTTTCAAAAGTTGAATGGGTCACGGGCTGTTCTATGTTACTAAATTTAAAAAAATTCAATGATAAAGAAATTTTTGATAAAAATTTTTTTTTATATTTTGAAGAATTTGATTTATGCAAATCAATTATTGATTCAGGTGAAAAAATATACTCATCAAAAGAATTAAAAGTAAATCACTTAGGTTTTAAAAGCTCATTAAGTGAAAATCAAATTGATATTTTAAGTGCAATTAATATCAAAGATTGGCACTATATGTGGTCAAGTTTTTATTTTTATAAAAAAAACTATGGTTATATATATGCCCTAAGTAAACTTGTGGGAAAATTATTAAAATCAATCTTCAAAGTAATATTTTATTCTATTACTTTTCAAAAAAATTATAAAAATAAATATCTCTATAGATTTTTAGGATTATTTAACTCTATCATTGGTAGATCGTCAAATTTCAGAGGCTAAATTTTAATAAAAAATTATTTTGCTTTTTTTACGAAATAAATTCCTATGACAACAGCTATCAATGAAATTAATACTTTGGTTGTAATCAACTCTTTTAAAAAAATGTAACTTAAAATAGTTCCAAAAATAGGTATTAGATAAGAAACTTGGGATTGAAAAATTAATCCATTATTAACTAAAATTCTAAATCTTAGTAGCCAAGCAATACCTGTTGATACGAGACCTAGATAAATTACTGAAATAGTAGAGTCCAGTCTAGGTGCTACATTCCAAGGCTGTTCAAAAAAACTTACCAAAGGTATCAATATGATGATTGCCCAAATCAATATAGAGCCTGTCACATTTTCATTTTTCTTTTTACTTATTTTTAAAGTTAAAACTCCACCAACTACGTAACAAGTTGAACCAAGTAAAATTAGCAAAGCTGATATAAAATTATTTTCATCAATCAATAAATTATCTGAAAACAAATAAACTACACCTGCAAACCCAATCAAAATTCCAAATGTTTTTATAAAATTAAATTTTTCATTTTTTGTAAAAAAATGACCTAACACAGTTGAGCTCAAAGGTGTTGTGGACATCAAAATTGCTGCCATATTACTTTGAACAGATTTAACACCGTAAGCGATCAAAAAAAATGGTGCAACTAAATTTATAAAACCTATTATGGCAAACAAATGCCAATCTTTTGAAAAAGCTTCAATTTTAATTTTTTTATAATAACAAAGTAACAAAACTGGTATTGCTCCAAATAAAACTCGTAGAAAAGCAATTGTTATTGGACCAAACGAATAAGTTGCAATTTTGATATTAAAAAATGCAGATGCCCAAATTAATGCTAGCAAAACTAATAACAAATAATCAAATAATTTTGGTTGTTTCATTCTATTATCTCTTTAATTGAACCTTTTGTAATTTTTTGTAAATCATTAAAATTAGTTTTGAAAACACAATTAGGATGTCCTGCGGCTGCAAATAATGCATTAAATCTTTCTAGAGAATTGTCTATAAAAATATCAATCTTACTTAAATGACCAACAGGAGAAACACCCCCAATAGTATAACCCGTAACGTCTTTAACCTCTTTAGAAGAGGCCATTGAGACATCCTTGATATTGAGCTCTTTTTTTATCTTATTTAGTGAAGCTTTTTTATCTCCTGCAACCAAGCATAGTGTGAATGTATTCTCTGTTTTAAAAAGTAAACTTTTTACAATTGCTCCTACTTCGCAATCTAAAGATGATGCGGCCTCTAAAGCTGTTCTTGCAGACGATTTTAGGATTATAACGTTTTGTTTTGGGTCAAATTCCTTAAGTAATTTCTCAGCTCTTTTAACCCCCTCTTTGTCTAATAAAGTCATTATTCAACTTTTACTTGTTAGTTATTTCAAATATTTAATTATACAGTTATGTTAAAATTGCATAGGTGTTATTATGTAAAAGAACATTATTTATCAGTCTTTTCTTGGTAATACAATGTTAGGAATTACAAAGGAGAAAAAAATGAGCTCTAAGGATGTTTTAAAATTTATCAAAGATAAAGAAGTTGAGTTTGTTGACTTAAGATTTACTGACCCAAGAGGTAAGTTGCAACATTTGACTATGGATCATACAATTGTAGATGAAGAAATGTTGAATGATGGTGTATTCTTCGATGGTTCATCTATTGCAGGTTGGAAAGCTATCAATGAGTCAGATATGATTTTAAAACCTGATACTTCAAGATTTTTTTTAGATCCTTTTACTTCACATAACACTGCTGTACTTTTTTGTGACATCTTAGATGCAGTAAAGAGAAATCCCTATGAGAGAGACCCACGAGGTACTGCTAAAAAAGCTGAAGAATACTTAAAATCTTCTGGTGTTGGAGACAAAGCATTTTTTGGGCCTGAACCAGAATTTTTTGTTTTTGACGATGTAAGAATTAATAATGACCCTAATAATACAGGATTTGTTCTAGATAGCAAAGAAGGTCCTTATAACTCTGGTAAAGTTTATGAAAATGGTAACATGGGACACAGACCTCCAGTTAAGGGTGGTTATTTTCCTGTGCCACCAGTTGATAGTGAGCAAGATATGCGAGGTGAATATCTTAAAAACTTAAAAGAAGTTGGAATTAAAGTTGAAAAACACCACCATGAAGTTGCTCCAAGTCAACATGAGCTTGGTATGTATTATGGAACTCTAGTCGATCAAGCTGACAATGTTCAATTATATAAATATGTTGTGCAAATGGTAACACATTCATTTGGCAAAACAGCTACGTTTATGCCAAAACCTGTTGCAGGTGATAATGGTTCAGGCATGCATATTCACCAATCAATCTGGAAAGGGAAAACTCCAGTTTTCTCAGGTGACGCCTATGCTGGTTTATCAGAAACAGCCCTTCATTATATTGGGGGAATTTTGAAACATGCTAAAGCAATCAATGCTTTTGCTAACTCTACTACTAATAGTTACAAAAGATTAATTCCAGGTTTTGAGGCTCCAGTTCTTCTTGCATATTCAGCTAGAAATAGATCTGCTTCTTGCCGCATACCAATTACCCTAAGTAAAAGTGGCGCAAGATGTGAAATAAGATTTCCAGACGCTTCAGGAAATCCTTATTTAACTTTTGCTGCAATGCTTATGGCTGGGCTTGATGGAATAAAAAATAAAATTCACCCAGGTGAATCTTTTGATAAAGATTTGTATGAATTACCACCAGAAGAAGTTAGCGCCATCCCAACAGTTTGTGGTTCTCTTAGAGAGGCTATGGAAAGCTTGGATAAAGATAGAGAGTTTTTAACTCAGGGTGGTGTATTTACAGACGATCAAATAGACGCCTACATTGCACTTAAGTTTGAAGAAATACACAAATTTGAACATGCGCCTCATCCAGTTGAATTTGAGATGTATTATAGTAGTTAGATTAAATAACTACTGTCTAGTTGTTGCAATTGTATCTTTGTTAACACCTTTTTTAACAACATAGTCCTGGGTACCATTGGCTCCAGTTTCGACTTCTTTTCTAAGATTTTTAAAAAAAGTTCTTTCCTTTAAAGAATTTTTTAATTTTTTAACAAGATTTTTAAATTCAAATGTATTCATGATTCATTAATACACTAGATATGTGTAAACTGCAATACTGGTATGCAACTTATGGGATGGTAGAATTTAGCCTATTTTAAAGGATTCTCCGCAACCACAACGCTCAGTTTCGTTGGGATTGTTAAAAACAAAAGTTGAGGATAGCTCTTCTTTTTTATAATCCATTTCAGTTCCTAGCAAATACATTACAGCAGCCGAGTCTACAAAAACTTTGACACCTTTGTCCTCAATAACCTCATCATTTGGATTAGTTTCTTTTGAATATTCCATTACATAAGACATTCCAGCACAACCACCCGATTTAACAGAAACTCTCACACCTAAAAAATCTTTTTCAGCATTAGACATTATTTCCTTTATTCTAGTAGCCGCATTGTCACTTAATCTAATTATAGGATTCATTATAAATTTAACTCCAATTTCGCAGCATCAGACATCATGTCTTTATTCCAAGGTGGATCCCAAACTAACTCAAGATCTACAGTTTCTATACCCTCAACTTGCAATGCGCCTTCTTTAACTTCTTTAGGTAAACTTTCCGCAACAGGACAATTTGGTGTTGTCAAAGTCATTATAATTTTAGCAGAATTATCATTTTCTACCTTTACATCATATATTAAACCTAGTTCATAAATATTAACCGGCAACTCAGGATCATAAATTTTTCTGATCTCTTCAATAATTAATTCTTTTTTAGACATATTTTTTAATTCTCTATTTTAACTTTTTCTTCTTTATTGTCAAAAGCGGAAACTAATGTATGCCAAGATAAAGTTGCACACTTTACTCTCATCGGATATCGTTTTACCCCTGATAAACACATTAATTTTGTTTTTTCATCTTCTTCTAAATTTTCTGATTTTAATTCAGGGTTTTCTTTAATCATACCCAAAAAATCTTCAACTATCTCTTTAGCTTCATTTTCATTTTTACCTTTGATTAAATCAGTCATAATAGATGCTGATGCCATTGAAATAGCACATCCACTTCCTTCAAAAGAAATATCTTCAACAATTCTTTGACCATTAAGTTTTAGATAAACATGAACATTGTCACCACATAAAGGATTATTACCTTTTGCATCCTTATTAAAATTTTCAGTCTTCCTCAAATTTCTAGGATTTTTTCCATGTTCTAAAATAATTTCTTGATAAAGTTCTTTTAAATTCATTTTAAACCAAAAATTTTTTTACATTTATTAATAGACTCATTTAATTGATCAAAATCATTCTTATTATTATATACTCCAATTGAAGCTCTGGCACTTGCTGATATTCCAAGTTTATCATGTAGTATTTGACAGCAATGATGACCTGCTCTTATTGCTACACCATCCTCATCTAAAATAGTTGCTATGTCGTGAGGGTGGACCCCTTCTATTGTAAAAGACAAAACTCCACCTTTGTTTTTGGGATCTCCTATTATTTTTACTGAATTATTTTTTTTAAGAATCTCTTGTCCATACTCAATTAACTCTTTTTCATGTTT
>Ga0209632_10005547_pt1 | contig 10920 bp, 9 predicted proteins | sample COG_10_FD_184754 | JGI IMG/M metagenome (GOLD analysis project Ga0209632, IMG submission 184754) | Pelagic Microbial community sample from North Sea - COGITO 998_met_10 (SPAdes) (version 2) | ecosystem: Environmental > Aquatic > Marine > Neritic zone/Coastal water | place: Helgoland, sampling...
GACCCAATATCTCCACATAGAGCAATTAAATTAGCTAATAAAAAAATATTTATTAAAGACTATATTGATAAATCAAAATTATTACCTAAAAATGATTATTTAATTATAGAAGGTGCTGGCGGCCTATATTCTCCTATTTCAACAGATGGGTATAATATAGATTTAATTAAAAAAATGAAAATTCCAACAGTACTTGTAGCTAAAGATGAAATTGGGGTTATAAATAATATTTTACTCAGTTTAGACTTGTTACTAAAACATAAAATATCTGTTCTAGCAATTGTTCTAAATAAAATGAATAATATTCAACCAAATCAAATGGATAATTATAAGGATATAAAGTCTTTAACCAAAACACCTTTAATTAAAATACATAATACGAAAACAAAAAATCACAAAGAATTCTTGAAGCTCTTAAAAATAATTTCTACTTAAAGATTCCCAGTGGATGAGGCAGAACATAACCTAGCTCTTTCTGCTAATATTTCCTGAGCAGCTGACTGATTATTGTCTTCACCACACCATTTATTTAAAGCTGATTGTTGTATAGCTCTTGCATAAGAAAAAGTTACTCTCCATGGCATTTTACTATCAGTATTCATTATATTTAAATGATTTGTTGCTTCATCATTGCTTTGGCCGCCAGAAAGAAAAGCTATTCCTCCTAGATCATCTGGACAGTTATCACTAAGGCATTTAATAGTCATATCTGCAACAGTCTGATAATCAGCACGTTTTTCATTCTTATCACCAGATATCACCATACTTGGCTTAAGTATAACTCCAGGATAATATATATTTATTGCAGTAAGTTGCTCAAATAAACATTTAAGAGTATCTCTTGTAATTTTATCGCATATCTCGATTGAATGATTACCATTTATGAGCACTTCTGGCTCAACTATTGGGACAAGATTATTTTCCTGGCATAGTGATGCATACCTGGCTAGAGCATTACAATTAGAAATAATACAGGATTCAGATGGTATTTGATCACCAATGGTAATTACACCTCTCCACTTGCAAAACTTTGCGCCTAATGATTCATAATTAGCTAACCTCTCTCTTAACCCATCTAATCCTTCTGTGATCTTTTCATTAGGGTGATGAGAAAAATCTTTTGCTCCAGCATCAACTTTAATTCCTGGTAAAATATTTATAGATTTTAAGTAGTCTCTAAATAATTGTCCTGTACTCATTTTTTGATGGAAAGTTTCATCAAAGAGAATAGCTCCACTAATATAATCTGCCAAGTTAGGAGTTGTAACTATTAGCTCTCTATAACGTCGCCTATTTTCTTCAGTTTCTGGTATATTTAAAGCAGCAAATCTTTTGGCGCATGTAGGCGAGCTTTCATCCATGGCTAATAGTCCTTTAGGTTTTGCCATCATTGTTTCTGCTGTTAGCTTAAGTATTTCTTTGTTCATCCTAACTCCATTATTAAATATATAGTTTTAAAATATTTTATTCTATTTCAATTAATTTTCCAACTTCTACAATTTTAAGAGCATTAGTGCCCCCACTTGTGCCCATTAAGTCGCCTTTAGTAATCATTACTAGGTCACCTTTTTTAACAGCACCTTTTTCTAACATTAAATCTATAATTTGTTGATTTGCTTTAGCATGAACATACTCTATATTTGCTAATTTTATTGAATATACACCTTTATAAAGACAAATTCTTCTACTAGTACTATCATTTTTGGTCATAGCATAAATGGGTATCATGGATTGTATTCTTGACATCCATAAAGGAGTAGAGCCTGTTTCTGTTAAGGCCGCAATAGCCTTTATATTAGACTTACTTGCACTATGTACTGCTGCCAAAGCAATAGTCTGATCAACTGTTTTAAAATTATCCTGTTTTCTAGCTATTGGTAAAACTTTTCTGTTAGTACTCTCGGCAATTTCGCATATCCTGCTTGCTTCCTGTATTACTTCAACCGGATAATGTCCAATGGCTGTTTCTGCAGATAACATAATAGCGTCAACTCCAGATGTCACAGCATTAGCAACATCAAAAACTTCTGCTCTCGTAGGAACTAAATTGTCAATCATAGACTCCATCATTTGAGTTGCAACAATTACTAATTTATCATAAGAAATTGCTTTCCTAATAAGCCTATCCTGAACTGCAGGTAATTGCTCAATTCCAATCTCAACTCCCAAATCTCCTCGTGCAACTAATAAACCATCACTGATTTTAACAATTTCATCTATATTTTCTAAAGCCTCATTGCGTTCAATTTTAGCTATAATTCCAATACGTTTTTTACCTATTATTTTTTTAATTGTTTTAATATCTTCTGCATCACGAACGAAAGATACAGCAACATAATCTATATCTAACTTAATAGCCTCTTTAAGATCCTTGATATCTTTATCTGTTATTCCTTTGAGAGAAAGTCCACCGCCTTTTTTATTAATGCCTTGTGATGATTTTAATTTTCCACCACGAATAACTTTTGTATATATCTTTGATTTAATAACATCTGTTACCTCAAGTTTTATAAGAGCATCACTCAATAAGAGTTCATCTCCTATATCTAAGTATTTGGGTAAAGATTTTAAAGTTAGCCCTACTGACTTAGAAGTTCCATTGTTTATTGGCAAAGCTGCATCTAATATAAACTCACTGTTAGTCTTTAATAAGATATGTTTCTTTGTACCAAACGTACCTATTCTTATTTTTTGTCCCTGCAAGTCAACAAGAGTTGCAACAGGTCTGTTTTGCTTCAACGATGCGGATTTAAGAATATCTATAATCTTAGCTGTTTGTTCTACAGAAGAATGAGATAAATTTATTCTGAAAACATCTGTTCCTTCTTTAATTAAATTAGAAATAATTTTTGCAGATGATGATGCCGGGCCTAGCGTACATATTATTTTAGTTCTTTTTCTCATATTAAATCATACCCAGTTTAGTCAATATAGGCATATCTTCTCCTTCGATAAACTTAAGCAATGATCCACCGCCAGTAGAAAGATAAGAAAAATCATTTTGAAGTCCAAGTTTCTCAATTACCGGGATAGTATCACCGCCGCCAACAATTGAGTATGTCTCTGAAGAAGCTATGGCTTCAGATATTTTAATAGTTCCGTTATCATATGGTTTTTCTTCAATATAACCCAGCGGACCATTCCAAAAAACTGTCTTCGATGACCTTATAATATCAATATAACGATCAGTTGTTTTTTCACCTATATCCAATATTTTATCATTAGATTGTAACATAGATATTTTTTTATTTTTAGGGTTATCAAGGCTTAAACTATCTGTGGATACTACATCTATAGGCATAATAATTTTTTTTGAATGTTCTCCATTTAGAATTTCTTTTGCTTCATTAATAAAGCTACTTTCAACCAAAGAGTTTCCAATATTATTACCCATAGCAGATAAAAAAGTATTTAATATACCGCCCCCTAATATAATATGGTCAGATTTTAATATTAATTTTTTAATTAATGTTAATTTAGTTGATATTTTAGCACCGGATATTATAGTTGTTAACGGTCTAGTCTGGGCAGATAATAATTTTTTAGCATTTATAATCTCACTCTCAAGCAAGTGACCGGCATAAGTATCTAAATAATCAGAAACTCCATATGAAGAGGCCTCTTTCCTATGCGATACTCCGAAAGCATCAAATATAAAAACATCTCCAAGTGAAGCGATCCTTTTAGATAAAGATAATGAGTTTTCTTTCTCTCCTACTTCGAATCTAACATTTTCACACATTATAACATTAGTTGTATCATCAAAATTTACCCCATCAGTCCAGTTTTTAACCAACATGACTTTCTGAGATAATAGTTCTTGAAGACGATCAGATACTCTTTTTAAACTATACTCAGAGTCATACTGACCCTCTGTTGGGCGTCCAAAATGAGATAAGATTATTATACGATTATTATTATCTAAAAGATCTTGAATTGTCTTAAGTGATTTGGTGATTCTAAAATCACTTAATATCTTATTTTCAAATACCGGCACATTTAAGTCTAATCTTAATAAAACTATTTTATTTTTTATACTTGTTTGTGATAATAATTTTTGCATTAATTATTTGCAAGAATTTTTGAAACATCCAACATTCTGTTTGAAAAACCCCATTCATTATCATACCAAGCACATATTTTAAAAAACTTATCATTCATCACTCTCGATAAACTCTCATCGTATACAGATGAATAAGATGAATGATTAAAATCTACAGAAACCAATGGGTCGGCATTATAACCAAGTATGCCTTTTAGTTTATCCTTAGATGCTTTTTTAATGATAGTGTTGATTTCTTCAAGCGAAGCGCTTTTGCTAGAATTAAAACATAAATCAACCAATGAAACATTTATGGTTGGAACTCTAATAGCAAATCCATCCAGCTTACCATTCAGTTCTGGTAAAACTAATCCTACAGCAGAAGCTGCTCCTGTTTTTGCTGGTATCATTGATTGCGTGGCAGATCTTGCTCTTCTTAAGTCCGAATGATATACATCAGTTAATACTTGATCATTTGTATAGGAATGTATCGTAGTCATGATCCCGCTTTCAATGGTTAGTTTTTCATGAATATCTTTTATTAAAGTTGCTAAACAATTAGTAGTACATGAAGCATTTGAAACTATTTGATGGGAATCATTTAGAATTTCATGATTCACTCCATACACAATAGTTGCGTCTACATCAGTACCAGGTGCAGATATTAAAACTTTTCTAGCTCCGGCTTTGATATGATTCATTGCCTTCTCCTTAGAAGTAAAGAATCCAGTACACTCCATAACAACATCTATTTTTAAATCTTTCCATGGTAGTTTTGAAGGATCTCGCTCACTTAAAACCATCACCTCGTCTTTCCCATCAATAGTTATAACGCTATCCTTAACCTCTACACTTTTAGAAAAAGGTCCATGAGCAGTGTCATACTTTAAAAGATGTGCATTTATCTTGGCATCACCTAAATCATTTATTGCAACAATCCTGATTTCCTCATTGTTATTACTCTCATAATTTGCTCTAAGCACATTTCTTCCAATTCTCCCAAAGCCATTTATTGCTACATTTATAGTCATAGTGTCATCCATTAGTTTTAATTAATTTTTTAATACTTTTAATAATATTATTTTTCGTAAATCCAAAATATGTTAATGCCTCTTGTCCAGGTGCCGATAAACCAAATGATTCCATTATAATCTTTGAGCCTCTTTTCCCAATAAATTTATCCCAGCAAACCCCTATGCCTGCTTCTACTGCTAAAACATTTTCAATTTTTGGAGGTAAAATTTTATCTCTATATGATTTTGGCTGAATCATAAATTGTTCCATGCATGGCATCGATATAACTCTTACCGAAATTCCCTTCTTGTATAAATTTTCTGCGGCCTCTATACATATATGTAGTTCTGATCCAGAAGAAATTATTACAGCATCAATTTTTTTTCCACAATCATGAATAACATAACCACCTTTCTGTATAGATTCTATTTGATTTTTAGATCTTTTTAATTCAGGTAAAGTCTGTCTAGTTAAAATTAAAGACGATGGTCCAGATAATTTATCTAAGCTAGATTTCCATGACAAAGCAGTTTCAGTAACATCAGCAGGTCTCCAAACACTCATTCCAGGAATAACTCTTAAAGTACTAAGTTGCTCAACAGCTTGATGAGTTGGACCATCTTCCCCTAAACCAATAGAGTCATGAGTGAATACATAGATAACCGGCAAATGCATTAGTGCTGACATTCTTATAGCGTTTTTTGCATACTCTGAAAAAATTAAAAATGTACTAGCATATGGACGAAAACCACCATGTAAGAAAATTCCATTATTAATTGCACACATCGCAAATTCTCTAACACCATAATGAAGGTATTTTCCAGAGAAGTCTTTTTTCGTAATTGCTTTAGACTCTGGCCAAAAAACCAAATTAGATTCTTTTAAATCTGCTGATCCACCAATTAACTCTGGTATTATAGGCCCAATTTTTTCAAGAACTACCTGAGAAGATTTTCTTGTAGCCATGGACCTTGAATTACTTTCAATTAATTTATATATATTTTTATCAACCTGAGTAGGTAACTTATTTTTTAATCTCCTTTGTAGCTCACTATAGAGCTTGGGGTATTTGCTTTTATATGTAGTAAGTTTTTTATTCCATGCTAACTCCAATAATTTTCCTTTATCCTGATAATCCCATTCCTTATAAATACTCTTTGGTATTTCAAAAGGTGGATATGTCCAATTTAAATTTTTTCTGGTTAACTCTACCTCATCTTTCCCCAGTGGAGCTCCATGAATGCCACTAGTACCTTGTTTATTTGGAGACCCATACCCTATGGTAGTTTTCATACAGATTATAGTAGGTTTGAGCTTCTCTTTTTTAGCTTGTGATATAGATTTCTCTATAGCCTTAAAATCATGCCCATCAACCTTATCAATTACATTCCATCCATATGATTCGAATCTTTTTTTAATATTTTCTGTAAATGCTAAAGCAGTATTCCCATCAATTGAAATATTATTCATATCATAAATAAGGATTAACTTACTAAGTCCAAGTGTTCCCGCTAAAGAACATGCTTCATGTGAAATTCCTTCCATTAGACAACCATCTCCAGCAAATACATATGTATGATGATTAATTAATTCTAAGCCAGGTTTATTGAACTCATTAGATAAAGATTTTTCTGCGATAGCCATGCCAACAGCATTTGCTAATCCTTGACCTAAAGGACCTGTTGTTGTTTCAACTCCTGGGGTAATATCACATTCAGGATGGCCAGGGGTAAGGGAATGTAATTGCCTAAAATTTTTAATATCCTTTATTGTAAGTTTGTAACCCGATAAATGAAGGAGCGAATAAAGCAGCATTGAACCATGTCCATTTGAAAGGACAAACCTATCTCGGTTAAGCCATTTCGGATTCAAGGGATTATGTTTTAAGAACTTACTCCACAAAACATAAGCAATGTCAGCCATTCCCATAGGAGCGCCAGGATGTCCAGATTTAGCTTTTTCCACAGCATCTAGGCTTAAGAATCTAATTGCATTTGATAAATCTTTTTTATTCATAAGATATATTAGTTATTACTTTCTCCATTTTATAGAACATCCAATACTTGATTCTTGCTTAAGCGGACCTTTCCCTGTTCTTGCAATTTCAAACATTGCTTTAAATAAATCACTTTGATTCGGATTCGATATATTCTTTGAACCCCTATCATCAAATCTTCCGCGATATTGTAATTCAAAATCAGCATTATAACCAAAAAAATCTGGCGTACATACAGAGTTATATTGTTTTGCCACTTCTTGGTCAGTATCAATCAAATAAGGAAAGCCAAAGCCATTTTTTTTAGAAACAATTTTCATATTCTCATACGAATCATCTGGAAACGAAATAAAATCATTTGGATTAATTGCTACACACCCAATCCCTTTCATTGCTAAAACATCTGTTTCTACAACAAGTTTATCTAAAATAACTTTAACATATGGGCAATGATTACATATAAACATTACCAGCAAACCTTTCGGGCCAGCGCAATCTTGTAGTGTCCAAGTCTTCCCATCTGTCCCTTTCAGGCTGAAATCATGGGCTTTCTCATCAAAATTACAGGCTGGAGTTGCTAATTCTGTCATGATAAATAATTGAATAACCCCCAAAGTATCCTTATTATATAAATAGTCAGTCTATTTATTTGTTTAATACAAGAATATTGATGATATAATACATCATTTTTAGGCAACTTAGTATCTTATGGCCAATTCAAATTTATCGAAAAGTAAGCAGAAGGAGATTAAAGAATTAATCGAAATAGGAAGAAAGCAGGGTTATTTGACTGTATCTGCCTTAAATGATTTATTACCAAATAATCTGTTCGATAGCGACCAAATTGAACAAATTACCAAACTAATAACAGATCTTAAGATAAAAGTAGTTGAATCTGCTAAAGATGCAGAAGAAGAAACTACTCTTAATGATGAAGAAGTTACAGATGATGAAGATAGTGAGATAAGCGAAGAAGAGGCTGTTGAGGTCCTATCCAGCCTTGATGAAGAATTTGGCAGAACATCAGATCCTGTCAGAATGTATATGCGTGAAATGGGTACCGTAGAATTACTTAATAGAGCTGGCGAAATTGTAATCGCTAAAAAAATTGAAGCAGGTCAAAAATTAATAAATGAAGCAGTCCAGAGATTTCCTGAATCAGCATCATTTTTTACACAGGTATTTGCTAACATAGAAGATGAAGAAGCAATAGAATCTTTAATATCAGATTTTATTTTAGATATAAAAGCAGATTCATCAGAAGAATTTAAAACTGAACAACTCCCTCCTAATAGCCCAAATGTTCTTAAATTAGCAGAAGAAAAAGATGGAAAAGAAGTTGAGGCAGTCCAAGTTAATGATAGTGATCAATCAGCAGAAGATGGTGAAGAAGAGGAAGAAGAAATTGATAATTCACCAGATAAAGAACTAGTTATTGCTGCTGTTAATGAAATTAGTGGATTATATTTTGAATACAGTACTTACAAAAATAATAAAGATGAGAGATATAAAGATGTATTTAATCTAATAAGAGACAAAACCTCATGTTTTAAATTCACGACTCTTTTTAAAGAGAAGCGTTCAGCAAAAATTGAAAATATTACTGCATTAATTGCAAAGTTTGAAAAAGGGATTAGGAAGATTTGTATAGAAACTCTAAAGATACCTAAAAAGATATTAATAGTTGAATTAAAAAATAGCAACTTTAGTAATTTAGAATTTATAGACAAATATATTGATGATTCTAAGCTAGATGATGATGAAAAAGAATTGACTAAAAATCAGATTAAAAAATTCCAAAAAAAACTTTATGCCATTGAAGAAGATCAAGATATTTCAATCAATGAAATTAAAATTATTAATAAAGATAAAAGGATTGGTGAAATAAGAGAAAAGAATGCTAAAAAAGAAATGGTTGAAGCTAACTTAAGGCTCGTAATTTCAATTGCGAAAAAATATACGAACAGAGGATTGCAATTCTTAGATCTTATTCAGGAAGGAAATATAGGGCTAATGAAAGCTGTTGATAAATTTGAGTATAGAAGAGGTTATAAATTTTCTACATATGCAACATGGTGGATCAGACAAGCGATTACTAGATCTATTGCAGACCAGGCAAGAACCATAAGAATTCCCGTGCATATGATTGAAACAATTAATAAACTAAATAGGATTCAGCGAAAATTATTACAAGAAAATGGTAAAGAGGCGAGCCCTGAAGAATTAGCTGAACATATGGAAATGCCAGAAGACAAAGTTCGAAGAGTTTTAAAGATTGCAAAAGAACCAATCTCAATGGAATCTCCAGTAGGTGATGATGAAGACTCTCATCTTGGTGACTTTATAGAAGATGAGCATGCACAAAAACCACTAGATGAGACCATAAGCACCGGGTTAGCTGATTCAACAAGAGATATATTGTCTAGTTTAACTCCAAGGGAAGCTAAAGTGCTTCGTATGAGATTTGGGATTGATATGAATACAGACCATACTTTAGAAGAAGTCGGTAAACAGTTTGATGTGACAAGAGAACGTATAAGGCAAATTGAAGCAAAAGCATTAAGAAAACTTAGGCATCCGTCTAGGGCCCACAATCTAAAAAGTTTCCTAGATAATGAGTGATATAGCAATATTGGCAGCTGGTTGTTTTTGGGGTATTGAAGATAAATTTGGTTCTGCAAAAGGTGTTGTTGAGACAGAGGTTGGCTATATTGGTGGAAAAACTAATAATCCAACATATAAAGACATATGCCAAGGAGATACATTTCATGCTGAGGCAGTCAGAATATTTTTTAACGAAGAAGAAATTAATTTTGATGGTCTCTTGGACTTATTTTTTGAAATTCATGATCCTACAACGCTCAATAGCCAGGGACCTGATTTTGGTACACAGTATAGGTCAGCAATATTTTATCAAAATGATTTTCAAAAACTTTCTAGTGAAAATAAAATAAAAGAATTGAATAGAGGTAAGTTTAACAATAAAATAGTCACGACTCTTGAATATAGTGATGATTTCTGGATAGCCGAGGAATATCATCAAAAATATTTAAAAAAAAAGAAATTTAATTTTTTTAGTAAATAATCGGGCCTGTAGCTCAGTTGGTTAGAGCAGTAGACTCATAATCTATTGGTCGGAGGTTCGAGTCCTCCCGGGCCCATTTTAAAAATTATAAAGAATTTTGCATAGATATATGATAAAAAATAAATTTGTAAAATTAGTTGCTAAAATTTCCTTAGCCTTACTTATTTCATCACCGATGATAAGTGAGTTTCACTTGCATTTTGATGAGCATGAGAATGAAGAAAGTCATCAGTGTATAACATGTCATTTGAGCTCCAATTCTTCTCTTCCTGACATAGACTCAAATTTAATTTTAAAAATTTTTGGTATTTTGCTCATTGCATCATACTCCCAGATTTTTTTAATAAGTAACAATCAAAAATCTCCATTTAATTCTAGGGCGCCACCTCTTTTATAAAATTCAATTTAGTTTAAATTAATTTATAAAGGAGACACAAATGTTTAAGAACATTTTTATAATTTCTCTATCATTTATATGCATTAATGTAGTATCAGCTGAAGAACTGAGTAATATCAGTGTTACATCATCTGAATTTACTAACTCAATTAGTGAGAGTAAATATCCGCTACATATCATGCAAAATGAAGAGATAAATGTTAACAAAAGTATCGGGGATAACTTAAAAGGATTATCCGGATTATCAAATGCAGATTATGGTGCAGCTGTTGGGCAGCCTGTCATAAGAGGGTTAACTGGCAATCGAACAAGATTGCTTTCAAATAATATACCTATAAACGATCTCAGTAATTTGAGCGGAGATCATATAAATAATATTGATTTGA
>Ga0209632_10005557_pt1 | contig 10902 bp, 9 predicted proteins | sample COG_10_FD_184754 | JGI IMG/M metagenome (GOLD analysis project Ga0209632, IMG submission 184754) | Pelagic Microbial community sample from North Sea - COGITO 998_met_10 (SPAdes) (version 2) | ecosystem: Environmental > Aquatic > Marine > Neritic zone/Coastal water | place: Helgoland, sampling...
GCATGCTGGTACAGACGATCAATAAACTCACTAAATTGGTCTCTCTCAGTATCGCTAAAGCAGGTTAACAGTGCCTGCTCGTAATCATAAGACATGGGTACAAGCTCATCATAGACCGCGACCCCTGTATTAGTCAGGCGCAACATTGAACGGCGCTTATCGGCGGGATCAAATGTCCGCTCCAGTAGCTTGCGCTGCAGCAACTTACTAATAGCCCGGCTAAGAATAGATTTCTCAATCTGAGTCTTCAGAGAAACCTCATCTGCTGAGATCCCCGGATACTCCCCCAACACTGCCATAATTCGCCACTCGGTAATGCTCAGAGCAAACTTAGCACTGTAGGTTTCAGAAATAAGCGTACTGATACGGTTCGACAGAATCGATAACCGGTACGGAAAATAGCGCTCTAGCTGAAGTATTTTGCGGGCTGACTGATGGTTTTTACTCATTTGCTGATAATGCTTGACATTAGTTGTAATTGCAACCAATAATAGTTGCAAATACAACCAATATTTAGTCATCCAGAACTTAGGCATACAGTATGAACGCTAACACTAAAGTCAAAGACAGAGATATAAAGCAAAACCCAATGGGCCTCGACGGCTTTGAATTCGTCGAGTTTGCCGCGCCAGAACGCGGTATTTTAGAGCCGGTTTTTACCATGATGGGCTTTGTGCATATCGCCAATCACCGTTCCAAAGACGTGGTGTTATTTCGTCAGGGCGATATCAACTTTATTATCAACTACGAACCCAGCAGCTACGCCCATTATTTTGCCAAAGAACATGGTCCCTCTGCCTGCGGCATGGCCTTTCGGGTAAAAAATGCTCAGGCGGCCTATAGCAGAGCGATTGAAATGGGCGCTCAGCCGGTCGATATACCCACCGGGCCAATGCAGCTGCGGCTGCCGGCCATCAAAGGTATAGGCGGCGCCCCCCTGTATCTTATTGACCGCTATGGTGACGGTGACTCTATCTACGATATCGATTTTGAGTTTATCGACAACGCCGATCTCCACCCCAGTGGCTGTGGCCTCAATGTGATTGACCATCTCACCCACAATGTCTATCGCGGACGCATGGATCACTGGGCCAGCTTCTACGAAGATATTTTTAACTTTCGCGAAATTCGCTATTTTGATATTACTGGCGAGTACACCGGCCTTAAATCAAAAGCCATGTCGGCGCCAGACGGCAAGATCCGTATTCCTCTCAATGAAGAGGCCACGGCCGGCGGTCAAATTGAAGAGTTCTTAATGGCTTACAACGGCGAAGGTATTCAGCATATTGCTTTTTCCTGTGATGATATTCTGGCCACCTGGGACCAGCTTAAGGCTCAGGGTTTGGCTTTTATGAAAGCACCACCAGAAACCTATTATGAAATGCTCGAACAGCGCCTGCCCAACCATGGCGAGCCAACCGCTGAATTGCAGGCCAGAGGGATTTTGCTCGATGGTTCTACCCAGCAAGGCGACCCTCGGCTGTTATTACAGATATTTTCCGAGGCACTCATAGGCCCAGTATTCTTTGAATTTATTCAGCGTAAAAAAGATGAAGGCTTTGGCGAGGGCAACTTTAAAGCGCTGTTTGAATCCATAGAGCGGGATCAACTCAATCGCGGCGTTATTGAAACTGCATAACCATTGCACGGAGATTATATGAATATTCAGGGTATTCACCACGCGGCCTATCGATGTAAAAATGCCAAGCAAACGGTGGAGTTTTATCAGCAGGTATTGGCCATGGATTTTCAGCTGGCCATCGCCGAAGATCGAGTTCCCTCAACCGGAGAGCCCGACCCCTACATGCATGTGTTTATGGATGCAGGCAATGGCAATGTGCTGGCCTTCTTCGAAATACCCCATTCGCCAGATATGGGGGTTGACCCCAACACACCCAAGTGGGTGCAGCATATCGCCTTTAAGGTTGCTGATATGGATGCATTACTTGAGGCCAAGGCACGTTTGGAAGCGGCAGGTGTGGAGGTATTAGGGCCTATTGACCATACCATTTTCAAATCCATTTATTTCTTTGATCCCAGCGGCCATCGTCTGGAGCTGGCGGCAAATACAGCGCAGCCGGGAATGCTTGAAGAGCTGCACCGAGTGGCCCCAGCCATGCTGGATGAATGGGACAAAACCAAGCGCGCTCCTCAGCACGCCTCTTGGCTACACGATGGGACGCACCCCTTTAACAATGCATCAGCACAGGGAACAGAGCAATGAAACTCGCCTCAATTAATTTGGGCCGCGATGGCCAGTTAGTGGTCGTTGACAGTCTTATTCTACGCTATGAGACAGCGACAGCAATTGCCCCGACCCTGCAAGCTGCAATGGATAACTGGGATAGCTGTGCGGCACCACTGCAGGAACTATTTGGGCAACTGGAAAGCGGTGAGATAAAGGGCCAGGCCTTTGTTGCAAATACCTGTGCCTCACCTCTGCCGCGGGCCTTTCACTGGGCCGATGGCAGTGCCTATGTCAATCATGTAGAGCTGGTACGCAAAGCGCGCAATGCCGAAATGCCAGCGTCATTTTGGACTGATCCACTGATCTATCAAGGAGGGTCAGATACCTTTCTAGGCCCCTGCGAAGATATTGCCATGGCTGATCCAAGCTGGGGTATTGATTTTGAAGCTGAGGTGGCAGTGATTGTCGATGATGTGCCTATGGGTGTATCTCCCGAGAACGCGCGGGACCATATCAAGCTGGTTATGCTGGTCAATGATGTTTCGCTGCGCAACCTAATCCCGGGAGAGTTGGCCAAGGGCTTTGGCTTTTATCAGGCTAAGCCGAGCAGTGCTTTCTCCCCTGTCGCGGTAACTCCTGAGGCTCTGGGGGATGCTTGGGATGGGGCCAAATTACACCTGCCCCTAAGGGCGATTCTCAATGATAAACTGATTGGCCAACCTAATGCTGGTGTCGATATGACTTTTGACTTTGGGCGGCTGATTGCCCATGCAGCTAAAACGCGCCCGCTCTGTGCCGGAACCATTATTGGCTCAGGCACAGTGTCTAACCTTGATCGCTCCAATGGTTCCTGCTGTTTAGCCGAGGTGCGTATGCTGGAAATAATAGCCAATGGCAGTGCCAGCACCGACTTTATGCAGTTTGGTGACCGTATCCAAATTGATATGCATGACCACAGTGGCCAAAGTATCTTTGGTGAAATCAACCAGCAGGTAATCCCGTATGTCGGCTGATACAGATCTACAGCTTTACAGCTACTACCGCTCGTCGGCGGCGTATCGGGTGCGGATTGCCCTTGAAATAAAACAGCTCAGCTATCAGCAGCTACCGATTAATTTGCTCAGCGGTGAGCACAGGCAATCTAAGTACCTGCAAACTAACCCCGGGGGACTGGTTCCAACTATGGCCACCGCCGAGGGCTCATTAACCCAGTCTCTGGCGATTATTGAATATCTGGAAGAGCGTTACCCTCAGGCCAGCCTGCTGCCCCAGAGTGCCATGGATCGAGCTCAGGTGCGCTCGATTGCCTATCAGGTTGCTATGGATATTCATCCATTAAATAATCCCCGAGTGACGCAGTTTATCGGCGCCACCATAGGCTTAAATAAGGAACAGAAACTGCATTGGTATCATCACTGGATTGCGCAGGGGTTTGGCGCCTTGGAAACCAACCTGAAAGCACTTAACAGCAATGGGCGCTATTGCTTTGGCGATAGCCTGACCATGGCAGATATCTGCCTGATACCCCAGGTTTATAATGCCCTGCGCTTTGATTGTCCTATGCAGGACTATCCAGTGATTAATGCCATTTACAAACACTGCACCGCACGGCCCGACTTTATTGCCGCCAGCCCGGAAGCTCAACCGGACTGTCCAGCAAAAAGCTCTTAAAAAGAGCTATGCGGTGATTTGGTCCAGCTTGGCAGCACAGATAAAGTCATTGTTTGATAACCCTTCAATCTCGTGGGTGGTAAAAGTCACAGAACAGTAGCCCCAGCCAAAAGCAATATCCGGGTGGTGGCCCTGACGATCACCCAGCCAGGCGATCATATTGGCCATCTGCACCGCTCTGGCAAACCCTTTAAAAGTAAAGCGCCGCGAGATCAGCTTGCTATCCCCAGATAATTGCCAGTCACTGTGTAACTCAGCCAGCAGAGTTTTGGCCTCTGTGGCATCCAGAGCAGTCATGCCGCCCTGGCAGGGTTCGCAGACTTGGTTGCTAAGATCACAGACTTGAGTGGTCATTATTATTTATCCTGTTAGTTGAGGTTCATAGGTTGGTTCGAAGAGCCCCAGTGACTGTGCCTGCCGAATATCGGCCAGTAAATCACGCTCAGCGGCTTGGAACAGATCATCGATATTTTCAAGTACAAAATAGATCGGTTGATGGATATCAATTCTGTAAGGAGTGCGCAAAATATCGATGATATTAAATTCCCGACGCTCTGGCACTGGACTATTTACACTGTAAATCAGCTCTGTTGGTGATGATGTAAGGCCAGAACCCAACGCCTTATATTGTCCATTTTTGACCGTCAAGCCAAATTCAATGGTGAACCAATACAGCCTAATTAGCCAACTGTAGTCAGCGGGCTCAACCTGTTGGCCAATCTTGCCAATGATATTAGAAAAATGAGCAAAACCCGGATCAGTTAGTAGTGGCGTATGGCCAAAGATTTCATGGAAGATATCCGGCTCTTCAATATAGTCATAATCTGCTCTCGAGCGAATAAACGAGGCCGCGGGAAACGTCTTTTCTGCCAGCATATTAAAGAAGCGACCAAAGCCAATTAGCGCGGGAACCGGCGCTACACGCCAACCGCTTAAAGGCATTAAACGCTCCGTAAGCTCTAGGCACTGAGGGATTCGATTAGCGGGCATGTCCAGCAAATCAAGCCCCTTCAGATAGACATCGGCGGCATATTCTTTAGTACTGGGAATCTGCTGGGCATAGAGATCGCGCCAAATAGCCTGCTCCTCATCAGAGTAATGTATTAGCCCCTGGTCATCTGGAGCCTTGGCGATGTAGTTAGTCTTTTTAGCCATAATTTAGCGCTTAAATATACGTAATGTTTGTAATAATTATTGTTCGTAGTAACAGAAATTAGCTTGCTATAAAGCTGAAAAATGCGCAGATAACGGGTATATTTACCCAATACATTATATTTAAAGGAATATATTACCAATGGCAGAGATTGATCATCATGACCGTAATATTCTTCGCGTTCTTCAAGCCGACGGCAAAATAGGCAACCAAGAGCTGGCAGAAAAAGTAAACCTATCTACTTCCCCTTGCTGGCGCCGGGTAAGAAAACTGGAGGAGTCCGAGGTTATCAATGGTTATGTGGCCATGCTCAATCCGAGGAAGCTGGATCTAACCGCCATGGCCTATGTGCATATAGCCCTGCTCGACCACACTGAGCAAACCATTGAGATGTTGGATAACTTTGTTGCGCTTCAAGATCAGATTGTTGAATGTTGCTCGATCACTGGCTCCAATGATTATGTGCTAAAAATTATTGAAAAAGACACCGAGAGTCTAGAGCGGTTTATTATGCAAAAGTTACTGCGGCTAGGCATTGTTCGCGCATCAACAACAAACCTTATTTTGCGCCAAAAAAAATACACGACGTCACTGCCTCTCTAAACTATTTTGGCCATTTATCTTGAATACATTAAAAAGTGTAGTTGCTCCTTTTTTATGTAACAAAAGCAAATCATTAAAAAATTCAAACGTTATTAATCAGCAGCTTATAGTCTAGGTGCAGTTCCCGCCGCCCTGTAATCGTAATAGGGACAAGTCCCGTCCGCTGTTTATGCTGTTGGCCTATAACGCACCGCATGGGCCGCAGTCGGCGCCGCAAAGCTCGACTGATCTCTATTCGGAGATCGAAAATGAGGAACGACGCGTCTATGCAGCCATGGTAGATAACATGGATGTGGGTATCGGCGAAGTTTTAAAGGCGCTGCAAGATGAAGATATTGCACACAATACGCTGATCGTCTTTATGAGCGATAACGGCGGTTCTTCAGCGTTTCCCGCGAGTGCTGTTTCGCATTCTTCCGTTGGAAACAACGACCCCTTGCGCAGCGGCAAGACGTTTCCACTGGAGGGTGGGATACGTGTTCCAGCAGCGGCCTGGTGGCCCGGAGTTCTGCACAGTAAAGACAAAATTGAACAGATGATAACGGTAGAAGATATTCTGCCTACGGTATTTGAAGCCGCCGGTCTCCCTGTTGCCGCGTTGTACACACCTGAAATGGCAAGGGATGGAAATCGCAAGTTGGATGGCATTAGTCGCTGGAATGTGATGCTGGGAGAAGTCGCAGACCCCCGCCCGCCCTTCGTGTTTGGAATGCCGCTGGCGGGTGCCGGCGTCATAGACGGTGACTGGAAACTGGTTCGTCTCGATGGCCCTCCGCTGCCGTGGGTAGACCCTACAACGGAACTGTTTCGCATTGTCGACGATCCCCTGGAGAATAATGACCTCTCGGCAGCGTACCCCGAGATTGTGGCGCGGCTGCAACCTCATATTGACGCATTTGATGCGGCGGCAGGAGAAGGGTTTAACGAGAACCCAATTAAAATGCTGGCGCTCCAAATGGCGAGGGCCACCGGCAATATTCGTTTCACTCCCTACGCTGAAGCACTGCAGAGGGAGTCGGTCACTGTCAGTGGCGACCTGGTATTCAATCAGCGTAAATGTCGGCGTTATCTCACGATATTGTCTTGCTGCAATACATTTACGTAATACACAAAGCCCTGGGCTTCACCTTATTGATCCTGGTTTTTGTACGCCTTATCTGGAATCGCGTCAGCCCCAGGCCAGCGCTCTCGCGTTCGCTTAATCCCTGGGAGTCGAAGCTGGCGCATATTGTTCATATCTCGCTATATGTAGTGTTATTCGCTTTCCCGATCAGCGGCTACATGATGTCTACCGGTGCCGGGAAATGGTCTCATTTCTTTTTTGTGGACACACCGCTGTTGTTTGAGCCTAGTATGGATATTGTTAGGCCCTTTGGGCTATTGCACAAAGTTTTACTGCCGTACTTGTTCTACCTAATAATATTTGCGCATGTTATTGGTGCGTTGAAGCATCACTACATAGACGGCGATGTCGACTCTGTCAGACGCATGGTTTCATAATGTGGAGTTTGTCGAGTGAAGAGAACAATTGATCACACAATGATGCCTAGAGTCCCCGAGGATGCCTAGGCTGCTCGGGGACCTTATGGTCAGTCGACTTTTATTATTCCGTCACGGCAATTAGTGGTTGTTCGCATGGGGCAGAGCTTTAGGGCCGCGCGGTATAGGCAAGATTTTCATGCCAAAAGTCGACAACATACTCAATGCGAGCTCTCATTAGATCTCTGTATTTAGGTAGCTCACTCAAATGAATCCATCTGCACTCAATAATGCCCTCTTCGATCTGGGGAGTGGTATCTGCATCAAATCCGTCATAACGCATTAAATACCAATGTGTTTTCTTCATGTATCTAATGTTTTGATGTCGTGTTGTATGCCATGTTGAGACTAGCTTGCCCTCTATAGATAACTTGGAGGATTCGAGTCCAGTTTCCTCATTGACTTCCCGAATAGCAGACAGTTTTTTTCCATCTTCGTCGACACGCCCCTTAGGCATATCCCATCGCCCACGTTTAAACATCAGCAGTATATGGTTCTGATGATTACACACCAGCCCGCCTGCAGATTCGATAACGGGCAAATCGATGGTTTGACGTAATGAGTCCGGAAAACTCGTTATATTTTGATTTTTATACATGGCGGATTCCATAAATAATGTCTGTTACTCCTGATCTTTTAGTTCTTTTAGCACGGCTAGTTGTTGGAGCGTAAGATCGCCAAACTTTACACCGCCGACAGAAATGCTATGGCTGACTCGTACATCTTCCCCCGTCAGTGGCTCAAACTTTCGTCGACCAAAAAAACGCACCAAGTATAGCATACTGGTTAATCTGGCTTGTTTCTTTGAGTTGGCATTCACTACCACCCAGGGCGATCTTGTTGATGAGGTATGCTCAAACATTTGATTTTTATACTTGGTAAACAGTGCCCATTTTTTTCGGGCATTGAGATCATTTTCCGAAAACTTCCAGTAGGTCAGTGGGTTGTTTAATCGACTCTCAAACCTTATTAGCTGGGTATCCTGATCTACAGAGAGGTAGAATTTAACCATTAACAGGCCTTTATCTATATGATTGTGCTCCCAGTTCAGCACTTTTCTCATAAAACGTTTATATCTTTTTTCTGAGCAATAACCCATTGTGGGCTCTATCAATGCCCTTGAATACCAGGATCGGTCAAAAAATGCGATGTTGCCCGGTTCCGGGAACAGTGACTCATATCGTCTAAACCAATACTTGGATTCTGACTCAGTTGGAACCCCCAGAGCATTGATTGAAAAATGCGCAGGCATAAGATTTTCTGTAAAACGTTTAATGGTTGAACCTTTGCCAGCTGCGTCCCTTCCCTCAAAAACCACGACAAGAGAGAGCTTTTGGCGGACCAACCATTGCTGAATCTTTAACAGTTCAACCTGTAGTCGACGTTTTTCAACCTGGTATTGGCTTTCACTAATATTTTGGTAAGGGTTCTCAATTATTCGGATGTTTTTACGTTTCATAATAATTTCCGATCGTTGCCTGCTCTGGTCGAGAGCTTATGACAGAAATGTTTAATTTTTATGACTATCTCCTGGGGGCTATTGGGGCTGCTTTGTCACAAAACCCTAATCTTAATGACCAATAAACTTAATACAGCATCATTATCCTCACCGCTTAACACTTTTTGGGGATTTATTATGAAACGCACAAATTTATATCAGGCAATAGTATCAATAACTGCATTATCAACCGTTTTGGGTGCTCAGGCGCAAAATGCCGGAGGGCTCGAAGAGATAACTGTAGTTGGTTCAAAGGCAAGCCTATTGTCTGCAGTTGACAAGCAGCGGGAGTCGGACAGCATTATCTCGGTGGTCGACTCTGATGCACTCGGAGGATTTGCTGACACGACTGCTGCTGAAGCGATTAGAAGACTCTCGGGTATCTCTGTTGAAAATGACCAGGGTGAGGGCCGCTATGTCACTATTAGGGGTTTATCCTCTGATCTAAACAGTATTGCAGTCAATGGTGCCTCTATGGTGGCACCTGAAAATGGCAGAAGTGTCATGTTAGACGGGTTGCCCACTGAGTTGCTAGACTCTATTACTGTCGCCAAGACCTTGACGCCGGAGATGGATGCAGATTCCATTGGTGGACGCATCGACTTTAGGACCAAGAAGCCAACTGATTTAGACGGTCAGTTATTAAAAATAAAACTTCATAATAACTTTAGCCAATATGCTGATGAAAAACTAAATCCAAAGTTCGCTATTACCTATGGCGACAAGCTCAATGAGGCATCGGGCCATATATTGGGTCTTACCTACTCCAGCAAGGATATTGTTGCCTACAACAATGAAACCGGCTTTGGTTGGGAAGATGGTTATATGAATGATGACTACGAGATGCGTTATTATGAATTAACCCGTGAGCGATTTGGCTTGAGTTATGACGTCGATATGCTGGTTGACAGTGGAAGACTGTATTTGAGTGCTTTCTACAATCAGTATGATGATGAAGAGCTTCGCTGGAAAGATGAATATGGCAAGTTGGGGCTAATAGATGGCACGGGCACAGCAACAGGCATGCAAACTGATCGCATGCGCCATGATGCAGAGACTCGGGTCCGTTATGAAACCCGAACATTATCTGCCATTACCTTTGGGTTCGACGGCAATGTGGGTGACTGGGGTATAGACCCGATGCTGAGTTATTCTTTCGCAGAGGAAGATGATAGCGACAATGCTGATGTAACCTTCAGAATGGATCAAAAAGATACAGTCGGACATATTGATTGGAGTAATCCGCAGCAAGTTATTATTACACCAACTGACTTAAGTATTTATGATCCTGCACAGCTAGGATTCAAAGAGCTCGAGATCACTGAGAATGTTTCCAAGGATTCGGAGTTGGCATTTTCTATCAACGCTGAAAAAGAATTTGATTTTGGTGTTGTTAAGATGGGCTTCAAAAGTAAGGATCGTGAAAAAGATGTCGATGATTACATCATTGTGTATGAAGCTGACACAACAATGGCCGACTTTGATCCCCAAACACTGGACTGGAAAATTCCGGGCCAAACCTTTAGCCCTCAGGCTAACCCGGATCTGATTTATGGTTTGCGCGATCAGGTTGATACGCTGGATATTGACTTTAGCGACGCAGTCTCCAGAGACTTTGTTACCAAAGAGAAGGTAAATGCAGTCTTTATCCAAAATACATATTCCTGGGACAAAGGAGTTCTGGTTACAGGCTTTAGGTACGAAGATACATCAACGGATTCAAGTGCATTTGATCAAGATGGAAACGTTGTGCTGGCTAGCAGTGATCATTCTTTCTTTGCCCCTAGTGTTAATGTTAAGTATTTCCTGACTGACCAATGGACGTTACGAGGTGCTATCTGGAAGGGCTTATCGCGACCAGGATTTAAAAAGACTGCTCCGAAACTAGATTATAAAAATGATGGTGGGGATATCAGTGGTAGCGCAGGTAACCCTAATTTAGAGCCTTATGAGGCTACCAACTTCGATGTGTCGCTAGAATTCTATGGCGATGATATGACCTTTGTCAGCGTCGGATTATTCAGAAAGGATATTAAGAACGCCATTTACCCCAAAATCTATAAGACAGCGACCTTTATGGGCGTTACCTTTAATGATGATGTAGAGACCTGGGAAAATGCGGATGACTCTACGATCGATGGTCTAGAGCTCAACCTTCAATATGGCTGGGAAAACGGTATTTATTTCGCGGGTAATATCACATTAACCGATGGCGAAAGCACCTTTTCTCCTACTGATGACACATCGTTT
>Ga0209632_10005558_pt1 | contig 10902 bp, 11 predicted proteins | sample COG_10_FD_184754 | JGI IMG/M metagenome (GOLD analysis project Ga0209632, IMG submission 184754) | Pelagic Microbial community sample from North Sea - COGITO 998_met_10 (SPAdes) (version 2) | ecosystem: Environmental > Aquatic > Marine > Neritic zone/Coastal water | place: Helgoland, sampling...
TAAACATACAAACTGAAATACCTGAATTTTCTAGGTGGTGTTGGCTTCAATCAGAAGAACTATTAGATAAAATTGTTCCATTTAAACGCAATACATATGAAACAGTAATACGTGAATTTAAAGCACAGTTAGATAACTCCTGATCTTAATTAAAATTAAAATTTGAGTATATATTAAATGTTTGATGTTTGTATAATTGGTGGAGGTCCAGCAGGCTTGATGGCCGCGGAAACGGCTGTGGACAATGGTTTGTCAGTAGTTATTATCGATGCAAAACCTACGTATGGACGGAAGTTTTTAATGGCTGGGAAGTCCGGCTTAAACATTACAAAAGATGAGGCCAAATCTGAATTTCTATCTCGGTATTTTAATGCAAAAGAATGGTTAACCCCAATCATTAATAATTTTGATAATGAAGCTGTTATGAAGTGGGCTCAAGACATAGGCCAAGAAATCTTTACAGGTTCCTCAGGGCGAGTATTTCCTAAAAGCATGAAAGCCTCACCCTTGTTGAGATCTTGGCTCATAAGATTGTCTAAGAAAGGTGTAACGTTTTATCGAAACTGGAGGTGGGTAGGTTGGCAAGATGATGTGGCAGCCTTTGATACCATTTCAGGTAAAAAATTTATTAAATCACATACTACCGTTTTGGCGATGGGAGGTGCAAGTTGGTCACATCTTGGTTCAGATGGTTTATGGGCTGATATACTAAAAAAAAATAATGTAGACGTTACTAATTTTCAACCATCTAACATGGGCTTTAAAATTAAGTGGTCTGACTTCATGAAGCCTTTTTTTGGAACTCCTATAAAGTCAGTTCGCATAACTTCAGAGAAGTTTTCAACTATTGGCGAGTTTGTAATTTCAAAAAAAGGTATTGAAGGGAGTGGTATTTATGCAGCAAGTAAATTCATGCGCGATGGCAATAACTTAATAATAGACCTGCTACCAGATACAGAAATAGAAACACTAAATAAAAGGCATAAACTTTTATCGACTAAAGTATCAAGAAATACATTTAATCGCAAAATATTACGTCTAAACAAAGAAAAAACAGCATTTTTTAATGAATTTTCACAACATATTTCCACACAAGATATTGTTCATACAGCAAAAAATCTTCTAGTTCCACATGAAGGGCCTCACCCAATTAATGAAGCAATATCTACAGCAGGCGGAGTGTCAAAAAGTGCTCTTAATGCTAATTTAATGCTAAAAGCAAAACCTAGTGTTTTTTGTGCTGGTGAGATGTTGGACTGGGAAGCCCCAACAGGCGGTTACCTGATAACAGCATGTCTCGCCACAGGAAAGTGGGCAGGACTTGGTGCAGTAAATTACATCAAAAGCTTAAAATAGCTATAATATTACTAAAGATTTATAGCAGATATGTACGCAGGGCGTTTAATTTGTTGTCGAAAGTAATTTCGCAACTTTCCATCCGGAATATCAAACTTTGCAACACGAGCCCATCCCCCAATATGGGTTAGTATAATATCAGGAATTGTAAATTTCATACCCATTACATTTGGGCCAGTACCCATTCTAGATTCTAAAACTTTCAAAGACCTTTCAAACTCCCAATGCAAAGTATTTTTGAGCTCACTTACGCGCATCTCTTTTGGTAAAACAAAGCTATGCCTTGCGGCTGTCCACAAAATTGAATCTAACTCATCAAGAATAAATTGCGTAAGACTATCTTGCTGTGCTCGCTCAATTGTTCCAGCTGGAAATGTTAATTGGTTATATTTGTCAGCCAAATAAGTGATTATTGCAGTTGAGTCAGTAATACTTATGCCATTTGCCTCTAAACTTGGAACTTTGCCTGATACATTGGCTAATTGTGCTTCAACCGAGTGAGCTCCAACTTTCAAATGTTCATACTCTAATCCAATTTCATTCATTGCCCACAAAACTCGCAACGTACGAGTATTTGTATTCCCAATTACTTTATACATAAAGATTTCCTCATTTTGGTCGCATCATAGATATTCTAATAAATGATCGCTCAAGTATAGCTTGTGCGGGTGCTTTTGATGATGATCTCAATGATAAATCTGTATTTATTAAAACACCTAAGGCTTTTTCCAACCTTATACCACCCCATCCTCGCGCTTGACGAACCATTCTGTCTTTGCGATGACCAAAAACAGGCGGCCTTGCTCTTGAAAGAGCAACGTCTGGACCTGATGGATGTGAAGCCGCTAAATGTAAATTTCTAAAATGACGCGTTGCAGCAATACATAAAGTAGTAGGATTCATCCCCTGCCCAAAAAGTCGATTCAGGATGGGCCCCACTTCATCAGACCTTGCATCAGCTATAATATTTATTGCTTCATCTAACGCTGCATCAATTGTAACAGGTGCGCATGATTGTATATCACTAGATGTTATTACAGTATCATCTTTATATTTATAGAGGCTTAATTTTTCCAAAGTTTGTTGAAAGTCGCCTGGATCAAGACTTCTTCCCAATGCAATTAACTCTTTCTTTGCATCATTATCAAAATTATTAAGGTTATATTTCGAGGCGGTAGAGATAATTTCTTTTTCATTTGGGGGGTCATTATAAATGCCAATAGCAACAGAATTATTGTAATTTTCAATAGTTTTTCGCAGTTTAGATCGCGCGTTTAATTGACCTGCAGTTAAAACTAAAAATGCATCTCCTTTTTGCCAATCTTGGATTGCTTTATCGATAATTGGTGCAATTGTATCTGTTGCATCCTCAACAAACACAGCTCGTAGACCAGGAAAAAATCCACTCGCTTTCAATCCATCTAATAAAAGTGCAGGATCCTTTCTTAAATCAATAGCTGAAACACGGGTTAATCGCATTTCTTCTTCAGCACTATCTCCAATAAGTGATTTGAGTAGCTCTTGCCTTCGTAAGGCAACACGCATGCTATCAGCACCATAAATAAGAATTGAAGTATGATTAGCATCAGGATTAGAAAAATAATTATTTGCCTTATCCCCAGCTAATTTCATTCCAACCAATCCTCAGCAGTTATTAACAAAAGAGTAACAATTTTATCTGCCATGTCTCGTGAAAGCCTTACATTTGCATCTCTTTCTGCTATAGCAGTTGGGTAAGTGCCCGCCGTCGCACTGTAAGCAGTATTTGAGACTATTGTGTTTGTATAAATTATTTTTTTTGATGCCATATCAACTAAATCAAAATTTGTTTCGCCCTGCAATGTGTAGCGCGTTACATCGTTATCTTTTGATATAGTCAGGTTTTTAGATTTAATATTCGATGTATATTTTAATAAATAAGTAGGAGTACCGTCTAATGCTCCCAAACGCTCTATTAAACGATCACGAAATTCAAATGCATTTCTACCATTAGAAACCTCAACATCAATTTTGCCCATAATAAGATCAGCTGGTTTATTTGTACCATAAATAGGTTCAAATCCACATGACATTAGGGGCAAAATTCCTATTAGAAGCCACCTTCTATTAAATAACGACATTCACTATCTTTCCAGGCACAACAATGATCTTTTTTGGAACATTTCCATCTAGAATGCGCAATATTGATGGTCTTTCAAGAACTATTTTTTCAATCTCACCTTTAGCAAGGTTAATATTAACTTCAATTTCATCCCTTCGCTTACCATTTACCTGGATAGGTAAAATGATAATATCATTTATTAACATTAAAGCATCTAAAGTGGGCCACTTTGCGCCCGTTACCAATCCTTCGCCACCTAATTTAGACCATATTTCTTCAGCTAAATGCGGTGTCATCGGTTGCATTAATTGAGCCATTGTTAACATGGCATTAACTTTTGCAATTTTACTTGCCGATGATTTTGAAATTATATTGGTAAATTGATAAAGGGCTGCAATTGATTTGTTAAATGCAAATCCTTCAACGCCATTTGTTACAGCATCAATAGCAATATTTCTTGCTTTATCTAACTCAACGTCTTTTGAAGTGTCAGTTGTTTGATCTTCAGTTATTTCGACAGTTAATCGCCAAACTTTTTGCAAATGCTTCCAAGCAGCCTCAGCTCCTGATGCAGTCCACTCAACATCTCTTTCTGGAGGACTATCAGACATAACAAACCAACGCGCAGTGTCAGCACCATACTGATCAATGATATCATCTGGATCAACCACGTTTTTCTTAGATTTTGACATTTTAATGGACTGTCCAACTGTTACCTTTTGGCCATCAAGTGTTATAAATTCTCCATTTTCAGACTGCTTAATATCATCTGGATTGAGCCATTTTCCATCTGGATCTTGGTATGTTGCATGGCAAACCATTCCTTGAGTAAATAACGCATTGAACGGCTCAATTGCCTTTTTTGGTAAATGCCCAGTGGCATTCATGGCGCGCGCAAAAAATCGTGAGTATAAAAGGTGTAAAATTGCATGCTCAACACCACCAATGTATTGGTCTACATTCATCCAGTAATTTGCATCTTTTTCACTAGTAGGGGTGGTGGATTCTGGCGCTGTAAATCTTGCATAATACCATGATGAATCTACAAAGGTATCCATAGTATCAGTTTCTCGAAGAGCATCTGAGCCGCACGATGGGCATTTACAATTGCGCCACTCATCATGCCTATCTAATGGATTTCCAGGTTTATCAAAAGATACATCTTTTGGCAGAACTATTGGTAGGTTTTCTTTTTTTTCAGCAACCACTCCACATTTATCACAATGGATTACAGGAATTGGGCAGCCCCAATACCTTTGTCGGGAAACGCCCCAATCCCTTAAACGATAATTCGTAGTTGCTTCACCCATTCCTTTTTCAGAAATACGCTTAATAACTTCACATTTGCCTTCTTCAATAGTCAAACCATCCAAAAACCGAGAATTAATTAAATTACCTACACCAGTATATGCTTCTTCTTTAATAGCAAATGTATCTGGATTTTGATCAGTTGGGCACACAACAGGGGTTACAATTAAATCATACTTTCTAGCAAAATCTAAGTCGCGCTGATCATGCGCTGGACAGCCAAATATTGCACCCGTTCCGTACCCCATTAGAATAAAGTTGGCTATATAGACAGGCATTTCCCAAGCATCATTGAAGGGGTGAGTTACAGTAATGCCTGTGTTGTAACCTTTTTTTTCTGCAGTTTCTAAAGCTTCTTGGGTAGTTCCTATTTGCCTACACTCTAAATTAAAATTAGCTATGTCAGAATTATTTTTTTCTAATTCTTTTGCTAAGGGATGATCACAAGAAATTGCCGCAAATGATGCTCCAAACAATGTATCGGGTCGCGTTGTGTATACTTCTAAATTTTCAAAACCAACAGGAGCATTGCTAGTTTTAAAATCAAACTGCAAACCCTGTGATTTACCAATCCAGTTTTTCTGCATAGTACGCACTTTTTCTGGCCAGTTTTCCAAGCTGTCCAATGCACTCAATAGTTCTTCTGAATATTCTGATATCTTAAAAAACCACTGCGTTAACTCTTTACGCTCAACTAAAGCGCCTGACCTCCAGCCTTTTCCGTTTTCAACCTGCTCATTTGCTAGAACTGTCATATCGACTGGATCCCAATTTACGACAGCATTTTTACGGTATACTAATCCCTTGGACATCATATCAATAAACATAGACTGTTGTTGCCCATAATACTCTGGATCACAGGTGGCAAATTCGCGTGACCAGTCAATTGAAAGACCCATTGGCTTTAATTGAGCTCGCATGTCAGCAATGTTCTGATAAGTCCAATCACCAGGATGAACATTTTTCTCCATAGCCGCATTTTCAGCCGGCATTCCAAAAGCATCCCATCCCATTGGATGTAATACGTTAAAGCCAACCGCAGATTTATACCGGGCTACAACATCACCCATTGTATAGTTTCTCACATGCCCCATATGAATGCGCCCTGATGGATAGGGGAACATTTCTAAAACATAATATTTTTCACGTTCGTCAGGAATAGCTTTAAAACTTTGAGATAAATCCCAAGTAGATTGCCACTTTGGCTCTGTTACTTTTGCATTGTAGCGCATTATTTAGTTACCTTTAAACGTGGTACGCCGGAACAATGCCCGGCGTAATAATTGAATAAATATTCATCTGACTTATAAATCTAATTCTTTTAATCGCAATTGACGAGCTCTACTTAATATTGCGAGTTCAATTTCACGTTTTGCTGCTGAACTTATTATCCCATTTGTTGATCTTACTGTGACACTGAGTGAGCGTGAATCGAGTGCAGGGTCACTTACATATACGGTAGCATCATAGGATTGCGAGGATCCTGGTGCTTTGCCTTTGCCAAACACTATAATTCCAGAAAACGGGTCGGCTGAATTTATAGGGAGAAAATTAAGTACCTCAATAGAAGCCTGCCATAAATATTTATTTACGGAGCCTATTTCATCGCCACCACTTTTAAAAAGATCGCCAAGTTTTCCATTATCATCAATTAATACGATGCCTTTTTTCTTCGTTTGATCAGTTGTGTCTGAAGTGGCTATTTCCTTGTTGGCTTTGCCCACGACAGCTTTATCAGTCGAACTACATGCTTGTAGAATAGCGCAGAGTACCAATAAGGACTTAAATTTAAACAGATAGTTCATTTTTTTTCCAAGAATTAATTATCAGTAATATTACTAGCAGTCATACTAAGTCTTCTCAAGTTTGATTTTAGTCACCATATTTGTTTTGGTAATAATAAGTTATTCTAAATTTATAGTGTGATAAGTTTGCATCAGTAATGATAATCTATTAATAAAAATTACTGAAATTGTTGACCCAAAGCCTCCAAATCATCAAATACTATCTATATCTCACTGGATTCTCCAGAAGAGGTCCTAAAATGAATAACTCTACGAGGAATTTTAAAATGAAAAAACTACTTATTGCTACTACAGCACTAGTTGCAACAGCTGGAATGGCTTCTGCAGAAATCACAATGTCTGGCTCAGCTAATGCTGGTTACCACACAGGATTAGCGACACCAGTTGGTTCGCCAATAGCTCCTGCAAAAGGCATTTATTCAAATGCGGGTGTGGTTCTTAGTGCGTCAACTACAACTGACGGCGGCCTAACACTTTCTACATCAATCGATGCAGAGGCTGGTACTGAAATCGACCAAGGTGACTTCGAATATGATGGTGGTGCTTCTGGCTCATTCGGATTTGGTAATGTATCTGTTTCAGGTGCGTTTGGTACATTGGTATTAGATGATGCTGGTATTGATAACTTATACGATGATGATCTTACTCCAGCAGACATTTCATTCTCAACAACTGTAGGCTCAGTTTCACTAGCACTTGCTATGGATACAGATAACGCAGCTGACGGAACATCTGTTTCTGCGGGATACTCTGCAGGCGCAATGACATTCTCAGCATCAGGTTCATCAACAGCTACAAATAATTCAATGGCTTTAGGTGTATCATACGCTGTATCAGACAATATGACTTTGACAGCTGATACTGACTCAACAGCAGGCGCTTCTGCAGTTAATTCTATGGGTGTAACTACTTCACTTAACGGTGTATCAGTTTCAGCTTCTACTGATAGCAACAGCGAATGGGATGTTGACTTAGGTTATACTGTTTCAGGCGTAGCTTTAACATACGGTGTTGATGAAAAATCAGCATGGGATGCAACAGCTTCTATGTCTTTAGGTGGCGGCGCATCTGTTAAAGCAGGCATGAATTCTGCTGACGCAGCATATGCTGGTATTTCATTCTCATTCTAATCCAAAAACACTGGATTAAATGATTTAAAGGGCACCATTTTGGTGCCCTTTTTTTTTAATAAGGGATTTTATGACTTTAAGCGCAATTAATTCAAAAATTATACAAGCTGAGAAATCTTCAGGTAGAACTATTGGAAGTACACAATTATTAGCTGTATCAAAAGTTCAAACAAAAAAAAGGATTTTAAATGTTCTTCAGCAAGGACATAAAGTATTTGGTGAAAATAAAGTTCAGGAAGCTCACGGAAAATGGCCAGCCTTTCGCGAACAATTTTCAAACATCAAAATACACTTAATAGGGCCCCTTCAAAGTAATAAAGTAAAGCAAGCAATAGAATTGTTTGACGCTATTCATACTGTTGATCGCTTGAAATTAGCACAAAAGCTTTCAAACGAAGTACAACTCCAAGGGAAAGCACCCGATATGTTTATTCAAATTAATACGGGTGAAGAAGAACAAAAGTCTGGTGTAATTCCAAGTGAAGCTGATCAATTTATAACGGATTGTATGTTACTTGATTTGCCAATTAAAGGCTTGATGGTCATACCACCAATCGATGAAGAGCCTTCACTTCATTTTAGCTTATTAAGAAAAATTGCCCAGAGAAATGGTCTTAGCGGGTTATCCATGGGAATGAGCAGTGATTTTGAGAGCGCAATTGCAATGGGAGCAACACATATTCGAGTTGGCTCAGCAATATTTGGTGAACGCAATTATTCTTAAGTATTTTATTTTATAATTACACGGCTATTAAAATTCCAATTTTCAAAAATCCATATAAGGTCAGAAATATCAAAGGCTATACATCCCTCCGTAGGATAGCGCGGCCTCCTCCATGCATGTATAAAAATAGCGCTCCCCTTACCAGGCTCAGCATTTGGCCAATTATAATCTAGAATTCCATACGCATCGTACAGGCCATCTGATCTGCGAAGTTTTTCATGGCTAAAGGAATAATCATGAGAATAAACTTTATGGTTATAATATTTATCTCTTGGATCATCTGACCATAAGTCATTTAGCCGAGTATGTTTTTTTACAATATTTGGAGTGTAGAAAGAAATACGATCATTGCGAAACCCAATACTTTTGATCGAAAAGTTACCAATTGGAGTAATTCCATCCCCTTCGCCAATTTTTTCAGCAATCCCACTTCGGCCTATAGCAATGGGTAAAGTATATCCCATAAACCTTGCACCCCAATGGGTTACTACAAGATCATGAAATCTAGGATTCATAAAATGTGGCCACTTTTTTTAGCTTTAGTCGCTAAATACCTCTCATTTAACGGATTCGCCCCAACTTGAAGAGGCACACGTTCAGTTACAGCTATCCCCGCTGCTTCCATAGAGGTTACTTTTTCTGGATTATTTGTCATAAGTCGAACTGATTTGAAGCCCATTAATTGTAAAATTTCAGCACCTATTTTGAAATTTCGCTCATCATCCTCAAAACCCAACCTATGGTTTGCTTCAACTGTATCAAACCCTTGGTTTTGAAGAGCATATGCACGCATTTTATTTGCAAGACCAATACCACGACCTTCTTGGTTCATATATAATAAAACACCTGATCCATCTGAGGATATTGCTTCAAGAGCTGCTTGTAATTGATGTCCGCAGTCGCATTTCAAAGATCCGATTAAATCTCCCGTAAAACATGCTGAATGTAACCTTGAAAGTACTGATTTATTACGGTCAGGGTGTCCAATTTCAATTGCATAATGCTCCTCACCACCATCTTGTGGACGAAAAACATGAACACGACTTGCCTCTGCAACTTGAAGCGGTACATTAGCAGCTGAAACTTCTGTTAAGTGATTTGATGGATTTAATATCAGTGATAATATTTGCTTTAAATCAATAAAATCCAATCCCACCACATCTTGGTTTGTTATATTAACCATCACTGCGGAGGGAATTAAGTGAGCCGTCTTACAAATTGCCAATGCTGTACGAGAAACATCAGCGCTTCCTCCAAATATTGGAGTAAAAGGCCCCTTAAGTGGCGCATTAAAATCATCACTAGGATCACATACTGAATGGACCCAATCTAAATCTTTGTCATCTGGGATAGCTAATCGCGCTATGTCCCCATCTGTAGCCCAAGTGGAAAGAGTTTGCGCTCTCCAATCTGTTATGGCCAGCTCTAAAGGACCTAATTTTCGCATTCCATTAAATCGGGATACTGTTATTGTTTCAGAAGACGCAACCAGCCACTTCTCAAGCCCTGACCTAAACCCAACAGCTACGCCCATTCGAAAGTCTGATCGAATTCGTGCAATTCTTTCTGATGCTGTAAGTTCAATTGACATTATTGGCCATTACCCTCTTAAGACTTGCTTTGAAGTATATAATTATAGAACAGAATATTAAATATCTAACTTATTTATACATAGTTAAAAGTAATAGTGCGTATTTCTTGTTCTATTCAAAAAAATATTTATTGTATAAAAAAATACTACGGAATTCCACATGAGCTCTGCTACAAAAATACTATTAGTAAATAGTGATAGAGATTTATCTGAAGCATTAGTTTATCAATTATCTCTAAATGAAAAGTATTTAATAATAGAATCAAATGATGAAGATAGCGTATTAAACCAAATTAATAACAATTCATGCAATATTATTATCATCAATTCTCAACACTCTAAGTTAAACGGGCATAATCTTACCAAAAAACTCCGTGTAGACGGGTTTAAAAATCCAATCATAATGCTCATAACTCAATCTGATGGATCAAATATTAATAGTAAGCGCACAATTGAAGCAAATGAATATATTACTAAACCATTTAAGTATCCAGAGTTATTAAAATCCATCGAATTACATTTACGTCAGTTTGAGAGAACAGAAGACACACAGTATAATCTTGGGTCTTATTTATTTAAACCAAATTCTAAGGTTTTAGAGGCTAATGAAAACAAATCCATTCGCTTAACAGAAAAAGAAAATGATATCTTAAAGTTTTTATATCAGAACTTAGAAACTATAGTCAGTCGTGAAACTCTTTTACATGAAGTCTGGGGATATAACTCTAAAGTAACCACCCATACGCTTGAGACACATATCTATAGACTACGCCAAAAAATAGAAATTGATCCAGCTAATGCCTGTTTTTTAATAACTGAAACTGGCGGATACAGATTGAAACCGTAAATTCTTATGAATAAAAAGAAAGGTATACTATGCCCATAAA
>Ga0209632_10005561_pt1 | contig 10893 bp, 15 predicted proteins | sample COG_10_FD_184754 | JGI IMG/M metagenome (GOLD analysis project Ga0209632, IMG submission 184754) | Pelagic Microbial community sample from North Sea - COGITO 998_met_10 (SPAdes) (version 2) | ecosystem: Environmental > Aquatic > Marine > Neritic zone/Coastal water | place: Helgoland, sampling...
ATAAAATATTTCCACTCAATATTTTAAGGCAACATCCCATAAAATTATTGCTTTCATAAACACTATAAAAATTTTCACCTCTTTTCGAAATAATGAAATATTTTATTTTCCCATGCCCCCCACCATCACTGGCCGCAACTATGGCTTCGTTTACTCCATCATTATCAAGGTCTGCTGTATGAATAATTTCTTTGTTGTAGTTCCAATAGGCTAATTCATCAGTTTGAATTAGGTATTCTTGCCCCTTATCTCTAACAAATAGATCATTGCCAAAATCAGATTGGCGAGGGGCTTTTGTTTCACTATTTATATCAGCACTTTTAATAAAGAATTCAGGCTGATTAGCGAATGCAGGATGCACACTAATCACTAAGAAAAATGCTAAAATGTTAGTTAAATATTTAAACATACTGAATAATATCCTTCATGATGTATAAATAAAAGTGAACTCACTTTTAAATTATTGAAAATATATCTTTAATGAGCATTCACATTCTGCATATTAGAAATTTAAGAGTTGGTTCATCATTTCAGGAGACGAAATTAAAGAATCCATGATAAGATCTTGGAATTCAGTATCACTTAAATTCACAAAAGTTTTTTGCAATTCATCTTCATTTATCACCAAGACCCAATAATATAAATTGCAGCCCAAAAATGGTGGCAAATCAGGAAATTTTTTACTCACATATTTCTCAGCTATTATTCCTGAATTATAGATACCCATATTAGTTAAAATTGGTGAAATGTACTTTAGTTCTTCATTCTGTTCTTCAATTATTTTCCATGCCTTTTTTTCTAAAGAAGCACAAAAGTTATCTTCGTTTTCCATAAGTAACGGATAAGAAAAAAAGGACGCAACAATTATAACTAGTATATAATACATTTTTTTTACTCTATTTGATTGAATTCCATATTATACTCTTAATTTTATGTAATCATAATAATCAAAGCTATAATCGGATAAACAAAAAATTAGAGTGACATAAGAACAATAAACACACCTGAAATATGATTTCCATTATTAAAAATTCTCAAACCCTTTTAAAAAATTTATAGCCTAAATAAAAAACTATTATTAAACCAAGAGCCATGAATAAATTAGACATCGTTATATTCCTTAAACACAACAAATTCATTATTTTAGTAAAACTTTAAGCTCATCTTATAAAGTTTATTTACTTTTCTTTCGTGAAACTACTATTTTTCTGATACCCCATAAAACAAGTATCCAAATTACAAAGCCTATAGATCCACCCACTTTCGCAGTGTTTTCAAGATCATAACCATATTCGATTACAAGTACGCCCAAAATGAAAGCAAATACTTTGTTTATTACGTAAAAACAAATTATGGCTGTAATAAGACTAACAAGTGCAGTTTTAATTTTATGCATCCATCAAATCCTTATAAGAAATATCAATAGGATACTGATACACAATCAACGTAATTGCAAACTATTTAACATTTTGAAAATTTACTGAAAACTTTCGTTAAATGCTGTGCGTTTAAAAGAAGTTAGCGGGTAGATAGCAAACCATGACCACATTGTGTGAATTGCGTACTTTGCCATTTCTCTCTCCTATTTGTTCTTACATTTACATATCGTTAGGCTAGTGTATCATTTCGATATTATCAATATTAAGGAATTAGATGTGTCTAAAGTTATTCAAGTTGTAGTCTACAAAAGTGTAAATGACCCTGAGAAGCTGGCAGCATATGCTGTACTAGCCCGTCCAGCTATGGAAAAAGCAGGGGCAAAGTTTATAGCAAGGGGCGTTCCCTTCGCAGTCAAAGAAGATGGAGAGGCGGTAAGAACCATTGTCATTGAATGGGAGAGCATGGAAGCCGCTGAGAATGGATACAACAGCCCAGATTACCAGAATGCACTGAAGGCACTAGATAATGGAGCGAAGAGAGCGTTTATGTATTTGGAAGCTGATTAAGGGGCTAAACTTAAGATAAACTTATTTAGGTCATTAGATTGCGAGTGGTACTTTTTTCATCTTATTTATGTTTGTCGAGTTCTTTTACTAATTCAGGCATAGAGACAAGTTCATCTTGGTCATCACCTGATGAATGAACAACAACCCAGATACATTCAGCATTACTTTGATTGAAAGGGGCATGGGGAACGTTTTCTGGGATAAATATTTGTTCTCCTTTTTTAACTAGAGTTTGATTTTCTAATTTATCTCCATGAAATAAAGTACACTCGCCCTCTAATAAATATGCAATTGTTTCAATGTCTTTATGAATATGGGGTAGTGAGTGAACCCCAGGAGGCATTGGCAATACATTCATGCACACCTTCTCAGAACCGGCTGTTTTTCTTGATACGCCTGAACTGTATGTAACACCTTGCCCACCAAGATATGTTGTTCCAGGCTTTACTATCATAACTTTCTTCTTTGCCATTTCTCTCTCCCATGCATTACTGATACCTCAAGCTAGGGTGTCAAAGTGAGATATGCAAATTAAATGACATATTTAAACCCTTAGATAACACCGACGCGCAGGCGCGAGCGCATGTCTAAATATATCTCTCAAGTCAATACTGTGGGGGCTAATGTGGGGGCTAAATTATTATATTTTAACTTTATTGATATATAACAATGACTTAAAGCCAGTAAGTGGCGGTGTTGTCAGACATACGAGATCTTACATCAGAATAAGAGCATTCATTAAATTTCAAATTTATGAGTATTATTCACTAGCTCTCAAAAGCTAGTCCAAGTTTCCACTCGTTAGATATCTGATCAAGCGCATCACCATCGAACAATGAGCTCATCCAAACTCCAGTCTCATTTGGAGCGTATAACTTTGATCCTTCATCTGTTATGTAAAGATCAACTTCACCATTTTCATCATCAACAAGTGTCCAAAGTTTTTGCATCAACGCATTCAATATAGATGAATGTGCTGGATTTTCTTCCTCAAGACCATCTACCTCATCGTAGTCAAGACACTCTGAGGATGAGCTTTCAATATCCATCCTAAAGAAACCACCGTCATTTTCGCCCCCTCCAACAGACCCATAATAAGCTCCAAAAAGGACGTCTCCTTCATCTTTGCGCTCAATGCTATATAAAATTATCTCGCTTACGACTCCATCAGTAGCAGAAATATAAACTTCGCAGCCATATGAATTTTCATTTACTGCTACATTAACTTTAGTCATATGCTTTCTCCTTCACTTAAACGAACTATGATATTGCATTTGTATCTTGCATATCAGTTATCCTTTATTTTAATTATTTGATGAAAGTAAACTCATCTCCATCACGACTGAACGGGGGATAAGCAACAGCTTTTGGCTCAAAATTTTCATCGTCATCGTCATCTTCAGGTATATTTGGTAATTTCAAACTAGAATGTTTTGTCTTAGCTATTTCTATAGCGCCGTCTTCATTGTCTTCATCATCAGAAATAAGATCTAAACTTACCCAATATATGTATTCATTGTCCTCGGCATCTGTGAGTGCCACTTCCATATATTTATCTTCATATTCGTCAGCTTCAAAAAAACTTACATCATCATTCATTTGTGTCTCCTAATACCTATAATTGAATGCAATATCTCATAATGTTATTAATATTAAATATTTATCTTCATTACAAAAAGTAAATTTTATGTGCATTCATTTATTTTAAGATTAATCCTCAGCAACTAAACTTTTAAGTGCATTGAGAAATTCATTTTTATCCGCAACAATTTCCCAGAAATTATCATCCTCATTATTTGTTACACAAATCTCATTATCAATAAGTGAAACTTCAATTAATGGATTATTTTCAACTGTAAAAGTTTTATCTTCTTCATTTTTAGCAGCCAATACCTCTTCCATTGCATCAATTACATATCCTAGGCCAATTCCACCACATTCAAAAGGGGCGTCATCCTCACCATCATCAATTTCAAAATGAATAAACCCTTGATCATCAACTCTTACATTTGTGTCATCAGATAATTGTATACTAGACATAAATTTTTTCCTTTTAATATATTTAGTATCAAAACAATATATTCACTATATTTAAAAGCAAGGAAATTTTAATAATACATGGAAATAGAAATTTATCGGCTTTAGTTCAGATTGACACAAGATAATATTAATTGATAATAAATTTATAATGACCACTTAAAACTAAAGATGCCACAAAAGGATAAACAATTAATGGCGAAGCATGAAGTAGAACTATACATCAAGGGAACGTATCTCTCCATGATCGAATGTGATGATGGCTCGCTATACGAAGAAGATTGTCCAGAATTTTCAAGCACAAAGTTACCTGGCACAGAAAATTTTGATACTGAAGCACTCACCGCATTTGTGCAAAATAATATAAAAGCAATCTGGGATGGGGAATTAGATAATCCTGAACATTTCAGCTCTTACGAAATTAAGAAAATTGACGGCCCTTCAGGCGCATTTTATGAAGATGGAATGAATCTGCGAAGCATTGCAGTAATCGTAGAGATAGAAACAGCAGAAAATGTAGATGAACTTGATTTTGATGATTTCTTTCACGCAATTGTATTCGAATTAGTTTCAGAAAATATGACTTTTACATTCACACGTTTTGATAATTACTCTTCAGATTTGGTTGAGTGAGTCATAACTTAGCTCACGAATTATTGTTATCTCATGATTGCTTAATCAGAATATTATCATGCTGATATATTGTTAAAAGAAAATATGCCAAATACTTTAGAAGTTTTTGATAATATTATGAAAGGTATAATTGATGAATGAAATAATAGACATAGACAAAATTTATGATGATCTATTAGAACAATACATAAATAAATTTGGGCATGAACCAGTAATTAATAGAACATTTGGAAATATTTTAGACAAATTAAAAAAAATTGACGAAGCTTTAATAAACAATACTCCATTAATACCAGTAAAATACGAAACAGACGTTCTTTATTAACATTTTCTAAGAGGGATTAACAAACGATTTAAAATATTTCTTAAGTATCTTTTATATATATGTTTGAATTATTAAGGACACTTTCACCATTCCATTCGTAGACACAAGGCGTGTTAGGAAAATCTAAACTAACTGCATTTTCAGATTGAATTTTTGGAGTTCCTTGCATTTTATAGTGTCCAACAAAAACTGGCTTTGCAGCCTTAGGGTAGATCTCATTTTTTATATCGTTAGGCAACTCATGCTCAGGAAGATCATCTACGTTAGGGACTGAAAGTGCTACATCTCGCCAAGTTGCGTTTTCGCTATTCCACCATGCTATCCTTACATAAAATCTTTCTTTTTCTCTACTATCAATAAAACTAAAACCTTTTGGCAATTTCACTTCAGGTCCTGATGTAAGCAATTCAACAGCATTAGCAAAATCTGATTCTTTGTTTGCAATCTCTTCTAAGTCATCACGATGTAGATAACCATTTGGTCGTCTTTGCTTTACAATATCTACTGCTTTTTGTGACCAACAAGCATGAACCACTCTGAAATTTTCATGTTCTATCCACAGAGGTAAAGTATCTAGCATCCAATCTGTCCAGTATATTGCTTCGCTAGTTTTCACACCAATTTGATCTATGAAACTTTTATGTTGAAGTTTATGCGCATTATTATGACTACGTAATGGTTTATTACTTGTGCAAAAATTTCTATGAAAAAGTATTGCATTCAATTCATGGTTACCCAGAATACATTTTGCTTTTTTATTCGAGATTAAATCTTTTACTGTTTTAAGAACATGTCTGTCACTAGGTTCTATTACATATTTCCCTGCATCAATTAAGTCGCCTAAAAAAATAATAGATGAATCTTCAGCTAATTTGATACTCCATTTAAGCCGACTGTAGTCGGCGTGGATATCAGGGATTATAGTATATTTCATAACTTTATAAATGTTTCAAAATTTAATTTTTCAATAATTAGTAGAACGTAGATCCATTATATTTATGATAATGATATATTAATACCTAATTAAACTATTCATGTTCTAGTTACGAGCACGTTTATCAACATCATTTTTTATATTATAACTCGATAGCATCTAGATCAATCATAATAGTTTCATATTGAAACAATGCTTTATTCTAATTTTTTTCAAGATCACGTTTACTGACTTATATAAATTTGATTATATGAGAATATCAGAGGATATAAAAATAATGCATTCGATATCAAAATCACAATTTGTTCTTGGCCTTCAATGCCAAAAAGCACTTTGGATGTTTCGAAATCAAAGAGATCTTATCCCAGAAATCACCCCAGAAAAAAAAGAGATTTTAGACGCAGGGAATTTAGTTGGTCAAATCGCTATGGATCGATACCAAGATGGAGTTGAGGTCGTCAATGAATACTGGGATGTTAAAGGAGCAATAAAATCTACAAAGAAATTTATTAATGATGGTGAAAATATAATTTTTGAGGCAGCTGCCGCGCACCCTATAAATGGTGCATACTCAAAAATTGATATTCTAAAACGTGTAGACAAAACTGATGAATGGGATTTGATTGAAGTTAAAAGTTCAACAGAAGTTAAAAGTTATCATGAAGATGATTTAGCATTTCAATATTATGTCTTTAACAATTCTGGGTACAAAATAAGAAATTGTTATATCATGCATATAGACAAAACTTACAAACGTATTGGAAATATAAATCCCACAAAGTTTTTTCGGTGTGAAGATATTTCAGAGACTGTAATTTCCAAACAAGAACAGATTGAGTATTCAACGAACGAATTGTGTGATGTCTTGTTAAAATCAGAAATTCCAAACATAAAAATTGGAGCAAAATGTTTTAAACCGTTTGAATGTAACTTTAAAAATCATTGTTGGAAACACATACCAGAGTATTCAGTTTATAATATTTTCCAGAAGAAAAAGGCTGAAATCATTGAACGAGATCATGGCGCCACTCTTGAAACTCTACCCCTAGAGTTATATCCAAGTGGATTTAAAAACATCGACTTAACCAGCTACTTCAGTGGAAAAACAAAAGTTGATGAAGAAAAGATATTAAATTTTTTAGAGGACTTGAAATACCCTATTCACTTTTTTGATTATGAAACAATAGCCCCAGCAATACCAATTTTCCAAGACACAAGGCCATTTCAACAAATACCTTTTCAATTTTCGCTACATATACAAGAAACCTCTAACGAAGAGCCAAATCATTTTGAATACATTCACAAAAGAATGAATGATCCAAGATATGAGTTAATAAAAAAATTAGTAATATCATGTGGAACAAAAGGAAGTATATTGGTTTACAACCAGTCATTTGAGATCGCGCGCAATAATGAATTAGCCCGTGATTTTCCAGAGTTTAAAGACGCACTAGAGGCGATTAATTCAAGAATTATAGATTTGATGACACCATTCAAGCAACGCTGGTTATACCATCCACAACAAGAAGGATCGGTCTCTTTAAAAAGTGTTTTACCGGCATTTACAGACCTCGATTACGCTGATCTAGAGATTGGAAATGGTGGTGATGCAATGCGGCAATACTCATCATTCGTAAAAGGCAACTTGGAAAAATCATTAGTAAATGATCTTTGGAATGATTTGTCCGAATACTGCAAACGAGATACATACGCACTTTATAAATTATTATTAGTTCTGACTAATATTGCCAAATAGAAACTAAACTAAAAAATACCATTAACGGTCTTAGGGAAACATTATGGATAAGAAGATTATATACACAAATGTAAACTGGTTCACTATTTCAGATTATCCTGATGAAAACCTAATTCCTGATGAGATCCATCAGGCAAAAAAAATATGGGATAGTAATGGCGGCAAGAACACAGAAGAACTCTGCAATTTAGTTTCCAATTACATAAACTGTAATTTCATAGCAGAGAACTTCAGCGATTGGGAAAATTACTTTGATGACAGTAATTACGGTGAGTTCATTGCTTCAAAAATAAAAATTTCTGGCGTACAATTTTCTGATGATCCACTGCCATCAATCCGAGCCGAAGCCTGGATAGAGGTTATGATTAAAGAAACAGTTACTAATGATGCTTTAGATAATTGGTTAGATGACGAGTGGGGTCTTCAAACAGGAATAATGTGGAGTTGGGATATTGCAAACGACGATGATTTAGACTTGGCAATGGAAGAAAATTCAGGAATTGAAGCACTCTGGTCTGATAATATTCCTAATGAATAAGAATATATCTGTTAGTATTGAAAAGTTATTTTACATGAAAATTTATAAAAGCTATCAAATACATGGTCTAATATTAATAGGTTTATGTTATGCTACTTGATACACCAAAGTTTAGAATACATCTCGAGCAACAACTAGAAAAATCAACTCGATTTCTTTGTTATTCTGCATTTTTTACAGAACCTGCTGCAAAGTGGTTTATCAAATATAGAAAAATACAAAAAAACGACTGTTTACTAGTCAGAGCACTTCCAGACGATTTCATCAATGGATCATGTTCATTTGATGCAATTAGATTGATATTAGATCATAAATTAAGCGTAAAAAGATCCCCAGCATTTCATGCTAAAGTTTATGCATTTGATGATATTGCATACATAGGTAGTGCTAATTTAACAGCAAAAGGATTAGCGCTCATTGATCAACATAATCAAGAATTGGGATCAAAAGTTTCCATAACAAGCGATGATGTGAAATTATTAGAAAACTTATGGAATAAGGCTGAACAAATAACACTGGAGAAATTAGATGAAATGGAAAAATTTTGTGAGCAATACCTCAATAAAAATACAAAATCTGACAAAACTTTAATTTGGCCAAAAGAAATTTTTAATGAGACACATGATATTTATTGTTCAGATTTTCCACAAGATTATCCATCTGCTGAAATTAAATGGCAAACTAAAGAAAATCTACAGAATTCTTCAGCTTACATTTGGTTAAAAAACAACATACAAGATAATGGCTCAATGAGCTTTGGAGCATTAAGCGCATCACTTCACAACACAGTTTGTGATGATCCAACCCCTTATAGGCGTGATATAAAGTTTTTGCTTAACAATTTATTATCAATTGTAATGGAATTGGATACCGATACACTTAAAGTAATTAAACCTTTAAATAGCCAAATTGTTGAATTTAGATAAACTTGCACTCTTGGAGTAAATAATGGCAAAAGAAAATAAATCTGCATCAAATTTAGATATAGGAATGTTAGTTGAAATCAATCCCCGCTCAGATCGAACGAGAAAACAAATTATTAGTGGTCGAATTTCTGAAATATTGACCAATAATAAAAATCATCCACATGGAATACTGGTTAAATTAGAAACAGGTGAGATTGGCAGGGTTAAAAGTGATAAAGTTTCAGATCTAAAATCATCTCCTAGCTATACTAATGTATTATCAAAAAATAATGAGTCTGAAAAAATTGATATAAAAACTATGGTGATGGGTGATGAAAGCCATGTTCTTGAGTTTAAAGAAAATCTACTATGGAGTTCAAAATATACAAAAGAAGATATTGATAATCATCCCCAACAGTCACCTGAATTAAGGCAGTATGGGAAATCGGCATCAAAATTTATAGTAGCAAAATCAATTGTTGCATTTATGAATGCTGATGGTGGTAATTTAATTATAGGCGTCAAAGAACACAAAGATACAAAAGATAATGAAATAATTGGTATTGAGCACGAGTTTGATAAAATTAAAAATAATCAAAATGAAGATGGATATAGACTTGAATTAAACAATTTAATTGATACCTATTTTCCACCAAACATAAGAAACCATTTAACCCGATACGTCAAAATTAGCTTTGAAAAAATTAATGCCTTAACAATCTGTGTGATCTCCGTATCTAGAGCAGAAGAGGAAATATTTTTACAGTTAAAAGAAACAGATAAAAACAAAAATAGTCTATTCGTTAAAAATGACGCAAGAATAAAGAAATATGAAGGCGTTGAAATGGTTAACTACATAAAAAAACATTTTAATAATAAATAACTTCAAGTTTTTTAAACTCTCCCAAAATTCATTTAAAAGATTGCTTTTTCTATAAAGCTTTTTCAGCAGTTACGATATATCGCTCAGTACCAGGCTTTTGCGAGTTAAACGGCCAACAAGTTGTGAGTATAAGACTTTCATTTTCTGAGTTGAACGCAGACATTGCCAGTTCAGGCGTTTTGGTTATATCGGTTTTAGAAATAATGAATGTTTTCAATACTTTGTCAGACATAATTAATTCAATTTTATCACCAATATTCAATTTTGACATGAATTGCATGTGGCTGTCACGATGCCCAGCCAGTATAATAGGCTGACTTTTTGAAGAGCTTTGGGCGTTATTCACACGCCCAATTCCCCATGCCATAGCTTCACCTGAAGCACTGTTCAATATAACCCGAGAGATCTTAAGTTTAGGGACAGTTAACTCTCCTATCATGTAAAAGTCTGCGCTCCTCCAAGGCTTAGATAACCTGTTTGCCTTTAGAGACTCTTTCCAAGCCACCTCAAGATAGTGTTGCCCAATTATTGCTTTAATTGGCTGCATGCTCGCTTTAGCTATTCCAATCAGGCCAAAAACAACCAAACAACAACCAAGGGCAGTAAATAATTTACTATACATTATTTTTACGCCCCCAAATCGATAGAGTAATTAGGCCCATCAGCAGGGAAAGAAGCGAAAATAGGATAGATACCTTCCAATTCAATGACGTTTGAGGGAGCGACTGCATTTCAGTTTTTTGCATAAGGTTGGCTGCGTTAAACCAATCATTTCGGGATGATATTTGTTGCAACTTTTGCGGTACAATTTCTTTATAATTATAATCAAATTGCTTTGGGTCCCAACCAACTGGAATTGCTGCTTTTAATTTTGTTGTGTCTAAATCAACCCCAATTGGGCGAGAAGGTGTAATATCAACTGCTACCATAGATGAT
>Ga0209632_10005568_pt1 | contig 10888 bp, 11 predicted proteins | sample COG_10_FD_184754 | JGI IMG/M metagenome (GOLD analysis project Ga0209632, IMG submission 184754) | Pelagic Microbial community sample from North Sea - COGITO 998_met_10 (SPAdes) (version 2) | ecosystem: Environmental > Aquatic > Marine > Neritic zone/Coastal water | place: Helgoland, sampling...
AATTTTTTAAACATATCTTCGGCATATGGTTGTGCTGATTGTGTAACACCTTGTTTAAATCCTTCTAGATCGTTATTAGTTACAAATTCACGCATCTTTGTACCACTCATACCGGTTGCATCTGCAGCACTAGCATCTCTTGGTAGTTGGACTACTTGTATACTATTAAAATTATAGTCATGTAATTCTTTAGCAATACCGTTGTAGTCTTTAATTAGTTTTGAAAGTGGAAATGGTTTTTCAGGATCGTCGCCTTCTAAGTATATAACATCTTTGTAGCCCATTTTATATAATCGATCAGCTGCAACTAGCACAGTTTTTGCAAGGCCAATACTAATCCCGTTAAAACTCTTGCGAGCCCAGTCTAGCTTGTCTTGTGATGTAAGTGGGTCTTTTGGAAGTTTAGGAGCTCTATCAGTAAGAAACAGGAAAGAATCGCCTCGTTCTTTTTTAATAGCATCAACAAGTAGTTCATGTCCGATTGTTGCCGGATTTAATCTACCTAATGCAAAAGAAGCTGTTTTATTTTTTTCCGTAACTTCATAGATTTTCACGTGTAATCGCCTTTTCGGATATTCTCTGTTTCTTCATCGTTAATTCTTTGAAGTAAATTTGATCTATCTTCTGCTGTAAACACTTCTTCAGAGTTACGACCTACATTATATTTTTTAACATAGTTGTCGCAACCCATTTCGATCATTGCTGTAAGATACTTTTTTGGGTCTGTATCTTTTTTTGAACGCTGACAGTCAGCTAATTCAGATACAGCCGGAAAGTAATGTTTACGATAAAAAATTGGATCGTTACGCATGAAAACAAGAGTATCTTCAACTACGTCAAATGGTAATTCTTCTTGTTCTGCAAATTCATTTAATCTCATTTTACGTTACTCGCTTTAGGTTTACCTTTAGGTAAAAACTTTCCTTTTTCATCATAGAATGGCGCAATCGCTTGATCATATTTTCGTCCGCCCATAAACGATTTTAGTCTGCGTAACTCGCCGCTTCCTATAATATGAGGAACTTTAATTCTACGTAGCTCACTCCAGAAATATGTATTCATGTCTTGAGTTTTTAATTCACCAGTTATCCATTTTTCTAAACTGTCATTGTCATCGTTATCCTCTAACCCTTGAAAAAGTTTATTAACATTATTATATTGTTTTACAGTCTTAATTTTACTTAAGGCTTTTTGTATACCTTCTTCATCTGTACCTAATCCGTCCATAGCATCTAATAATTGTTGTGCTAGTTTACCCATGTAAGTTTCTTGTTCTGGAGAAAATGGCTTATCTTCTGCTTTATCTGTTGATGGTTTTTCTTTTTTATCATCCTTCTTATCATCAGTAGATTTTCCGCCACCGTCATCTTTGTTTGGATTATTGTCTTGACCTGATACTGTACTACTTGGACGTTTGTCTTTATCAGCGTCAGCCGGTCCACCACCGTCATCTTTATTTGGATTGTTATCTTGTGCTGATGATTGTGACCCTCCTGGATTACCACCATCTTTTGGTTTGTCTTTTGGTTCACCTGTACCTACAACTGTTTTACCACCAGATTTAACTTCATCACCCTTTGCAACATTCTCTGCTGGAATAGGTTTCTTAATGTCAACGCCAAGTTTATTCATTATCCTATCAAATCTTTTAACATCTTCACCATCATATATCCAACCTTCGATATCGTCTCGCAACCAAATAGCTAGTGTAGGATATTTGCTATTAATTGCATCTGGATATTCTTTCTTGAACATTCTTGCTAGTTTTTTGTAGTGTGCATTATCTCTAATAGCTCCAAGTGCTGCAAACAAGTCTTCCTCGTCTGTTCCTGCGCCTTTAACTGAGTCATAAAGATCTTTAACAATACCAGCATCTACATCAGTATTTGTTGTAGTATCGCCGCCTGTTTGTGCTGGAGCAAATTTAGGATCGTTTGTATCTACTACACCATCTGGATTAATAAGTTTAAGTGCCTTTTCGGCGTCCTTATTACCAGCATCAGCTCTTCTCTTTAATTCTTTTTCAAGTTGTGCTTCCCAATGACTTCCTAGTGTAGCAACTTTTTGTCCTTGAGTTAACTTATCGTCTTTATAAAACACCCAAGCAATATTATTATTTGCTTCATTCTTTTCAACTTTAGTTACACTTACATAGTAACTTTTCTTTTTCCAATTAAATTTAATTGCTTTTTTTAAAATTTGTTCGTCTTCAGGAGCAACGCCGTTCTTTAAATCTTTCTTTGCATCTGCTTTTCTTTGATCAGCGTCTGACTTTTGTCCACCATCTTTGTTTGGATTATTATCTTGTCCAGTGACGTCAGCCGGTTTATACTTCTTCATTTCGTCACTTAGAATTTCTCCTATTGTGTTTGGTCCCGCGTCTCCGTCTTGACTTAACCCACGTTCCGCTTGAAATTTTACTACTGCATCTTTAGTTGCTTGATCATATTTTCCTGTTACAGGAACTCCAAAAAACTCTTGTAACTCCTTAATAGCTGCTTGTTCATCAGGATCATTTGCAAGACCACCTTTGCCTGATTTAGAAAAGTCATCTAAAGCAGGGAATAGGCGTGTTGGGTCTTTTTTATCAGTTGATGTTCCAGCTCCGGCCTTTGCTGCTGTAACAGCTTTATAGCGTCTTACATACGGAGATGCTTTTTTCACAGCATCTGTTGCAATACGTCTATTAGCATCACTTACTTTAGGCATAAGCAATTCAATATCTGCTATTAACTCTGCAATAGACTTATCTGCTGCTGCATCTTCAAACATATAATTATTATGTAATCTACGCATTAAAATTTTCTTATTATTTTCTGCAATAGCACTACGAGGCTCTGGATTATTTCTCATTAATTCTCTAAGTTGTTTTAACTTATCAAACAATAGTTGACTTGCTTCTTTCTGAGAAAGATTGTCAAACTTACCACTAGTTGCTGCATCAACGCCCTGTTTAGCTTGTCTTTCAACATCAGTCATACCATCACCTGGTAAGTCACCTGATGTTGTTTTTGGTGTATCTACTGGTCCTGTTTTTACTTGTGATGTTGCTGCTTGTTGTGCGGCAACAATAGCATTAACTTCTTTCATATCATCAGGTCGGTTAGCAAATGCTTTTTGAATTTTTTCTATTTTTACTTGTGGTAAAAGTCCACGTTTGGCTAATGCCATATACGACTTTAAATTTGTGCCTGCAGCAGATGATGGACCGCCTTGCTGTCCGCCTGCTTCGTCACCTTGAACTTCGTCTGCCATGTAAATAAAACTACCTCTAGAATTAAATAATCCAGGCAATCCTTCTTTTTCTGCAGCGTTTGCTAGTACAAATTTTACACGCCAATCTTTTGATTTTGCAAATCTTTTAAATCCTTGAAATGCTTTACTGAATATGTTAGAATCAGCACTTGCTGAAGGAACTTCAGACGCAACTGCGGCTCTCTCCATAGCGTCAACGTCAGCTAATGTCATTCCAGGTTTTGCATATTGATTTACAATAGCCATTAGTGCTTGCTCGCTACCTGGCTCAGGACCTATTTGAGGTTTAGGTTGTACTGTTTTATTAGCCCTTTTCAACATATCTTTATGTGCCTTAGAAATACTACCATCTGGATTAATCTTCATCTTGTTTATTTCTTTTGGAGGCATTTCTTCAGGATCAGATTCAGCTTCAGCAGTATGCCAATCAGTGTTTTCTAAAGTAGATTCTTCTGAATCATTACTACTAATTTCAATATCAAAATCATTATAACCTAAATTAAATAAATTTTCGGACAAGTTGTGTGCAACAGCATCTGAAGCCTTGTTATCTAACTGCTGTGGTAATTCAAGTTTAAGAATGATATTTTTATTGTCACCTTCAAATATACCATAGTTTGGGTTAGTTTCGTTTAAGTGCATTTGTGCAGATGCAATCATTTTTTCTAAAACTGCTTTTTTTGCTTTTCTGCTTGGTAATGCAACGCTAATAAAATTTTCCATATTTTCCGTCCTTAATGATTTAGTAGTATGCTTTGTACTGTTCCGTCTGTATATGTTACTACAGCTCTAACCCATACGTAATTTCCTGTAAAGTTCTTAAAAAATGAACCATTTGAGCTCGTACTTTCAGTGCCAGTAATATCAAAATAGTCAGATTCAACTGGAGTAGTAGCTAACGTTCCTTGCATTTTAATTGTTCCGCTAAAACCAGAAACATTGTATTGTACAGTATGAAAACCGTCGGATCTACCATAGTATCCGTCGCCTTTATACTTTTCACCGGTTACAGTCTCACTAGTGCTGTCCCCTGGATGTACTTGATTTGATAATATTATTTCGCTATAACTCGGCATACTATTATTTATCCTTAACTGCTTTGTATACTATATTGTCAATGCGGGCAATTTGAGAGCCTATCATAAGCATTATTAGTGACAATATCTTATCATCTTTAATATATACATAAAATCCTCTTACATACTGTCCTGTTTTTATGCTTTCTAAACAAGTATCACCTACTCTTACTTTGCTAGGATTGTTTATAATCCATTTGTAAAAGTTAGGGTCTATTTTATTACTAAACGTAACTTTGTATGTAAAACCAAAATTAATATCGTTAGTCAATATAGTATTTTTTTGTAAAAGGTGTACGTACTTGTTATTAGGCGACCAAAATTCATAAAACTTTAAAGGTTTAGTTTTCATATATTCTAACCATACTTTATTGTTAGAATAGATAGACATTCGAGGACTTTCTATTCTTAATTTAATATCGGATTGACTATCTAATTCTGCCAGTAAAAACTTTGCAGCTACAAATTCTTCTACAGATACTGCTAGTCTATGTTGATTTACTTTTAGTTGCTCTCCAGATTCATATTTTAATTGAAGTGCATCAAGTTGTTGTCTAGCATATGTAAAGTTTTTATCTCTAAAAATTGAGACTAGAGGATTATATAATAATAATTTATAAAAGTACTTATTGTAAAATAATTTAGTTGTTTCACGCTTACGTATAAAGTAATTTGTAGACATATCTATTATCCATGAGTATACAACAGGTTATCAAGGACAGTAGCAACGTTGTGTGTTGTCATAGGAATATTCATAATTAAATGGATAGACTCGTTAATATAGCTCATAGTACGATGAACTTTCCTGGTATTAATGTAATAGACTCTGCCCTCGTCAATTTCCATTTTATTGCTCTGCCCCATTATCCAGTCATATTCCATTGTGCCGCAATTCTTTAAGAATACAATTAGCCTAAACGTTTCTCTTGGCATTACAGGATGATCTCTATGCGGTGGAAAATACCCACCCATATCACTTCTTACTAAAAATGTTCTACCTAGAGAGTCAAACATATTTAATACAGGGTGTAATGACGGTAACTTTTCGACTATTTCTGTTGGATGACTAAACTCTACTTCACTAAGTCTTCGTCCTACCTCTTTACTTGCTTCTCTTAATGAAGGATTCTCTTGGTGTGTTTTTCCAGGAAGATTATAAAGAGCCAATCCCTTCCTATTATTTGTTCTATCAGGTCGCGGTAAGTAATCTACCCATTGATCGTTTAATGCTTCTATTTCTTTATGAAAATCTGGTGTATGAATCTTTATTTTTAAACCTTCAGTGTCGCCAAGGTTTAACAAAGATAGTTCATCAGATATTGTTCCTAAGCTAATGTTATCTATATTATATCGTTGTCGTTGTCTAGGTTTCTTCATTAATTGCTTTCACTTTTGTTTTTTTATTAGCCTTTGACTCGAAAACTAGTTCTTTATCTTTTACGTTAATATGTACACTACCGCCATCTTTTAAGTTACCAAATAACAATTCTTTTGATAGAGGACGTTTAATGTCTTGATCAATAACACGTTGCAATGGTCTAGCACCTAGCTTTGCATCAAAACCTTTGTCTACCAAATAGTCAAGTGCTTCATCTGCTATAGTAATTTTAATGTTTTTGTCCTTCACCATATCCTTTAATATTACTAAAAACTTGCCTACAATTTTCATCATTGTTTCTTTAGATAACTTACCAAATGTAATTGTTGCATCAAGTCTATTTCTAAATTCTGGCGCGAAGAATTTTTTAAGATCAGCATCTTCATACTTTCTTTCTAGCTCATTACCAAATCCTAAGTTATTCTTTTCAGCATCTTTAGATCCTAAGTTAGTTGTTAGAATTAAAATACAGTTTCGTGCATCTGCTTCTTTACCGTTAGACCCAGTAATCTTACCGTTATCCATTACTTGTAAAAGTAGTTGAGCTACGTCTGGATGTGCTTTTTCAATCTCGTCAAGTAATAACACACAGTTAGGATTTTCTTGTAATCTTTCAATAAGTAATCCACCTTTTTCTTCATGTCCTACATATCCTGGAGGTGAACCAATTAACTTAGCAACACTATGTCTTTCTTGGTATTCGCTCATATCAAATCTTACAAGATTAACTCCTAAGTGTTTAGCTAATTGTTTTGCAGTTTCGGTTTTACCTGTACCGGTTGGACCCATAAACACAAAGCTACCTACAGGTTTATCATCTGCCTTTAAACCTGCTTGTGCGATTAAAATTTTATCAACAATAGATATAATTGCTTCGTCTTGACCATATACTTCTTGCTTAATGTTATGCTCAAGATTTGCTAAATTTTCTGTTTCTCTTTCTGCTACTTGCTCTGCAGGAATCTTAACTACTTTTGAAAGTTCAAACTGTATCTGACTTGCTCCTACAATTTTCTTATCTGGTAAACTTATATTAAATCTTGAGCAAGCTAAGTCAATCAAATCAATAGCCTTATCTGGAAGTTTTTTATCAGGTTGATATTTTACGCTTAATTTAACTGCTTCTTCAATTGCTTCTTCTGTAATTTCTGTGCTATGATAGTCTTCGTAATATTTTTTAATTCCTCTAAGGATATCTTTTGTTACAGAAGTTGTTGGCTCGTCGACACTTACACGTTGGAATCGACGCATTAATGCACGATCACTTTCAAAAAACTTTCTGTATTCTTCCCATGTAGTAGAAGCAACTACTTTAATATTACCTTTACTTAATGCAGGCTTTAACATATTTGCAAGATCGTTAGATCCTCCTGCTCCTGCTGTTCCTGCACCACTAATCATATGTGCTTCGTCAATAAACATAATTGTTTTGCCTTTTCGACGAAGTCCTGCAAGTACTAATTTAAATCTTTCTTCAAAGTCACCTCGATACTTACTTCCGGCTAACATAGCGCCAATGTCTAGCATGTAAACACTATATTCTTTAAGAAACTCAGGTACTGCACCGTTTACAATATTCCAAGCAAGTCCTTCTGCAATAGCAGTTTTACCAACTCCAGGATCACCTACAAGTAAAACATTATTTTTATTACGTCTTCCTAAAGCTAATGATATTGATTCAAGTTCTTCAAGTCTACCAATAACAGGATCTACGTTGTTTCTTGAAACTTCGTCGTTTAAATTTGTAGTAAATGCATTAAGAGCTCGTTGACTTGAACTGGCATTTTCTGCATCATCTTGACCTAATTCTGAACTAACATATTCAGCAAATCTATCTTTATCAACACCACTCTGATCTAAGTAAAAAGCTGCATGCGACTTCTTTTCAGACAATATACTTAATAGTACATCACTAAGTGTAATATGTGGTCGTCCTGCAAATAATACTTGTGTAAAAGCTCTATTTAAAACTCGTTCTACAGTTTGTGTTTTCTTAGGTTTGTAACGAGTACCTTTTACCATAGAAATTTCGTCTAACCCTGTTTTCAAATAGCTTTCTAATTGCGTTTTCATGTCATCAATATTACATCCATAACCTTTTAATAAATTATAAAAGTTTGATGAACATAGCATTGAAAACAATAGATGCTCTAATGTAACATATTCGTGGTTTAGTTTTTTAGCATCTTTAATAGCTTTATCAAAAACTAGTTGTAGTTCTTCGTTAGGTTCGACCATTCTATTTTTGTTTCCTTGTATCTTGAAAGTATTTTATTAAGTACATTATATAGTTTTTTTAGTTATTTGTCAAGTTCATTCTTTATTGTAGTTATTCGATCTAAAACATCTTGATTATTGATCTGAGGCACAGTTGTTTTAAGTCTTACAAATATTATTCCTCTAGCACCTGTTCGCATATCAGGTATACCATACCCATGTATACTAAAAATTACTGTAGGTTGACTTCCTTTTGGAACTTTTACAGATAAGTTTTTCCCTTCTGGTGTAGTAACCTGTACTTCAGTACCTAGTAATAAATCAAATACGTTTATAGGAACAACAGTATGTAGATCTAATCCAGATCTTTTCCAATTATTACTATCATTTATTTTAATTTTAGCAAATAAATCACCTCTTGGTATTCCGTCTATACCGTTGTTACCTAGCCCTCTATATTTAATAACATCATGTATGCCTGGTGGAATAGTTATTTCATGAGTTTGTACACCACCTTTTTGTAATTCATAGCTAAGTCTAATTGTTTTTCCTTTATATACTTCGTCTAACCCTAGAGATACTATGACTGTAATATCTTGATTTTTAATAGGTGGTTGTCTTTGTCCAAAAGGATTCCCACCCATACTAAATTGTCTCATTAAATCATTTATATCGATTCCGCCTTGAAACCCGTTTGATGTAAAATGAAAATCTTGATATCCTTGTGGTCTTTGTTGTTGCGGATCTGCTGTACCAAATTGATCATATCCTGCACGTTTTTGAGGATCTTTTAATGTAGCATATGCTTCATTTATTTCTTTAAATTTTTCATCACTACCACCTGTACGATCAGGATGGTGTTCCATGCTCTTTTTCTTATAAGCAGATTTTAATTCTTTGTCTGAGGCTGATTTTGATACACCTAGTATGTCGTAGTAGTCCATACTAATACTTATTGTATCTACTTGCGGTTTTTACTAGATCCGGTGTAAAGACCAAACCATGCAGCACCAGCACCTACAACAACACTAACTAACCCTGATTGTTCCATTGTTGCACTTGTGCCTAAGTTCATATACCAATGTACTACTTGGTAAAGTAATATAATGTATACTGTTATAAAGATACGTGGAAAAATTCTCCAGCTATCTACAGCTCGGGCCATGTGTATAAGTTTAACATATGGATTAGGTCCCAAGTCCTTTACACTTGTATCTACTTCTAGATCTAGTTTAACTTTGCGTGTTGTACTGTCTTGTGTAGCAACTACTACTGCATCTGGCTTTGTTACAGCTGGAGTCGGTGTTGCTGTTGGTTTGTCTAAATCTTCTAATTTTTTTCTTGGCATTATCTTTTCCCTTCAAGATGTTTTAGACGTTTTTCGAGCTCGTCGATTTTCTTTGTTACATGCGGATACTTTTTACGCCAAGCATCAACTGGTTGTTCAAACCAAGTTAATCCCCATCTTTCAACTAGATAGTCAAGTGTCATATCAAATTTTGCATAACACCAAAGACCTGCTCTAGTATCTTTGAAGTACATTAAAAAAGCTGCACCAAATAAACTACCAGCTATACCTGTATAGATCCATAGCCTATCTGTTGCCATTCTTTCTATCATTTCCCACATATATTTTCCCTATTTAAAAGGATTAAATTTTTGCAATGTTGATTCTTTTGGTTGCTTATTATTTAATTCTTTTACTTCGTTATTTACTGAATCTACTTGCTTATTAGCATTTTCTAATGCTTTTTCTGCATTTTTATAATATGCTTCATACGCGGCAATAATCGTTTTTTGTTGTTGTACTAATGCCCTAATATCACTAAAGTTTAACCCAAGATTTGCATACCCTTTATCAGTTAATCCAAAAATTGCTAAAGGTCTGCCGTTCTTTTTTAACTCAGCAAAAACTTCTTTGTAATTTTCTTCAGTAATAATAACCCATTCAATTTCTCTCATCTCTACTTTATCTACAGGAGGAAGAGTCAATTCAGGTTTTTCAATAGGTTTAGCAGTTACTTGAATTTGCTGTACAGGTGTAGAGCAACTACTTAGTAACAGTATTGCCAGACCACAGCCAAGGACACTCACTATTGAATGCTTTACCATTTTTTGCTCCTATTTCTTTTTCAGTTAATTCTGCACCACTTAATATTTCAAAACAGCGACCTGCTTTTTCACTAGCATTGTTTATTATTCTTCCAACTAGTCCAGGCTTTTTAGATCCTAGTTCAGAAAGATCATGCTTTGCAAGTTTTTTACTTAACACATTATTTTGAGCTCTTATGTCTCTAAATTCGTTATTTACTTTTTGTAACTCTTCATTTGCTTTGGCAAAGTCTGCTCTCAAAGTCGAAACAGTCTCTTCACTTATAGCTACTGCTGTTTCTAACTTTGCATTATTTTCATGAAGTGTTGCAAGTTTTTCCTGTGTATCGTTATAATACCAATATCCAAGTCCGCCCATGGCGCACATCACAATTAACATTATACCTGCTAGTTTTAATCCCACCTTACCTATCCCAGTAACTTTCCCAGCGTCTTAGGTCCTACTATACCGTCAGCAGTTAGTCCATTTGAACTTTGCCACTCTTTGACGATACGTGCAGTTCCTGGACCAAATATTCCGTCAGCTGGTGCTATATTTAATTTTTCTTGTACTTCTGCAACTAACGGACCACGAGATCCTTGACGAATGGTTTGATTATAATCTGTTTCAGGTTCTTCGTAATCTCCACCAAACACATCTAATGCATGTAAGTAATGTTTTTTACGATCGTCTAAACCTATGGTGCCACCGTTAATACGCTTAGTCATGCCAACAATATCTTGATTGTCGCAATACTTGTTTATATTATTTGTATCCCAAAACCAACATGCACTATCTAATGCTCCTGCTTTGGTCCTAACGTATTCAACTGCTTCTTCTGGCGTTTTTTCGACTGCTTTACCAAATTCT
>Ga0209632_10005570_pt1 | contig 10885 bp, 11 predicted proteins | sample COG_10_FD_184754 | JGI IMG/M metagenome (GOLD analysis project Ga0209632, IMG submission 184754) | Pelagic Microbial community sample from North Sea - COGITO 998_met_10 (SPAdes) (version 2) | ecosystem: Environmental > Aquatic > Marine > Neritic zone/Coastal water | place: Helgoland, sampling...
TCCTGCGGCAACAAAAACATTATCCCCAATTATACAATTTTCTATTATTTTAGTCCCCAATCCAATCCAACAATTTTTTCCAATTTTAACATTACCTGCTATTATTACACCTGGACATATATGGGTATGATCCTTTATTAAGCAATCATGGTCTATAGAAGCATTTGAATTTATTATACAGTTATTTCCAATTATAGTGTCAGTATTAATAAAGCTTCCTTGCATAACTACACTTCCTTCTCCAATTTTAGATCCAAAGCTAGAATAAGATTTTGGGTGAATAAGGGTTGCTAATTTAAATTTATTTTTTTTTAAAATTGTATAATAATTTTTTCTAATTATATTATTACCAATAGCAACTATCACTTGAGAAATTTTTTTTTTATAATTCTTTATTGATGAATTATTATCAGTAACTTTAAAAATTCTATTACCTACTTTAAATTTTTTTTTGGTTTTATCAAAAAAATAAATTTTTTTATTTTTTACTATGTCATAAATAGATTTAGCATGACCTCCAGTGCCCAAAATAGCTAATGTCATATCTAATCCAATATTTTCTCTACCTTGAAAGCTTCCGCATATTTCATAAATACTTGGCTTCCTCTTACTTTTGATAAATTAACAATTGCTTCTTTTGACCTTGGGTGAGGAAATTTTTTAGTTTGTGACCTGTATTTAAGAAAAGCTTTAACTTTATTGTTTATATCAGACTTATCTAGCCTAACAAAATAGTTTGGATTAAAAGATTTTTCATCCTCGTTCCATTCAGTTTCTGAAAGTACTTCATAGGATAAAATTTTTTTTAAGTTACTTTTTTTATTAACTCTCATTGAAACTTTTGCTGCTTTAAAAATTATTTTATGATCATCATTAATATCATTTGCAGAAGGTATTAATACAATCTCAGGATTAATATCTGAGATGTATTTACTTATAATATTTGAAATTTTATAAATTGGATAGTTATTCAAATTTAAAGCTGGCAAATCTTCAAAAGATAATTTTTTTGTACCAATAAAGTTATTTGCGATTTTTGCTTCATTTCTAATCTGTTTAATTTCTTCATGAGAATAAATTTCTGGAGCACCCTTATTGGCGTTAGTTAAAATTAAAACATTTATATGATAATTTTGCTTAGAATACTTTGATATAAATCCTCCACATCCTAAAATTTCATCGTCAGCATGAGGAGATAAAATTAATATTTTTTTTTTCATAAATTAATATTATTAATAATATAATTATATAACGTTATTTAAAAAATTGGTGATAAATTTCTCTATTATTAATGTAATTATTTTTAAAATTTAAAATACTTACTTGATAATTGAAGATTTATTTTTAAAAAATCTAATTATCAGAATGATTGGAGTCCTTAATAAGATTTTAAAATAGTTATATAGAGTATAATTATCAATCAGTTGCAGGTCTAATTTAATTTTTTCAGTTAATTTTCTATTTTTGCCAGTATAGTTTATTTGTGACATGCCAGTTATACCTGGTAAAATTTTTCTTCTTTTTACTCTTATGGATTTTTTAATCTTTTTTTCAATACTTTTTGGTAATGGTCTTGGGCCAACAATCGACATATCTTTTTTTAATACATTAATTAATTGTGGCAATTCATCTAAACTTGATCTTCTTAATATTCTTCCCAGAGGCAGTAATCTTAATTTTTCATCTTTAAAAACAACATTACTCATTGTTCTAAATTTAAAAATAATAAATAGTCTACCCTTATGACCAACTCTAGATTGTTTATAAATTATAGGCCTGCCATCAGTTATTAATATAAGTAATGAAATTAAAAATATAATAGGCAAAAAAATTAGTATCGTTAAAATAGAAATCAAAACATCAAAAACTCTTGTCATTTTATTATTTATTTCTTTCCAATAGTAAAAAAAATATCAGTGTCGCCTAGAAAAATTTCTTTATTAAGCAAAATTGTTTTTTTTTGTTTAAGGGTAAATCTTTTAATAAATCCAATTTTAAAATATAGATAATTTAATAATTTATACTTAGGCTTATCAATTTTTTTAGAAGACAAGAAAATTAATTTATTTTTATCACTAATTAAACAAGAAAGATGTTTAGATTTTATTTTATCAGAACCAAAATGATCTAGGATTACATAATTTGAACCTAAATTATCCTTGTTACGTTTTAATATAAAAAAACTTGAAAGTTTTTTAAATTCAAATTTATTTATTAAATATTCATGTTTTTTATATAATAAATATCTGTTTTTGAAATATATAAAATTTTTTAAAAAAAAACTACTTCCACTCCCTATAAAACCTTTCAAATTAATTAATTCTTCAATATGGTAATTCTTTGTTTTTTTTAATGAATTAGAATTTGAAAAAGTTTTATATAAATAATATTTCTTTTTAATAATTTTATTACTATTTATACTAAAATTTGAAAAATTATTTTTATTTGGCCACATGGCAACTATTCGAACATTTTTCGAAATTTTTTTTTTAACTCTTTTTAATAAATCTGAAAATATTCCCTGACTTCTATACTTTTTTAATACCATGCTAGAATGTCTTGAAAAAATTCTTTCTTGTGAATTATTGTTTATTTTGATCGAAATCATGCCTACATTTGCAACTAATCTAGATGTTTCAAAAACACCATAACAAAAAGAAAACTTATTACTAAAATATCTCCATTTAAAAAAATCTAAACTTATCTTTTTGTTGAAGCAAAAATAAAATAACTTTTTAAATTCATGATAATCAGAGATTTTTAACTTTCTATAAATTAAATTTGAATTTTTTAATTTTGAATTCACAACTAATGCTTAGAATAATCTTTTATGATATTATATATACTTAAATTGATTTTTTTTTTTAAAAAGTCTTTATTTATTGACTTAAAAGCGTTAAGTCTCATTTTATTAAAAATTTTATCTTCTAGGTTAAGATAATAAATTAAATTTGGAACATCTTTATATGATTTTACAAGATAACCATTGTATCTATCTTTTACTAAATCATTATTACCTCTAATATTATAACAAATTACAGGTAAGCCCGCTAAAAGAGATTGCATGACAGAAACGGGAAGACCTTCTCTCTTGCTTAAATGTAATAAAACATCATATTGTTGAATTTTATTCTCTAAATTTGTATCAAAACTATTAAAAGAAATATTATTAATTTTTTTTTTAATTTTAATCAAATTAAACTTATAGTAATCACCATAACCATAACATTCAATTTCGATTTTTTGATTTTTTAACATTTCAGCAACTTTTAATATTTCTAAATAACCTTTTTCTTTTTTATATGCGGCTATTACTAAGATTTTTTTAATTCCTTTCTTGTTGATAGTTTTTTCTTTAAGATACTTTTTTGGTGAATTCAAACCCACTCCATTTATTTTGTAGCATGAGTTTTTTTTATGTAGATTAAACTTAACATAATTATAATCCTCATCATTAATTGTTATAAAAATATCAGTTTTAAAAGATAAAATTCTTTCAATAGTTTTATAGAAAAAAGCTTTTATAGGATTTGTTATTGATGTGAATCTAAATCCATGAACAAAATATATTATTTTTAATTTTCCAAGAAAAGTTAAAAATCTAAACAAATGAGAAGCTGATGGTGTGTGTAAATAGAATATTGCTGTCGGGTTTTTTTTCACTAATATTATAATTTGTATAAAAATTTTAATATATTTAATTAAATTGAGTAAATCAGTTGTTTTATTTGGAAAATCAATTTGATATGTTAAATCATCTCTAAAATTTAATTTTTTACTATCTGAGCAGGCTACTTCTACTTCAAAACCTTTTTTAATAAAGTAATTTGCTTGAGACCTTAAAAAAGTATTGAATGTAATAGATTTTGTACAAATAAAAATTATTTTCACTTAAAAAATCCAGTTTTTCATATATATGTTTGCCATATTAGGAATAGAAAAATTTTTTTGAATTTGTAATCGAGAATTTTTTTTTAATAACTTCCATTTTTTTCTTTTATATTTATAAAAATTTATAGTTCTATTTAAATTTTTATAAATTGACCGATGATCGTTATTGTTCATAATAAATCCACAATCTTTAATAATTTTTTTTGAACAACCAGCATTACTTGACAATACTGGGGTTGAGCAGAGCATAGCTTCTGCCACTACATTTGGAAATGACTCAGAATGAGAACTTAAAATTAGCATATCTATACCATTATAAAATTCTAATAAATTTTTTTTCTCATTTAAAAAAAATACTCTATCTTTAATTTTTAAATTAAAAACATGATTGGTTAACTCTTTATTTTGATGATTTATATGTTTTCCAGCCATATACAAATATACATTCTTATAATTTTTCTTTATTTTTGAAAATGCTAATAATAAAGAAGTAATATTTTTTTGTTTAGCATATCTGCCAGCAAAACCTAAAATAATGTCAGATCTTTTTATTTTATTTTTTTTTCTAAAATTTGAGCATAAATACTTTGATGAATAATAGGTTTTATCACTAAACCCATTATAGATAAGCGTAGTTTTATTTTTTGAATAAAAATGTACATTTTCATGAAATTCTATACTTTTTTCTGAACAATAAATGATTTTCTTAGGAATGGCTTTTGAAAATAGACCACAAATTATTGATAAGAGAATTGTCATTTTCTTTGAAATTTTAGTATTTAGCTCTGAATGACGAATATTCCAAAATATTTTATTATAAAATATCCTTGGAAAAAATAATGTAATGAAATTTGAGTGATACATCCAACTTTGAATAATATATGGATTTTGTTTTTTAATAAATTTACGTAATTTTAATATCTTTTTTATAAAATCAAAAAATTTAATTTTTTTATTAATCTCCAATGAAAAAATTTTTATACCATTTTTTTTTAGTTCAGCCTCATAAAATCCATTATCAATTAAAGTTATAATTGTAATATCAATTTTATTTTTATATTTTTTTTTATGAAATTTACATAAGCGGTACAAATTTCCTTCAGCACCTCCTTTTTTTAAACTATTTATAATATGTGTGATTTTCATAAAATTGGTTGTAAACTATTAAAACTGATAACACTTAAATATGAAATTTATAATGATTAAGTTTTTAATAGTCTAGAAATTACTTATATTTTTTTTGGTTTTTTTTATAAAAATTAATCTATTTATTAAAGGTGCTGCTAATAATATAAACATAATAACAAACTTTGATCTATGTCTAATTCCCGTGCCAAAATTTCCAACTCCAACTCCAAATACAACAATATAAGATAATAATATTATTAAAATAGCTCTCAAAGCAGGGTCTTTCCAGATAATTTTTCTATTTTGGAAAATTAAAAAAGTTAAGTACATATATAAAAGAGAATCAAACACACCTATTAAATGAGCAGGTTTTTTAACATCCCATGGAAATGGCGAAAAAACAAAATATAAACTTCTTATAGGACCTTTATATATCAACTCAGTAAAAGATTTGGGCTTTGTCCAATCTGGAAAGGATGCTCCACCTCTTGTAGCACCATCTGATCTTTTTAAAAGATAACTTATGTCGGTTGTGTTTTTGAAAGTACCTAAATATCCAACAGAAATTTTTCCTGATATGTAAAATGATGAGATAATTGTGAATATTAAAAAAAATATAAAAATTTTTAAATTAATGCGATTATACATTAATGATTTAAATAATTTACTGAAACTAATTATACCAATAATAAATATAAAAGTTATGGCACCTACCAGCATGGCTCCATGAAAAAAGGTTGCTCCCAGAAAACCTAAAATTGCTAAAACAAATGATCTATAATTATCATTTTTAATCCAAGTAACCACACCATATAAAGCTAACATGATAAAAAAGACTATATATGTCTCTCTCATAACTAAAACCGAGTATAAGATTAATGAAGGAAATAAGGCTATTACCCAACCAACTTTATTTGCAATCTGTTTGTCCCAAATTATTTTTGCAAGTTTCCATCCTAAAAAAACACAACCCATCCCAAAAAACAAACTTATAGACTGAGCCATCAACATACTTCGACCAAACAAGGAGTAGGGAATTGCAATTAACCAGGAAATAAATTTAGCATCTGGACCAGTATAATTATCTATTACATAAAAAAAACCACCTTGAGCTAACGACCACGCTTCTCTTTCAAATGAGACTGCATCTGCAGTGCTATCTGGCAGAGCAACTAAATAATGACCAATTAACATAGCTAAAACACGTACAATCAAGGCTACAAAAAGAATTTTGGAGATATTAGATCGAAGCAATCCTACAAACAAAGTTAACAAGGATACAAGTGCAATTGCAGCAAAGCCAAGTAGATCAGGCATTAATTAATCAATTTTAGTAAAAAATATTGTAAATTCATTTTATAATTAAGACTTATATTTTTTATATATCAAAATAGTCTTTATACCACTTAACAAAATTTGTTACTCCTTTGATTACTGGTGTGGAGGGTTTATAATCAAATTTTTCTTCCATATCATCCACATTAGCATAAGTTTCAAGTACATCTCCTGGCTGTAATGGTAAGAAATTTATTTTTGCTTTTTTTCCTAAAGCTTTTTCTAAAGCATCAATATAATCCATAAGCTTTGTTGGGTTGTTGTTTCCAATATTGTAGATTCGCCACGGTGATTTACTAGTAGCTTGATCTGGTTGATTGCTATTCCAATCCATTTTACTAATTGCTGTATTATCAAGTGTTTTTATAATTCCTTCAACTACATCATCAATATAAGTAAAATCTCTAGTGTGTTTTCCATTGTTAAATACATCAATAGGCTTTTCCTCTAAAATATTTTTTGTAAATTTAAACAAAGCCATATCTGGTCTTCCCCAAGGTCCATAAACAGTAAAAAACCTAAGACCTGTGGTTGGTAACTGATAAAGATGGCTATATGCGTGTGCCATCAACTCATTAGATTTCTTTGAAGCAGCATAAACAGATAAAGGATGATTAACGTTATCATGTTCAGAGAAAGGTGTTTTAGTATTAGCACCATAGACACTCGAACTGCTCGCATAAATTAGATGATCAATTTTATGATGACGACAGTTTTCTAAAATATGAGCAAATCCTACAATATTACTATTAATATAAGCAAGTGGATTTTCAATGGAATAACGCACACCAGCTTGTGCGGCAAGATTAATAACTTTTTGAGGTTTATGTTTTTTAAATATGTCTTCCAAATTTTTTTTGTCACAAAGATCTATTTTATAATGTTGATAATTTTGATATTTTTTTAATCTTTCAAGACGTGCTTCTTTAATATTTGGATCATAATAGTCATTATGGTTATCAATACCTACAATATTATTCCCTCTTTCGAGAAGCTTTATACAAAGAGCAGCCCCAATAAAACCAACTGAGCCTGTAATAATTATTCTATTATTCATTGGTTTAATTTATTTAAAGTTTTTTTATTAGTTTTTTTTTAGAATTAATAATTATCTTACTTGTTTTATTTATTAGAAAAAATATTCATGAATTTACTATATTTAATCTTTTTAATTAAATCCTTATATTTATTTGAATATTCAGCTCTTGCACCTATTAATATAGACCATCTACCAACATCAGTAATTCCCTGCATCGTGGGCTCAACTTTATGCAATAAATACTTATTAAAAATTAAAGCATCTCCAATATTGGCCCCTAAATCTCTATGTAAATAAAGTTCATTGTTATTATTATCCTTCAATACAAATTCACCTCCATTGTAATCTAATCCTAATGACGAGAGAAGAACATTAAACTGTATCAAAGGATATTGAGTTGGTTCAGAAAAATCTCTATGATATTTAAGCATTCCTACATTTGGTAAATATTTAGTTACAATAATATAATCTTGTAATTTTTTTTTTAAATTAATATGGTCAAGTGAATCATCCCATTTTTTTTCTATCTCATTTCTAATTTCAATAGACTTATTAATAAGAGAAGATACTTCATGACTCCAATATTTTTTGTTATGAAAAAACATATAATATCTTAATGTTCTATTTATAGTATCATGAGATCTTTTATGAGAATAATCTTTAACTTTATTATTATTAATTCTATAATTATGATTTGGACTAAGTGAAATGGATTTTTCAATACTGTTTCTGAATGAAATAACTTCTTCTTTTTTAAAAAAATTTTTTAAAACAAAATATCCATCTTTCATCAATTTATTTCTAATTGTTTCAATTTCAGTCATATTAACCTTCAATTAACTTAATATATCTTTTCATTGAAACTTCCAAATCAAAATCATGTGCTCTTTTTAAATTGTTATTTCTTTTATTATTATTTGAAATTAAATTTATAATATTATCAGTCATTAATTTAGAATTTTTTACAGGTGTAAGATGGCCCCATTTGCCATTTTCTAATATTTCAGATGGTCCATAATCACAATTAGTTGAGAGTATATTGGTATTAAAAACTAAAGATTCTACTAATGATGTTGGAAACAGTTCAGATATAGAATGTAGAACATATAAATCACAGTTTTTTAAATACACATAAGGATTATCCACATTGCCTAATAAAAAAATTTTGTCTTGCAATTTCTTTTTATAAATAAAATCTCTTAAATAATCTTTATCTTTTCCATCTCCTAAAATTATTAAAATCACATTCTTAATTTTTTTGGTCACATGATCAAAAGAATTTATTAAAGTTATATAGTCTTTTTCCCAAGTCAAACGTCCTATAGAAATAATAATTTGATTATGTTTATTTTGTTCTAAAATTTTTGGTACAAATTTAGCATTTGATAATTCTAAAATTTTTTTTATATTTATGGGGTTGTAGATGTGTGTAATCTTTTTTTTTAATAAAAAATTTTTTTGTAAAATTTTTGTACTCAGTTTAGAGGGTGCAATAATTTTGTTTGCAAAAGGATATGTAATTAAAGTTAAAAAAGAATAAATAAAGTAATAAATGAATTTTTTATTATGTTTTAGATGATTTTTTAATAAACTAACCTCAATAATAAAAATCTTTTTTTTAAGTAGCAAAAAAAAATTAGCAAATAAAATTAAGATATTTAAATGTCTTAAAACCGAAAAAATAATTACATCTCTATGATTTTTAATAATTTTAATAATGCTAAAAAATGAATATAAAGTTCTAGAGTAGTCTAATTCAATAATTTTAATATTATCATTTAATAATTCAAACCTATGTTTTCCTTTGGTAATAGTTATGACACTTATTTTATAATTTTTATTAGATAAATAATTAGCCAGCTTAATGATTAGATTTTCTGCACCTCCTGTTTCTAATTTGGGTATAAAAAACAAAATGGATTTTTTCATAATTATAAGAATTTTAAATAAATTAACTTTATAAACCTAAATTTATATTTAAAACTTAATTTTAAAAAAAGATATATTGATCTTAGTATTGAATATTTACTTATCTGATAAATTAATGACTCATATAAAATCCTATCTTTAAAAAAATCCACACTTTTTTTCTTAAAAATATCTGGTTTACTATAAAGATAATCATAAATTTTATTAAATTGTTCTAATATCTTCTCTTTATCTTTATTAAAAGTGTTGTCACCATGCAATCTTTTATGAGCAATGACAGTATTACAACAACCAATTTTGAATTTAGATGAAATTTTTAATACTAATTCTAAGTCGCATAATATACTTATATTTTCATTAAATTGATAATCATAATCTAAAAAAATTTCTTTTCTCACCATGATTGTCATCATACCCACTACATATTCTTTAATTAAATAATCCAAAATATATCCTGATGGTAAATTAAAGTTATACATTATGGCTTTTTTATTTGGCTTAATTTTTCTTGCAGGTATTCCATAGATAACAGATTTTTTTTTAAAATTATTTACAAGAAAATTTCCGTAAACTAGTTGAATTGAAGGATCGGCAAACAGTTTTATTTGTAATTCTAATTTATTTAATGACCACCAATCATCAACATCTAAAAAAGCTATAAAGTCTCCCTTACATTTGCTTAATGCAAAATTTCTTGCCCTGGATAAAGTGGTATGCTCAATTGCAGAATAATATTTAAATCTTTTATCTTCAAAACTTTCAAATATCTCTTTGCTCCTATCAGTAGATAAATTATCCCAAAAAATTAGTTCCCAGTTTTTATATGTCTGTTTTTGAATGCTTTCTAATGAATCAGATAAATATTTTTCTCCATTAAAGCAATTCATTACAATACTAATTAATGGTTTGGATTTAACTGTATATGTGCATGAAATCATAACTTTAATTTTTTTTAAATTTTTTAAAAATAAAAATTAAACATAGCAGATTAAGAAAAATTAAAGAAACGATAAAAAATTTCTAACTATTATTTTTTATATTAAAAATTGTAAAAGATTGCCCAGCTGCTGTGATAACCTCTAGAGTTGAAAAGTCATTTTTATTAAAAACTGATTTTATTTCATGGCTATCTCTTTGCCAGCCCCATAATTGATATACATTACTCTTAAAAAGGGAATAATAAATTGGACGCAATAAATTTTTTAAAGTTTTTATTAAGTTAGAAAAACTAACTTTCGTTGATTGTTCTGAATTTTCATTTAGTTTATATGTAGGATCAACTGTTAAAAATACCCCATTTTTATCCAAATGATCTTTTACTAACTCTTTTACAACCTCAATCTTTTGATTTTTCCAATTTAAAGGTAGATCGTCATAATTTTTATATTTTTTAAACAATTCATAATAAAATTTAGAATAAAAAATCTGCTGTAGGTAAAAAAAAAGTACTTTTGGAAATATTAATATCTTTGAATTTAACACCTAACCATTCTGATTGACAAAAAAATTTTTCACCAACCATTCATAAGAGTATCTTATGCTTTTTTCAATAAAACTTTTTTT
>Ga0209632_10005571_pt1 | contig 10884 bp, 13 predicted proteins | sample COG_10_FD_184754 | JGI IMG/M metagenome (GOLD analysis project Ga0209632, IMG submission 184754) | Pelagic Microbial community sample from North Sea - COGITO 998_met_10 (SPAdes) (version 2) | ecosystem: Environmental > Aquatic > Marine > Neritic zone/Coastal water | place: Helgoland, sampling...
AGTGTCTTTGTAATCGTTCCAAGCGCGTCCATTGGAAGTGGAGGGGATCAAGCACCCGAATTGTTTCATAGGATTATGGTGTAATAATATGAAACTGTTTAAATGGTATTGATGTGAAATGTTTTTTATGTGGAGGTAAGGGGGTGTTCTGATAATATCAATTTCCACATATGTTCTAAAACGAATCCATTTTTATCATTACCAAGCAACCAGTTACGTAATTTAATATAAAAAGTTTTTGGATGATTTACAATAGAATCTCTATGACAAATAAAGAAGGCGCATGTTTCAGTTGTATACTCTTTGGGTAAATAAATATCATTGTTATTGCAATAGTGTTTAATAGAATCTGACGACGGGAATGTATGTAAATTACAAACTCCGTTAATAATCTTTCTTTTTACAGGAGATCCTCCTACGCGCCAACTTGATGGATATAAAGCAAACTTTTGTTTATTTTTAATAATATCATTACAAAAAGCAATGAATGTATTATAATTGGGAATATGATTATGAGTGTCGTCTTGAATAAAAATTGTATAATCAGATAAATTGTCATAATTATTTATTATGTGATTCAAATAAGTCTCACCTTCTCTACCTATGTTCTCTACTTTTTTTTGTATTGAGTCATTTTCTAGTAATATCTCAGTTTCAGATTTGTTATAAATAATCGTATTATATGGATATGAAAAACGTTCCTTGAATGTATCTAATAATTTTAAAAAATTATGATCACAATAATAAGCAATGACAATATTGCAAGTCATAATATATGTAATATAATATAATATGTTTATATATTTATCATTTACATAATATATATACTTTATATTTCATACCACTTATCGATTGAAAACATATCACCAAACCATATTTTACCTGCTCTTTTATAATTTGGATAATATACGTCAGAAAAAAAAGATATCCAACCAATAAATGCCGAAAAACTTCCATGGGAAAGTATAACATGTTTGCAAGTGCTACCAAATTGAATTGTTTCAACCGGATTAAAATTTATTAATTTAACATTTTGACATCTTGAACATAACTCTTTTATCATTGGATGTGATAATGTATCACTTGCAATATATATATTTGTTCCATCTTCTTTATTTATGTTGTTGATTGCTTCAATATAATAGTCTATCCCTGGATTTAAATTGATTGTATCTCCTAATCGGACATGAATAAAAATGTCATTATTGTTGTTATATCTTTCTTTAAAATTATTATGGTTGATAATAGACAATTGTATTGTTTGTAGGTACTCATATAGGAAACAGGATATTTCTTTTGTCTGAAAGTAGTTGTCCATAGGATCAAGATTCTGATGAATTGCTTCTTGATTTAATATATCAAAAAAATTACCATCATTCAATTTTGACATTTCATCATACTTGTTACACCCAACAAAGAGAGGGATTCCTAAGCCGTTTTCAATTAATTCATGATTACAATATTCAACAAATAAATTGTGTTTTTTTGCGATAAGCGATACAGAGACGTTTCGAATGATTTGATTGCATAGTCTACCATTATATGTTGTTGTTTTGGTATGCATATGGTTATTCAATATATATTTTTATATTAAATTAGTTCTTATAATTAATATTATACAATCAGCATTCTCAAATCTTCAGCAAAACAACATTGTAAATTCAAATCTTTTATTTCCATAAAGTTTTTCACAACATTTTTTACATACAGAGAAAATTCAACCTCAGGAGATTTTTTTCCATCGAATGTAAATTCTTTGACGTACTTACATCTCATTGCATAAAGTCCCAGTACACAATCATCATGATCTGCATGAAATTTTAGAGTACAAACGTTGAAAAATTTAACAAAAGCATCATATTTAGTAAGTAATTTTACTTGATCAATAAAATTTGTGTCTAATAATTTGTATCTACCTGTTAATTTTATAACCATATCGTCATTTTGTATACTATATTTATCTATAACGTGTTTAATGTCTAGTAATTCATTACACCCTTTATTTTGTAATAGACATTTATTATTATCTGTATAAACTACGTCACACCCTAGTTCGTCTAAATATGACCCAGTTAATCCATTATTTTCTACTATAATCGGTTTTATATTGACATCATTATTTAGCAAAGTTAGTACTTGTTTAATGCATTCTATATATCTATCTTTTCTTTGCGTCAAATCTACATTTTGTTTTTGATATCCACGTTTATTAAAAACTGAAGTCGTAATAATTAAATAAATCATAATTTTATATACTATAATAAATATAATATATATATTGTTTTTTATATTTTATTACTCAATAACTTTGAATTTCACATCATAACATATTAATATGCCTGTTTCCATTAAAATTAGAAGGGGTTTTCCAGTTAAAGCCATAACGTTTAATTAATTTCGTTTCATAATTCTGAGGCAAATTTAAAGTGACTCCATTCCATTGTTTTTTTACTAAGGTGTTGCTTTCATCGTAGCATTTACTCCACGTAACATTTTCCCATGTATCGTGAACATCTCCCGTTTTCTCGTCTAGTGTTGCCATATAAAAATCGATTGTACTATATTGTGAAGTAGTTATTGTTTTCAAAATATTTTTACTTTTATTTATACCATAACCATATTCAAATAAAAAACCATCTGAAGTTAATAATTCTTTAATACGTTCGTAATATGTATATATTATTTACATAGATATAAATATAAACATAACATATAACCTATTCAAAAATGGTAACGATAAATATATTGACTCGCACAGGAAACAGGGAAAAATATTTTAATACCCTTAAAAATACAATTATAAATCAGACATATAAAAATATTCGACATATAAAAAGTAATGATAACCCGAAATGTACTTATTTATCAGAGGAAACTGATGTTTTCCAGGTACAGAAAAATAAAAATTTAGGAGACGCATTTTATAACGTGTATATAAATGATATAGCAAAGAAAGTAACTAATGGATGGGTTATTATATTAGATGATGATTGTAAATTAACTGATGATAATTTCATACAAAACCTAGCAACGGAATGTTCTAATTCGAACTTGAAAGAGGTACTTATATTTAGATCAAAAATTAATAACTACGGTATTCTTCCAACAAGTATAGATTTCAATGGTAAAAATATTCGTGAATGCGGTATAGATATGGCATGTTTTTGTGTACATCATACTGTATTTGAAGACGTTCAGTTAGATGGAAGACGATGTGGAGATTTTCATTTTCTAGACAAGATAAGGAAAAATAATAAATACACTTTTAAATTCATAGATATTCCAGTAGGCTTATGGGCTAATTATGATGGAGAACGTTTTGGTCATAATTAAACTAACATTTTTCTAAAAGATACATAGTTCTATATATATTATTATCTATATCATCATTGCGATGAATAACATATTGTGTTAATAATTTCATTTTATACAAATCGAATAGTGTTTTCCATTCATTATCTGACCGAAAAATACCTCCTGGTTGATGCTCAAAATTTCGATTATGCCATTTTAATGCGTAATCTAAACTTGAAATATCTTCTCCTATTAAAATATATTTTGTGGATATATTACGGATTTGTCTTAATAAATCAAGTGCATTGTCAGGAGTATGATGTAAAACAAAGTTAACAATTACTAATTCAAATGTATTTTGTTCAAATGGTATTTGTTTACCATCGTATGTAATTGTATGTTGTTTTTTGTGATAACCACCTGTACCAGTGTTTTGTGCTTCATCTATATTCAATGATTTATAATATATTTCATGTTTTTTACATAAATCAAAATAATCAGCACCTCCTACATCTAATACTGACTTAACTTTCAAATCAATAATTATTTGTTTTGCTTTATTAACTCTATCTGCTACTGATGAAGTAGTTGGAAAATGTATTATTTGATAATCTGTACTCATTATATATATTACTGACAAAATATATATATGTATATTTGTATAAATAAATTTTGTGTTTTAGCATTTAAGTAAATAATCATTATTGTTTGTAATTCCATACTTCATAGAATAAAAATAATCCATATAAAGACGAAAATCCTTTTTGTATACCAGTGATATGCAGAAAACAATAAAGGTACTAATATGTATTACAACGAGATCAAATACGTTCATATTGATTTGAAAAACTTGTTTATGGTATAATTCATATAAGACCCATTTCAATATTTTTTTTGATGTTTGAAGTATATTACAATTATTATTGCAGATATTATTACATTTAACACTATTATAATTATGAAATAATCCAGAAAGGTGTTAGATGCCTATATTATCAACCCATTTGATTTCAAAAATATTGTTCGAATTTATAAATTCCAATAAATCATTATTTATATGTTTATCTTTAAAACCTTTATCTATCAGAACGCCGACTTAATACTGATTTAGTTCATATTGTTCTATAAGTTCTTTTGGAATATTTACATTTTTTTTCTTTTTGAGAATAACCATTCTATTATCTATTGTTTTTTCTATAATATCAAAATATTCTAATACAATATGATAATATTGTCTATCTAAAAAATCATCAAAAGCAATCAGACAATCATCTTTAATTATATCATAACATTTCAAACAACAAGCAACACGAAATCTTCCATCAATAAATACTAAATCAATACTATCTTGTTCTTCTTTACTTATTTTTGATATGTGATTACTATAATTTATTTTTTGAATATTAGTCGCATTTATACCTGGATTACCCCAAGTATTTGGTATTGTATTCATTTCATTAAATATATAAACAATATTAGGATGTGTAATTGTTTGTTTTAGTTTATTTTGCCACGTAATATCACTTTCTACTGAATAAATGGTTTTGATATTTTTTCTAATACTTGCCTGGTATGTACTTCCACCTGACCCATATTCCAAATAAACATTTGTATTATCTAAATATTTGTAAAATAATTTTTTATCATTTTTTGATAAATGAGGTTCCATATTATATATAGATAATATATTTATATTTATATTTATAATATACTAATATTTAAATACTTATCCCGCAAAATAAGATATAAGTAATAGTATCTTACCACATATTGAAACATGTATCCATATCGCGTCGTTGTTTGTGGGTGTACAAAAAATTCGGCATCGTATATTTCTGATCATATGACACGACTATATTCAATACACGATATGGTTCAAAATTTCCACATGGTTGTGTATGAAAATGACTCGACTGATAACACCAGAGAAGTTCTTGAGACATTCAAACATAATAATCCCTTATTCGAATATATTTCCGAGACAAATGTAATCTCCCAAATCATCCATAAAGTAAACGTTCGACCCCAGATCATCGCCCATGGTCGGAATCGATTGTTAGATTACATAGAAAACCACAAACAGTCGTTTGATTATGTCATCATGGTGGATCTCGATAGCATTATTGCCAACTTCCAAAAATCTCAGATAAAACATATATTTGAACACGATCCAGGTTCGTGGGATGCTCTTTTTGCAAACTGTATTGGTAAATATTACGATATATATGCATTACGTATCAACGAAGACATTTGGACGAAAGAAACACATGCGCATTTATGGAAAGCTCCTATTAATTATGATTGTTGGGAAATGGTGCATTACACAAGAGACCGGCAAAAGTATGTGTACGATAACCAAATAGTCATACCAATCACATCCAAACTTATCCCCGTATCATCCGCCTTCGGTGGATTCGGTATTTACAAATATGATATTATGAAAGGCTGTCGTTATAACTGTATTCGAGACAATAAAATTACTTGCGAACATGTGGATTTTCATCATCAAATTCATCAGAAGCATCATGAAACAAAACTTTTCATTTGTCCAAAATTGTTGATGAATAAACAGTCTGAGCATACCACGTAATATTTTACGATATATATACTTAAACATAGTTTGTTGAAGTATATCAGAAAAATGAACGAATCGAATAATGTGTTTGTTAGTAGTAGAGGTATTTTGAAAAGTTGCGACTATTTTTCGATTACACCTCGGTCTAGTATTCGACAATTGATAAACTATCCACCTCCTTTGCAATCGACCGAACAACCAGTTATTTATGTTTGTGGTAGTGCAGTGCCACATTTCATTGCAACATTGTTGCCTTTACAACAAACTCCGTTCATACTCGTTTCAGGTGATTGTGACGAAACCATCCCAAATGATATATTAAACGAAAAACAGTTGACTGCATTCTTGGACAACTCACTATTAAAACACTGGTTTTCTCAAAACATGATTATGAAACATCCCAAAATAACATGTATACCAATCGGATTAGATTATCATACTATGACCACCAACCCTATGTGGGGGGCAATTACCAACACCGAAACACAAGAATATATCCTTAAAAAATTAATCGATAAAAGCAAACACTTCTCAGAAAGAAACGTAAAATGTTATTCCAATTTCCATTTCGCCATGAATACAAAACATGCGTATGATCGTAAAGATGCGTTGGAACATATACCGAAGGAAATTATATACTATGAAGAAAACCATATTCCCCGAATGGTGTCTTGGAACAAACAAATAGAATACGCGTTTGTAGTTAGTCCTCATGGTGGAGGATATGATTGTCATCGAACTTGGGAAGCATTGGTTCTCGGTTGCATTCCAATTGTGAAAAAATCGAATATCGATGTGCTATATGAAGATTTACCTGTTTTGATTGTTGATAAATGGGAAGATGTTACACACCAACTACTACAACAAACACTAGAATCATTTAAATCACGAACATTTCATCTAGAAAAACTCACGTTAGCATACTGGATGGATCAAATACGTTCTCATTGTTCATAAAAAAAATATATACAATAACCATCCCATATATTGATTTTCCGCCAACATATTTAAACCTATTTTCACAATAGATTTAACCATGTCCAAGCCGTCCAGCTTTTGTACCATGTGTACACATCAACACGTAGCAGAATTGTTCGGACTTTTATTATCTATTTCTATATATCACCCTGGATCACCCATCATTATCATTAGTGATTCGAAAACCAAATACATTGTAGAACAATCCACCCCGCAACCCAATCTACAACTGAAATGGATCATCGTACTAAACAAATACTGCCATTTAGATCGCGACACCATGGAACGCGCAGGTATCTTACATGATTTTCAAGTGTTTCATGCAGTCGCTATACATCAGGCGCTCATACAATATCCAGATACGCTGTTTCTAGAAAGCCAAATGATTGTTACCGGGGTCATCAGCAGCATTGATAAATCCAAAGACTTGGGTATTTCCCCACAATACACCAACACAAAATCGACCAATGTCACCGGATTATACAACAGCGGGATGTTATGGACCAAAAACAAAAATGTACCGAAACAATGGGCCAAGTTTATACAAACCAGCCGATATTATCATCAAGCAGCCATCGAAGATCTCGCGAACCAATACAGCTATTTCTGTTTCGGGGAAAATTATAACATCCACGTGGGACGTCAGAACGAAGACGAACCCAACAAATTTATACAGCATTTCGGGTATAACGACAGAAACAGACAAGTATATTATAAAAACTCCCAAGTCAAATGTATACGCATGCATTTACGAGACAACAAGCGGTTCGAAGAATTCAATAATCTCTTCTGTCGACATTTTCAAATGGCCAAAATGTATAAAATCATCGCCATCATGTTCCGTGTAATACACGGCAAATGGATACTACGAATCCCAGACGAACCAAACTACCGTTTCAGAGAACTCGTATATATGATCGCCAAATCCAATCCAGATGTTTGTGTAATAGAAAATTCGAAAACCAGTCACTGTTGGCTTGCTCCAACCATAATGTTATATGATAAATCGTGTGCCAACAACAAAGAACTAAAACAAGCCACCTGTTTGTTCCTTTACAAGGATCAGAATCAGAATCCAGACCAAGATCAACTTCAAGTCCATTTACAAACCAAATACCCGTCCTTATCCATTTATCCGTGGATATTTTGGTCCAAACATCCTGAATGTCTCGAGGATATGGTCACAAACGAAGATACATTGTATTACGACGAACGCCCAATTGAAACGATCTTGTTACAACCAAACTTGTTACAAGCAAAAGAGAATAAAACAAATCAATGGGCCACCGTGATCCAAGAATGTCATTGCACAAATGAATCTGGATCGACAACCTACTTTGAGACTCTCGGTCAAACGAAATTCGGATTGTGTGTACATGGATTGGAAATCGATTTGATGGCATTTGGAACTGTTCCAATTCTCACTTCGGAATGTTCCTATCTCAAAGAAGATATTCATTATATTCGTGTAGATCGTCCTGCGGATTTACGAGACAAACTGAATTCAATTGATAAAACTACATGGGAAACAATGTCCGAAGCTTGTTTCGATTGGTATCAGGAAAATTGTATGAGTGATCGTGTGTGGGATCTGACCATCCGGAAACTTTTGTATGACCATGTTATCTAAGAAACGACATGTGGTGTATAAATGATTTATAAAAAATTGAATTTGTTTTTTAGTACAATACTCTCATTAAAAAGTTTAATATGGGGAATGCACAAGCGAAAACCGGGATTAAACAAGAACCAAAACAAGAGACAGACCACGACGCCAAAAAAGTAGTCGACCAGATCATAGACACCACATATGATAATATGGATGATCACAACAAAAAAGCAGCAGATGTCATGAAAACAAAAGGCATGAATGCCGCCATAGAACATATGTTTACTGACCAAGATACAGGACGTCCGTTGACGTACGGAGAAATGCGCGCACGTTATGGGTAACAACAAAAACAAAACACAACAAAAACAAAACACAACAAAAACAACAAAAACAACAAAAACAGTCAATATTTTTTTTGATGGATAGTATATATGACCGAGACACAGAAAAAGAAACAACCGAAACGTAGATATCAGAAAACGGCAAAAAAAAGACGACCTCCTACACGTAAAAACGGCCAATTGTACTTTCCCGATTACCCTGATTTCACGCCAAACTTAACACCCAGACAAATGTTTCAAATGGGATCGTTCGGAGGAACGTATTGGCGACCAATCCGGTCGAATGTCACGCGTACCAACCACAAAAATGTACATAAAAAATATCCATCAAGCTGGTGGGAAGGAATACCAGAATCCGATTTGTCTTCCCCTGAATACGACAAAGAAAAAAACAAATACAAAGTCAAAGTGGGAACGACGCTCGATTTCTGGGAATCGAAAAAATGGATTGAACCAAGTCATCCATATGGATGGGTACATTGGTATTGTGACTTTTATTTAGGAAGACGGTGCAAAGATGATGTTCGACAAATTTCTCGTTGGAAAGGGTTGGCTGGAACGAATGGACGTTTTATGAAGTTTCTTGTGACCCAAATACAGAAGAAACGGGGATCGTACGATGATTATGATGTTAGTCCCAAAATACGTCAAGTGTTGCAACACTGGGGATACAAACTTACCAAAGGAGATTTCAATCGGGAAATCAAATCGAGACGGAACAAATAGAAAAAGAGACAAGAAAAAGAGACAAGAAAAAGAGACATATACGTCCATAACCACATATAAATATGATATTCATAATTATATATATCAACATATCAGATGACAACCTTTGTAGAAGAAGACTGGTTACCGATTGTTATAGATAATGGAACAGGTATGTGTAAAGCGGGATTTGCTTCCGAAGATGCACCCAGAGCGGTTTTCCCGTGTATCATCGGAAGCCCAAAACATCCAGATGTAATGATTGATATGGAACAACACGATGACTATGTAGGAGACACTGCCTTAGCCATGCGTGGTGTGCTTCATATTCGATATCCAATTCATCACGGCATTGTCACAAACTGGATGGATATGGAAAAAATATGGCATTATAATTTTTATAACGAATTACGTGTAGATCCGGATGAACATCCAGTTTTGTTGACTGAAGCTCCGTTGAATCCAAAAGCGAATCGCGAGAAAATGACACAGATCATGTTTGAAAATTTCGGTGTACCCGCGATGTATGTTAGTATACAGGCCATTTTATCGTTGTATTCCGCTGGACGGACAACCGGTTGTATATTTGATTCCGGTGACGGAGTGAGTCATATTGTACCTGTATACGATGGATACTGTTTGCCACATGCGGTATCCCGTATTGATATTGCAGGACGCGATCTAACTGATTACATGGGGAAAATACTATCCGAACGCGGTTACGGGTTTGCCAATACCGCCGAACGAGAAATCGTACGAGAAATCAAAGAAAAGGTCGCGTATGTGGCTTTGGATTTTGATGCCGAAATGCAAACATCCATTGAATCCTCCGAACTAGATGTGTTCTACACACTTCCCGATGAAAATGTGATCACCATTGGCAATGAACGATTTCGATGCCCAGAAGCTCTATTTCAACCCAGTTTGTTGGGGAAAGAATGTACAGGGATTCATCAACAAACATTTGAGACTATCATGAAATGCGACATTGATCTACGAAAAGACTTGTTCAATAATATTGTGTTATCCGGTGGAACAACCATGTACCAAGGAATCACAGAACGTATGACAAAAGAACTAGAAGCACTTACACCCGATGCGATGACAATACGGATCATTGCTCCACCTGAACGTAAATATAGCGTGTGGATCGGTGGATCGATTTTGGCTTCGTTGAATACGTTCCAGACCAATTGGATCACCAAAGATGAATATTATGAGTCTGGCCCATCGATTGTCCATCGTAAATGTTTGTAGATCGTCCAATATATACTTGCAATGACCCAAATATGTATTTTTATGATCCCGAATCATTTGTAGGCTCTGGTTCTCGTTCTGGTTCTGGTTCTGGTTCTGGTTCTAGTTCTGGCTCTGGTTCT
>Ga0209632_10005572_pt1 | contig 10884 bp, 10 predicted proteins | sample COG_10_FD_184754 | JGI IMG/M metagenome (GOLD analysis project Ga0209632, IMG submission 184754) | Pelagic Microbial community sample from North Sea - COGITO 998_met_10 (SPAdes) (version 2) | ecosystem: Environmental > Aquatic > Marine > Neritic zone/Coastal water | place: Helgoland, sampling...
GAGAATATGGCGAACTGGAGTTCGGGATTTTAGCGGTGTATGCCTTTCTTCGAGTTCTCTAACGAGTCAATGAGAAGCTGCAGCGCATCACAACTTTCGCGCATGATTCTCAATTCCTTTATGGCATCCTGCAGACTATTGCCACGCAGGTAGATGATCTTAAACGCAGTACGTAATTGTTTGATAGTGGCCTTGTCGAAACCGCGACGCTGCAAGCCGATAGTATTGATCGCCCTCGCTACCGCGGGTTGACCGCTAACAATCGTATAAGCGGGCACATCGTGATCGATATGTGTCACGCCACCGACCATCGCGTGAGCACCAATTTTGAGAAATTGGTTTACGCCCGCATAACCGCCGAGAATGGCCCAGTCATCGACTTCCACATGTCCTGAAATACCCACGTTATTGGCGAAGATTGTGTTGCTGCCCACTGTGCAATCATGAGCGATGTGCACATAGGGCATAAATAGGTTGTCGCTGCCCACTCGAGTGAGCCCACCACCAAAGCCTGTTCCACGGTGCAAGTTAGAGCCTTCGCGCAGGACATTATTATCGCCAATTTCCAGCCAGGTCTCTTCGCCTTTAAACTTCAAGTCAGCAGGATCTTCGCCGACAGAGCTGAATTGAAATATACGGTTATTTTTACCGATCTTGGTGTTGGCGCGAATCATCACGTGCGAGTCAATGACAGTGCCGGATCCAATTTGTACATTGGGCCCGACAATAGTCCAAGGACCTATCGTAACATCAGAATCTATTTCAGCTTTAGGATCTATCCTGGCGCTGGAATCAATCGACATTCACCTTCCTCTCTGCACACATAATGGTCATTGTTCCAACGAGCTCTTCACCCACGCAAGCACGGCAGCCAAACTTATAGATACCACGCTTATTGGTGATGATTTCGGCCTCTAGGGTAAGACAGTCACCCGGCACCACTGGCCGTCGTAAGCGCACATTATCGACGCCAACGAAATAATAGAGGTAGCCGTCCTTTGGCTTCTTTTCCTGGCTCTTGAATCCCAGCACGCCAGCTGCTTGAGCCAGCGCCTCAATGATGAGCACGCCAGGCATGATAGGTTGATTCGGAAAATGGCCATTGAAGAACGGCTCGTTCACAGTAACATTCTTGTAAGCCACGATAGACTTACCGAGCTCTATCTCAGTGACTCTATCCACCAGAAGGAAGGGATAGCGCTGGGGAAGATACTCTTTAATTTCTTCGATGCTCATTAACATGTGCGGCTCTCTAGTCTGCCCCGCCCGCGATCATTGCGTGCTAGGTTTATTTGAATTTCGGTGGCTTCTGACACGACGCTCGATCTCAAATTCAATTGACCTGTTTCTTATCGGTAGAATTCTCAATTTTTTTCAGTCTCTTGGCAAAGCTATCTAGTTGCTGGAACCGAATCGCATTGCGCTTCCACAGGGAAGTCTTCGCTTGAATTGTACCAGTAGAGTACATACCCGACTCTGGAATCGGTTGACTCACCAGCGACATGGCACTCACCTGCACATTGTCGGCAATGGTTATATGGCCCACGACACCCGACCCGCCGCCCATGATGCAATTTTTCCCTATTGTCACACTGCCCGCTATTCCGGCGCAGCCACAGATTATAGTGTGATCACCAATCTTGCAGTTATGGCCGATCTGGACCTGATTGTCTATCTTCACGCCGTTACCGATTTCAGTGTCCTCCAGGGCACCCCTATCTATCGTGCTACCAGCGCCGATTTCAACGTCGTCACCTATTTTAACACCGCCGAGTTGATGAATTTTAACAGATTTGGCGCCATCGAATGCAAAACCAAACCCATCCGCACCAATTACTGAGCCAGAATGAATCACTACGTTCTTTCCTAAGACGACTCGATGATAGAGCGTTACGTTGCTATGTAATTTACAGGCATTGCCTAGACTCGCACTCTCACCTACATAGCAGCCCGCGCCAATTACAACATCGTCGCCCAACGCTACATTAGCAGCGATTACGGCATTTGCAGCGATGCTTACGTTCTTACCGAGCACGACAGACGGATCTACGCTAGCAGAATCATGAATGCCCATAGGAGGCATTGGTGAGTTATCGAATAGTGCAGTGGCTTTCGCAAATGAAACATAGGGGATAGGCGTCACAAGTTTGTTGCTTGGACAGCTATCTATGAATTTTTCATCGATGAGTATCGCCGATGCCTGACTAGTCTTAAGCTGGCCTATATAGGAGGGGTTGCTTAGGAAACTCAGCTGGCCAGACTTGGCATTCTGAAGAGTGGCTAGGCCAGTTATTTCGCACTGGCCATCGCCGGTTAATTTGGCGTCCAGCAATTCTGCCAGCTGCGCCAATGTATACCTTGTTTTATGTGTCACCTGACACTAACCCGATAATGAGGCTTCCTTTACTGATCAGTCTGCGAATTTTCATTCAGCCTTGCTGTTACCTTAGCGGTAATATCCAATACCGGCGCAAAATAAGGCGCACTATCTGAATTAAGAATCAGATCGTAACCGCCCTCGGCGACTACATCGGTAACTGCCTCGGCAAGATCGCCTTGCATGCTTTCTAGAAACTCCTGATTCTTTGTCTGTAACGCTGTTTGCACTCTTTCTTGTATTAACTGCAACTGAACCTGTAAATCTTGGGCATTAGAATTCATTCGGCTAATTTCTTGTTCGCTCATTACAGCTTCGTTTTGTTGAAACTCTTCACGCAGGGTATTTAGCTGATTAGTAAGCTCTTGCGCTCTCACCTCGTCTGCAGCAAATTCTTGCTCCAATTCCTCTTGCACGACACGAGCCGGATCTGAATTAAACAGTGCTTGCAATGCATTCAGCACGCCAATCTTGGTATCCTGAGCTGCGGCACCTTGAGATACAAGCACCAAACTCAAACAAACGATTAGACTCTTAAATATTTTCACAGTAATTCTCCAATTCTTAAAACGCTATTGAGCATGCGCTCAACTAACCATTAACAACTAATGCTACAACTTTTCACTTGAGCATCTAAAACACGCTACTCTATCTTGTACTAAATTTTTCAATCCCTGAATCTTGATTGTTCGAGCTGTGATGTACTGCCAACTCTTCAAATCAAAATAATCTAAAAACCATTCCCAACGGTGAAGTCGAAGCTCTTGGTATCATCTCCCTCTTTACCGAATGGTGCCGCCACATAGAATGTCAGCGGGCCAAATGGCGACAGATAAGTAACACTAATCCCTGCCGAGTATCTAATCTCACCCAAATCGAAACCTGTACAATTTTTCAGAAGTGTCTGCCGCTCCGTACAATGCGACGAGAACACGTTTCCAGCATCAATAAAAAAAGCCGACCTAACTTGATTAGATCCATCAATAAACGGAATTGGGAACAATAGCTCCAATGTCGTGGTGGCCAGTATGTTACCACCAAAACTGTCATAATCCTCATCTAGGTAGAAACTTTGTACTGCTAGGGAGATTTCCTGATTCCCCTCTGAATCCAGCACCGGTCGGCCGTTGACATCCAAAAGAGGTGTTGTTTCATAGCCTATATCACGATTCAAGCCTACTGCGGAACCATCCTCTCTGCGCAGGATCTCGCCATTTTCATCTCGCTGCAGTGTAAGGCCATATGCAGCCAAATATCTGGCGCCAGGTGTACTCTGCGGCCCTAGGCTATTTTCTTCAAATCCACGCACGATACCGTTCGAGTTTAGACCGCCTGCGAAATAGTTATTGAAGAAGGGCATTTGCTCGGTATCGCCATATCCAATGCCATAACCTAGATTTGTTCGCAACCCTACAACCCAACGCTGATCCCTAGATAGCGGCCAATAAATCTCATTGTTATAGTTGATTCTGGCATATTGCAGATCACTGCCGGGCAATGTGACTTCTAAACCGATGCTATGAAGCATGCCATCTGTAGCCATCTGTCCACGATTTAGAGTGTTACGAAACCAGCTCCCTGTAATCGTCAAGTTATCGAAGGTATCACCAAATTTATCAACGAAGCCTTGATCCAGGTTCGACCGGAGCTGCAGCGGACTTAGATCCGCGACATTACCTAGTACCGCATCCGTGACTGGCCCGTCAAAAACGTTAGCGTTGGCAGGGGTAATCACAAATTGATCCACGCCATCGAAGAAAGTGGGGCTGGAGACAATCTCTTGCACAGAACCCAGACCCGCACTCAGCTCCGTGTGCGTGTATCCAATATCAAACCCTAGCAACGAAATCTCACTCAATGGGTAACTAAAACTCAAGGAACCTCCGAAGGAGGAGGTATTGAAATCAGACACATTAAAGGGTGATTCCATCTTCTGAGCGAATAGGTTGAACCCTCTGCTCACCCCGTCAGGTGTGAAATACGGATCTTGATACCCGAAATTTAGGCCAGTCTGAAAACGACTCTTGTTAATACCAACGCCCAGCGTCTTTCCTGTGCCCAGAAAATTCTGCGCCTGCAAGCTAGAACTAATGAAGAAATTACCGCCTCCACCCGTGCCAACCTGAAAGCTGATAGCACCAAAGTTTTGCTCCAGCACGTCATAGTTGACATCAATCTGATCTTCCGTGCCTGCCACCTCGATCGTATCAACTTCGACAGATTCAAAGTAACCTAGTCGCTGCAGACGGATTTTGGACTGTTCGATTTGTAGGCTTGATGCGGGGGCAGACTCCAGCTGTCGTAACTCTCTTCTCAGCACATCATCGGCGGTCGAAATATTGCCTGCGAAGTTAATCCGATTTACATAGGTCCGATTACCGGGCTGAATGAAAAAAGTTACATCGACAGTTTCGTCTTCCTCGTTGACTTCGGGCACACCCGTAGCTTCAGCAAAGGCATAGCCTAAGTTGCCGAGAAACTGCACCATAATCTCCTCAGTTCCAGTAACCAATCCCTGCGAATAGATCTGTCCAGGGCGCACAAATACCGCCGCCCTCAAAAGAGCCTCAGCATCGACTAAGTCGCCGGCGAGATCAACCTCATTAATAGTGTACAGATCACCCTCGCTCAGATTAATGGTGATGTAGACTTCTTTGCGATCAGGTGTGATAGAGATAGGAGTGGAGTCAATATTGAATTCCACGAAGCCGTTGTCGAGATAGAAGGATTCTAGACGTTCTAAATCGCCGGAAAACTGTTCACGCGAATAGCGATCTTTGCGGCTTAGTAACATGAACCAAGGCTTCGTGCCTAGCTCGAACAAACCGAGCAGGTCTTCCTCGGTGAAGGCTTGATTACCCACTATATTGATGTGACGTATGCGTGATTCTTCACCCTCGTTGATGTTCAGGCTTATAGCTACCCGATTCCGAGGCAGTTCTTCTACCTCGATATCCACTGCTGCGCCGTAGCGGCCACGCGACGAGTACACGTCCTGTATACCTTGGCGAATCACTTCCAGCGCTGCGCGCGTGAAAATTTGGCCCTCGGCAATGTCTGCCGTCGCCATGTTCTCGATAATATCTTCAGTCTCTAGAACGCTATTACCTTCGATGGTAATCTCGGCAACGGAGGGTCTCTCCAAAACTGTGATAATCAGCACATTGCCTTCGCGCGCCACTTCAATCTCGTCGAAATATTCAGACTGCGAAAGCTCTCGAATGATTTGCGCAGAAATGCCAGGGGTAACTTCATCACCTATACCTACGGGTAATAGGTTGTAGATTATTCCAGGCGAAATACGTTGATAGCCATCGACAATAATGTCGGCTATTACAAATTCTTGGGCGTTGAGGGTCTTTGAAATTCCAAAAGCCACCAACAAACAAAAAAGTAGTTTTTTCATTTGCGTTGCATTCTCATCGTATTTTGTTACTTGGCGGCGAGTTATTTATTTTATTTTACAACAGTCGGTTAACGTCGTTGTAAATTGCTAAAACCATGATTCCCGAAATCAACAACAATCCCAGCTGTAACCCAAAGGCTTGTATTCTCTCCGGTACCGGTCTTCTGATGACAGCTTCGATCGCGTAGTACAACAGATGCCCACCATCAAGAACTGGTATCGGCAGCAAGTTAAGCACGCCTAACGAGATACTCAGGAGAGCCAGAAACCCTAGATAGACATCGAGACCGTACGTTACTGTCTCTCCAGCCACCTGGGCAATAGTTATTGGCCCATTTATATTCTTCGACGAGATCAACCCGACGACCATCTTTCTCACAGAATCTAATACGAAGAGCGATTTTTCCCATGTCTCGATCACTGCGGGCTGAATCGCCGACAGCACATTGTAATTTACCTGCCGCTGCATCTCCGGGGGCAATAGTTCTGCCAACGTTGTTTCCTGCACATAGGCACCAATACTGCCAATTACAGTGCCATCATCAAGTGTCGCTGTTTGCGGCGTCATCAACAAAACAGAATTGATTCCACCACGTTGGACCACGACATTAAGTGTGAGTTCCGGGCTCGCCCGGATAACCTCTACCCAATGTGTCCAACCGCGTATTGATCTGCCATCCACAGAAATGATTTCGTCACCGATGCGCAGGCCAGCTGCCTCTGCAGCACCGCCAGGGATGATGCCAGCTATATCAGCTGGGATTTCGAATTGAATAATACCGAGGTTGCCAACTGGATTAGGCGCTGTCTCCGCTCCCATCCAGGCATTTATTGGAACTTGTAACGTCCTCGTTCGGCTTGAATCCGCAGGGTCCACTGTTAAAGATATTTCACCGGTTTCACCTAGTCGACCCAGCAACTGCAAGGTGACCTGCTGCCAGGTGATGGTCTCTTCGCCATCAACGGCAAGAATTTCATCACCAGCTCTGAGTCCCGCTGTCTCGGCAAGTGAGTCTTCTATTACGTTGTTCACTACCGGCGCAATGCCGGAAACTCCATAGGATATGTTTATCAGCCAGAATACAAATATCGCCAACAGGAAATTTGCGACTGGCCCTGCTGCTACGATCGCCATCCTCTGCCACAGTGGTTTGCAGGCAAATGAGTACTGCTGCTGGCTCTCGCTCAAGCCGCTTGTATCGACAACAGTGGAGTCTTCCTGGCCCAGCATTTTGACGTAGCCGCCCAGCGGAATGGGTGCGATAACATACTCTACACCATCCTTACCAATCCATGTTTTGACCGCCTTTCCAAAGCCGATGGAAAACTTAAGTACTTTGACTCCGCAGCGCCTGGCAACCCAGAAATGACCAAACTCGTGGATCGTCACCAATATACCAAGGGTAACCAGCAGGGCAATAACGCTTATTAAAAATTCAAGTATCATAAATATTCGTCGCAGCGCTAAGTCTAGGCGCTAGCTCCACGACAGAAATCCTTTAATATCAATTCTTTAGATAGTCTTCTAGCTTGTCGATCAAGATCTCGAATGATAGCGAGACTAGGCGCCGGTTCACAAGGTATTTGTGACCTAACTGACTCAATTATTAGGGGAATTTCCAAAAAACCGATCTCTCCTTCCAAAAATGCCTCTACCGCCACCTCGTTTGCTGCATTAAGGACCGTCGGTGCCGACCCACGCTCACCTGCAGCCTCGATACCAAGCCGCAGACAGGGGAACCTGGAAAGATCTGGCTTGGAGAATTGCAAGGGCTCCTCCACCGTCAGGTCAAGTGGTGCAACTCCTGATGAGACCCGCTTTGGCCAGGCTAATCCATAGGCAATAGGAACGCGCATATCGGGGTTGGCCATCTGCGCCAACACCGAACCGTCTTTATAATGAACCATAGAGTGCACAATGCTCTGCGGATGAATCAACACATCGACCTGAGACGGCTCTAAGTCGAAGAGATAACAGGCCTCAATAAACTCTAAGCCCTTGTTCATCATCGTCGCTGAGTCCACAGATATCTTTCTACCCATAGACCACTTCGGATGCAGGCAGGCTTGTTCGGGCGTGACAGACTGGAGTTGCTCAATCGGCGTATCCAGAAACGGGCCGCCGGATGCGGTCAAGACAACCTTCTCCACGCCCGCTCTAGTATCTGTGTGTACGCTGCTTTTCATTTGCGGCAGGCACTGAAAGATTGCATTGTGCTCGCTGTCAATCGGCAAAATTTCAGCGCCAGAGTCTCTCGCCACCTGCTTTAGTAAATCTCCAGTCATTACTAGAGATTCCTTGTTCGCTAGCAGCAAGCGCTTCCCATTAGAAGCTGCAGCAAGCGTCGATTCCAGGCCAGCTGCGCCGACTATTGCAGCCATCACAATATCGACATTCGGGTTACTCGCCACCTCGATCAATCCAGACTCGCCAACCAACAGTTTTGTATTGAGATTGCTGTTAACTAACAGCGTAGTAAATTCGGGGCCGGCAGCTTCGCTCAACACGGCAAATTCTGGCTTGTATTTCTCGCACTGTTCGAACAGCAGTTTTGCGTTTCGGTGAGCGGTGAGTGCAAAAACTTTGTAGGCAGGATTCTCATCGATAACGGCCAGTGTACTTGCACCAACTGAGCCGGTAGAACCGAGGATGCTAATTTGAAGATTGCTACGCGCCACGTTAGAGGCTCACCTGAAATTCGCTATCAAGAACTAACATCACGGTAAGTACAAACAGAGGCGTTGCTGCTACTAGCCCATCCACTCTGTCCAGCACGCCGCCATGTCCAGGCAGCATCGTGCCGCTGTCCTTAACGCCGCAATTGCGCTTGAGCATGCTCTCTATGAGGTCACCTACTACGCTAAAGAATGTGATACCTACCGACAAAGCCAGCAAGGCAGTAATCTGTATGAAAGATAGTGGCTGGAGATTGTGATGCAGTATCCAGACAAATAAAGCCGCCACCAGCAAGCAGACAAAAGCTCCGCCCCAAACACCTTCCCAAGATTTCTTCGGGCTCAGGTTTGCAGCCAACTTTCTTGTTCCAAAGTTCACTCCGACGAAATAGGCGCCGACATCGACAGCGGCAACTAAAATCACTAGCGCTAAAACCAAATACCCCGAAGGCAGAAGATACTTCAAGACTACGACGCCAGCGAAAGTGGGCATCAAAACCAGCACACCCATCAGCGCAATTTTCGACTCATCGTTCCATAGACTGCTATTCTCGGGATATCCCGCAAGAAAAAACAGCGATAACAGCCAAAAAAGTAGCCCCAGAAACAATATGAAGCTCGCCCGAAAGCCGTCGATATTTTGCGCGTCAGGAGAGATCCCCAAAAGAAAGAAACAGCCCACCAACATAGCAGCAATACTAGCGAGGTAGGGAAATTTCGCTATATTTTTATCCGAGCTGATAAGCCCAGCCCACTCCCACGCGGCAACTAAAACTACACCGGCAATGAAGAGCGAAAAATAAAACGAAGTTAATTGAGTAGTAGCGGCAATCAATGCCACCAGAAGTATTACAGCGGTAATGACTCGTTGCTTTAGCACCTTAGTCATCCGTAGTTTGCTGATCATCATGACTGCCATAGCGACGTTGACGCTTCGCGAAATCATCAAGCGCTATCTGAAACTGTGCATCGTCGAAGTCGGGCCAGTAACAGTCTGAAAAATACAGTTCAGTATAGGCGAAGTGCCAGAGCAGGAAATTACTAATGCGACGCTCTCCACCGGTTCGGATGCAAAGATCAGGATCCGGATAGCTGCTGCTACTCATGTGCTGATGCAGCAGATCCACATCAATCGCATCCGCTGACAACTCCCCAGAACTCACCTTGCCGATTATGCTTGTAAAGGCGTTCGCGATATCCCAGCGTCCACCGTAGTCTGCCGCGACAATCACAGTCATACCTGTGTTGTTACGCGTCAACTCTTCGACCTCGTGCATATTATTCTGCAATTTCTGCGGGAAGCTGCTGCGATTCCCGATAAACTCCAGACGCACGTTTTTCCTGTGTAGCTGTCTGATTTCTTTCCGTTTTAGGACGGTAAGAAAGAGTGCCATCAGGCCCTGTACTTCGCGTTTTGGACGCAGCCAGTTCTCACTGCTGAAGGCAAAAAGGGTGAGGTATTTGATATTTCGGGCGAGACAGGAATTAACGACCTCTAGCGCCGCCTCGGCACCAAAGCGGTGACCAGATTTCACAGGAAGATCACGTGATTTGGCCCAGCGATTATTGCCATCCATAACGATGGCAATATGCTGAGGCCATTCCGATTTCCAAGAAGACGTCATTTACAGTTATCTCATCCTTGACGATATAGAGTCCATTTTAAGCAAGCTAACTGAAGCGGTCTAAGTCTCAGAAGGACAGTAGATCTGCTTCTTTAGCTTGGAATGAAGACTCAATAGTCGCAATATGCTTGTCTGTGATTTTCTGCACCTGATCTTCCGCTCTGCGCTGCTCATCTTCACTAATTTCCTTTTCTTTTTCAAGCTCCTTAAAATTTGAGTTCGCATCTCGCCGAATATTTCGAATCGCGATTCGCGCATTCTCTGCCTCGGCCTTGGCTTGCTTAGTATATTCTTTACGCGTCTCTTCAGTTAGGGGCGGCATTGGCACACGGATAGTATCGCCATTATTAGAGGGGTTCAGTCCTAAATTCGATTTCATGATGGCTTTCTCTATCTCACTGATCATTGGCTTTTCCCAGGGGGAAATAATCAGAGATCGACCCTCCTCTACCGTAACATTAGCCAGTTGGCTCAGAGGAGTATCTGAACCATAGTAGGAAACTTGCACGCTATCCAAAATAGCAGGATGTGCCCTTCCCGTTCGAATTTTTTTAAAGGCGTCATCCAACGAGGAGATGCTCTTCAGCATCCTTTCATCTGCGTCGGCTATAGTTTCATCGATCATTGTCTGGCTCCTCGCTCCTAAAACCTAGCTCGACGCCCCAGGCGCCGAGTATTCATCAATCTAACCCTAACAACTACTCAATGTGAGTACCGTCAGGCTTACCCATGACGTTGTTCAACAAAGCACCGGGGGTATTCATATTAAAAACTTTTATTGGCACTTGATGATCACGTCC
>Ga0209632_10005573_pt1 | contig 10884 bp, 9 predicted proteins | sample COG_10_FD_184754 | JGI IMG/M metagenome (GOLD analysis project Ga0209632, IMG submission 184754) | Pelagic Microbial community sample from North Sea - COGITO 998_met_10 (SPAdes) (version 2) | ecosystem: Environmental > Aquatic > Marine > Neritic zone/Coastal water | place: Helgoland, sampling...
TATTCAGCACCTGACCCGGGCACGTTGCGTGCCTTTGCTGTTCGGCCAGGACAGGGCGTGAATATTGCGGCCGGAGTCTGGCACCATCCCAACATTGTTGAAGGCCAAGCCCAACAATTCCTAGTCGTCGACCGGGCAGACCCGGCCTCCAACCTTGAAGAATTCACCTTTCCCGACAGTTGGGAAACCGTAATGCTCGATCCTGCAGGCGCGGACTAGCCCTGCGGTGCCGCGCGCCCAAACAGCTTGAGCCGCGAAATCCCGCCGTCTGGAGCGATGTTGAAACGCACAACATTGATCGGACCAGCTGCCGTCAGCGCGGAACCGTCAAAACGATGTACTGCATCGGCGGTCAAGGGCTGGCTGGGAAGCAATTCGGGCCAGAACTGGCTGTCAGCCTTCAGGGCATCGGGATTGTCCAAGAGCGCTAAATCCGCCCCGCTCAACAACCGACCATTCATCGAACACGATGCCGGAAAGTTGCCCTTGTAGTGCGCAGTGTCAACGATCAGGTGGTCGAGCACACCCGCCTCGCCCATGGCAATGATGATCCAGTCAAACCCCGGCTCGCGCCGACGCCTCGTCTCCCAGCCGTCACCCATATTGAGGCCCTTATCGGGGTACAGCAGGATCTCCGGATTGCCATAGTGGCTATCATTGAAAGCCAGAACCCGCCCACCGTTGAGGATGGAAGAAAGCTCATTGACCGCATTTTCGTTTGTCGTCGGTTCAGAGACCGGAATGCCATGAACCCGCAGGCGCGCAATACCGCCATCGGGATACATATCCAACCGTAAGTGCGTGACGGGTTCTGCATTGGACACTTCAAACCAATGCGGAGCGTCCGGGCCGAGCTTGGACATATCCACTAGCGTGCGGTAGGCCGCATCCGCCGGCAGGCCTTCGCCCTCATGATAAGCACCCATGACCCGTGCTGCGTGTGGGTAGTTGCCGGTAAAGAATGCCGTATCGATATTGATTGCCCGAACCACGGTAGGTCCGCCAAGTTTGATCAGCGCGTGATCATTACCGCCAGAACGACGGCGCCGAGATTCCCAACCGTCCATCCACTTTCCATGATCGTCGTAAAGGTCAGGGTAAAATACCGCCTCCTCAGCCTTGATCAGCCTCGAACGCTCGGCAAAAAACTCATCGGTGACCGAAACGACCTCTGCGCCCAAACGAGCATTGGCAAGGTTGGGATAACGGGCCGCGAAGTCGGGAATCTCGCGCTCGGCATGAATGGAAGTAGCAGCATCGGTCATTGCATTAGTCTTTCTGTTGGCATCTTTTTATCTTTGGTAGGTCTTAGGCATGGTACGGGCGTCACGTCCGAGCGTGGGGGGCTTCTTTATGGTCAAGCCTCTGTCACGCTGCGATTGTCACGCTTCGATCCGCTCCATCAGCCGAAAGGACATGATTCGGCACACCTGCTTGAGGGCTTCTTCAAACTCGCTCTCGCGGTCCTGAGGCAAACGCTCTTTGAAGCTATCGAGGATCTGGGCCTTGGAGGCGCCTTTCACCGCAAGAATAAACGGAAACCCAAAGCGCGCTTTATAGGTTTCGTTCAGGACCGTAAATTCTGCGCGTTCTGCATCGGTCAGGCTGTCAAGCCCAACCGACGCCTGCTCAGCGGTACTGTCTTCGGTCAGTTGACCCGCTGCGGCCAGCTTGCCAGCTAAATCCGGATGCGCACAAATCACGCCCAGACGGTCTTCGTCATCCGCATTGTTCAGGGCGTCGGCAAAGGCGTCGATTACCCCATGCCGGGACGCAAAGGGTCCCGCGGCATGAGCCTGCGCAGCGACCCACGGGCTTTCCTCAGCGATATCGCCAAAGCGGGCAAGGAACGCCGAGGCGCTCAGGGTGTTGATCTCACTAAGCTTCATAAGGGAAGGTCTCGTGCCAGTGCTGGGCAATCTCAGCGCGGGTTGCGACCCAAACGCGGTCGTGGCTCTGTACATAGTCAAGGAACCGCATCAACGCTGCGGCCCGTCCCGGACGACCCACGAGGCGGCAGTGCAGCCCTATCGACATCATTTTTGGCGCCACTTCGCCTTCCGCATAGAGCACATCAAAACTATCACGGAGATACGCAAAAAACTGATCGCCACTGTTAAAGCCCTGGTTGGTCGCAAAGCGCATGTCGTTGGCGTCTAAGGTGTAGGGCACAATCAACTGCGGTCCGCTGCGGGTCACTTCCCAATAAGGCAACTCGTCCGCGTAGCTGTCTGCGTTATAGAGAAAACCGCCGATCTCTGCGGTCAGCTCGCGCGAGTTCTCGGAACTGCGGCCCGTGTACCAGCCAAAGGGCCGCTCACCGGTGGCTGCTTTGTGAACGCGCATGGCCTCCGCGACCTGTCGGCGCTCTTCGGCAATGTCCATGTACTGGTGTTCGATCCACTTCAACCCATGGGACGCAATCTCCCACTGTGCGGCTTTCATCGCTGTAACAGCCTCTGGATTGCGCAACAGCGCGGTCGCAACACCGAATACGGTAGCGGGCATGCCCCGCTGAGTGAACATCCGGTGGAGGCGCCAGAACCCCGCGCGGGACCCGTATTCATAGATGCTCTCCATGTTCATATGCCTGACGCCCTTTCGAGCATCGGCACCGACGATTTCGCTCAAAAATGCCTCGGAAGCCTCATCACCATGCAAGATGCAATTTTCGCCACCTTCTTCATAATTGATGACGAACTGAACGGCGATCCGGGCGTCTTGGGGCCACTGTGCATGCGGCGGTTCCGCGCCATAGCCCGTTAAGTCGCGCGGATAATCTTCAGTCATGGTCATTTCACTCGGGTCTCCCGGCCTTTTAACTGCGTCACAAAGTAATAGCGTCACAGTCTGCCTTGCCTCGTCAAGTGAGCTGTGAAAAGCTCCCCCGCACATTGACACGGGGAGACGTGAATTGGGAACGCTCACAACGCATGTGCTCGATTTATCAACTGGTAAACCTGCACATGGGCTAGATATTGAGCTGTTTGGGCTTGAGGACGGCGAGGTATCGCTGAAGCGCGCAACGACAAACAGCGATGGCCGAGTGGACGCACCCCTTCTCACGTCGGATACGATTGCTGTTGGATCGTACAAACTGGTTTTCCATGCAGGGGCTTATTTGCAGCGGGTCCATCACATCAAAGCGGCAGACCTGTTCCTTGATGAAGTTCCGCTGGTTTTTCGCGTCTTCGACGCCGCGCAAAAATATCACGTCCCTCTTCTCTTAAGCCCGTATGGCTATTCAACCTACCGGGGGAGTTAAGCAGACTTGAGTACGGTTCTTGAATTCTTCCTTAAAGGTGAGGCCCGGCAAGTCGCGGGGCTGGATACCACGCTGACGCTGCTCGATTATCTGCGGGATCACTGCAACCTGACCGGAACCAAAGAGGGTTGTAATGAGGGAGATTGCGGTGCTTGCACTGTGCTTTTGGGTCACTATGAACCGCTGAGCGAAGAAGTCCGTTACCGCGCTGTAAACGCCTGTATCACGCTCTTGCCCGCTGTTCACCGGCACTGGGTTGTGACGGTAGAAGATTTGGGCGACGGCCCGGACAATCTGCACCCGGTACAAGATGCCATGGTACGTCGCCACGGCTCGCAGTGCGGCTTTTGCACGCCAGGCTTTGTGATGTCACTCGCAGCACTGCACCTCGACGCCGCTTCCCCAGACCAGGCGGAAACCTACATCGCCGGGAATTTGTGTCGCTGCACCGGATACGGACCAATTCTCGAGGCCGCCAAGGACAGCGCTGAGGCCCCCCGGCACCCGGCGTTCACCGCCAAGGAGCACGCCGCTGCACAATGGTTCCGCTCGCTGTCGTTGGACACAGGGCTGTTTTATGAGCGCGAGGGGGATCGTTACGATGCGCCGGTCTCGCTCAAAGCGCTGCTCCAGGCCCGCAAGGACGATCCGGATGCCGTGCTGGTCGCGGGAACGACGGAGCTGGGTCTTTGGGTGAACAAGGACTTGAAGGACTACCCGTCTCTGATTTCCACTACCCGTGTGCCGGAAATGACGGCGGTGACGTTTCTAGTTGATGGCACACTGTCGATTGGCGGCGCAGCAACCTACGAGCAAGCCTGGCCCCTACTGCGTCAGGTTATCCCAGAGGGACAGGACTGGTTCGATCGCTTCGCTTCCAAACAAATCCGGCAACAGGCGACCATCGGCGGCAACGTCGTCAACGCCAGCCCCATCGGTGACGGACCGCCGGTGTTGCTGGCCCTGAACGCCTCAGTCAAGCTGTCGTCCATCTCCGGCGAGCGCCTGGTGCCGCTTACTGATTTCTTCACAGGATACAAGCAAACCGCCCTGGCCAGCGATGAGGTCCTCACCGCCATTCATATTCCCCCGCGAGAGAACGACCGGCAATTCGCAGCGCTAAAGGTATCCAAGCGCAAGGATCAAGACATTTCAGCCGTCATGGCCGTATTCAGCTGGCGGCTAGAGAACGGTCGTTTCCGCGACGTGCGCATTGCCTTCGGCGGCATGTCAGCCACACCGATGGTTGCTCAGAACACCAACGCGGCGCTCGAAGGCAAGGACGCGAGCGCATCGGCGGTTGAGGCGGCTTTAACAGCACTCAGCGAAGATTTTTCTCCAATCGATGACCTGCGTGCCAGCGCATGGTATCGCACCACCGTTGCACATAACCTGCTCGACGCCGCCTTGAGAGAAGCCATCGACAGCGCGACACAGCAACACGCGGAGGCGCCGGCATGACCCGGCACGTCGTCCATAAATCTCACCCGCACGATAGTGGCCCGCTGCATGTCACCGGCGCGGCTCCCTACGTCGATGACTTGCCCACTCCGTCCAATGCCTTACACGCCTGCTTCGGCCTCGCGCCCGTGGGCCGTTCGGTGATTGAGAGCCTTGATCTCAGCGCAGTCTGGGCGGCGCCAGGGGTTGTGGATGTGATACAAGCCGCTGATATTCCAGGCGAAAACAACGCCGGGCCGGTTGTTCATGATGAACCCCTGCTGGCCGAGGACGACATCCTGTTTCCCGGGCAAGCCCTGTTTTGCGTGCTGGCCGAAACCCGCCTGCAAGCGCGCAAGGCCGCCCGTCTGTTTGTTTTGAAGGCCCGCGAGCTCCCTGCCCTAACCACAGTCGATGAAGCCGTCGAAGCCAATGCCTTCCTGCACGACCCGCTGGTGTTCCAGCGAGGCACGGTCAGCACCGCGATCGAGAACGCGGACCACAGCATGGCCAGCCGGCTGTACATCGGTGGACAGGAGCATTTTTACCTCGAAGGTCAAGGCAGCCTCGCCCTGCACAGCGCCGACGGCCTGCACGTGATTTCGTCCACCCAGCACCCTTCAGAAATTCAGGACCTGATCGCCGACGCCCTCAACATGTCTGCTGCCGAGGTGACCGTTGAAGTGCGGCGGATGGGCGGAGCCTTTGGCGGCAAGGAAACCCAGGCCGCGCCCCTGAGCGTCATCGCCGCACTGGGCGCGCAACGGACCGGCCGCGCCGTGCGCTTTCGACTAGATCGTGATGACGACTTTATCCTGACGGGTAAGCGACACGATTTCCGAGCCGACATTCGTGTCGGTTTTGACGCCGAAGGCATGATCAAGGGCGTTGACGGCCTCCTCGCCAGCCGATGCGGCTACGGCCATGATCTCAGCCGGGCGATTAACGACCGGGCTATGTTCCATGCCGACAATGGCTATTTCTACCCCGAACTGGAACTGACCAGCCTTAGAACCCGCACCGACACGGTGTCCAACACTGCCTTCCGTGGTTTTGGGGGCCCGCAAGGTATGATGTTGGCCGAAAGGGTTGTTGATCTGGTCGCAGCATCCGTGCAACGCGACCCGCTGGATGTTCGGCTGGCCAATTTGTACGGTGAGGGCGAGCGCGGTGTCACGCCGTTTGGCATGCAGGTTGAGGATAATATTCTGCCACAGCTGATGCCGGAGTTGGCCAAGACCTCTGACTACCGGGCTCGCCGGGCAGCGATTATTGACGCCAACGCAGCCGCAGGGCGCTCGCCCATCCGGCGCGGGATTGCGCTGACTCCGGTTCGGTTCGGCATCTCCTTCACGACGTCCTTTCTCAACCAGGCCGGCGCACTGATCAACATCTACAAAGATGGCTCTGTGCTGCTGAACCACGGCGGGACGGAGATGGGCCAAGGCCTGTTCGTGAAGGTTGCACAGGTTACGGCCGAAGTCCTCGGCGTCGCGCTCGAGGACGTTAAAATCTCCTCGACCCGCACGGACAAGGTGCCCAACACGTCTGCAACGGCAGCCTCGTCAGGCTCTGATCTCAACGGCTGGGCCGCAAAGCTCGCAGCATTGAAACTGCGCGGGCGCTTATCCGAGTTCTGGCGCACTGCCAAAGGCATTGACGGCGAGCTCACATTTGCCAATCGCCGGGTCCACAGCCCGGACGGCCAAAGCTGGCCCTTTGCCGAAGTGGTTCGGGCCGCCTATCTCGGCCGCGTGTCGCTGTCGGCCACAGGCTACTACCGCACGCCAAAGATCGACTGGGACGCAGCAACAGGTCAAGGCCGACCGTTCCTGTATTTCGCCTACGGCGCTGCGGTTTCGGAGGTCGAAATAGACACCTTGACCGGCGCCAACCGTGTGGTGCGTGCCGATATCCTGCACGACGTCGGCCGCTCTCTAAACCCTGACATTGACCATGGTCAGATCGAGGGTGGTTTTGTCCAGGGCATGGGCTGGTTGACGATGGAAGAACTCGTATACAGCGCGCGCGGCGAAGTCCTCACCCATGCGCCATCGACCTACAAGATTCCCTGTGCCAGTGACCGGCCCGACGACCTGCGCATCAACCTGTTTGATAACGACAACACCGAAGACACAATCTTCAAGTCAAAGGCCGTGGGTGAGCCCCCGCTGATGCTCGCCATCTCGGTTCATTCCGCGCTGGCTCATGCCGTCTCTAGCTTTAGTCCAGTGGGCCGGTGGCCCGAACTGGACGCGCCTGCCACTGCCGAAGAAATCCTGCGCACCATTGCTCAGGAACAAGCCGCCGCATCATGACGGCGGAGGGCTGGATCACCGTTGAAATCGTTGAAGCCCTAGGCAGCACACCGCGTGATCAAGGTACCGTCATGTGGGTCAGCCAAGATGCGCTTGAAGGTAGCATTGGCGGCGGCGCACTGGAATTCCGGGCGATTGACCGGGCCCGTCTCATGCTCGCCGAGGGAGAGCGGAAAGCGACAATGGAACTACCTCTCGGCCCCGCGCTAAACCAGTGCTGCGGAGGCTTTGTGCGCCTCGCTTTGCGCGCGGGAAAACAGGAAGCGCCACCCCCGCGTCTGTTTCCGCTTGTGCTCTACGGCGGCGGGCATGTCGGGCGTGCTCTCCGACGGGCGCTTGAGCCCCTGCCCTTTGCTGTTACCTGGCTGGACGAACGCCAAAACACCCCCGCTGACCCTCACGCCAATCTGGTAGAGCACGCAACCCACCACGGTACCGGTGCACTGCACTACATCATGACCCACGACCACCAGCTTGACCTCGCCATCGTGAGCGCACTGTTGCATCGCTCGGTGAGCGAGGTTCCGTTTATTGGCATGATCGGTTCAGACACCAAGATCGCGCGGTTTCGCAGCCAGTTGAGCGGAGCCGGGTTTAATGGCGAGCAGCAGAGCCGACTGGTCACCCCGATTGGCGTGGCGGGTATCCGCGGCAAGGAGCCTGCGGTTATAGCCGCTGCTGTTGCTGCCGAAGCCTTAATCCTGCGATCCCGGTTTTTAGACTAGAATTTACGTCCAGTTGGGGCTGCTATCAGAACCCCTTGACCTTCGGGGACGAAGGCTATTCACTGGGTCGTCAAGAACCGGCGCGAAGTCTGAACCATGAATGCTGCTGCTTCCTCGTCTTTCGTCCTGAAGGCCCATTTGCTCTGGTGGGACGATGACCCCTACTTTCACGGACAAGCTACGCAGCACTCGGTCCCAAAGGGTGCCATGGCCATCGGTGAGGACGGTCGGATCGCTTGGGTTGGTGAGGCTGACGCGCTGCCAGAGGCCTTCGGGGCCTGGCCATCGGTTGACCGACACGACGCGCTGGTGTTGCCGGGATTTATCGACGCTCATTTGCACTTCCCCCAGAGCGGGATCATCGGCGCTTACGGCACGGACCTGTTGGACTGGTTGGATACCTATACCTTTCCCGAGGAAAGCCGCTTTGGAGACCGTGTCTACGCCGCGTCCATTGCAGCGACCTTTGCTGACGCTTTGCTGTACTACGGTGTGACATCCGCGTGTGTGTTCTCAACCATCCACCCCGCAGCATTAGAAGAACTGGCCGCCGCTTTTGATGCGCGTGGGATGGGCCTGGTGTCGGGTAAGACCGCGATGGACCGCAACGCCATCCCCACCCTGCAAGACAGTGCTCAGTCGGCCTACGACGAGAGCAAAGCGTTGATTGAGGCCCTGGGACCCCGCTACGAGCGTTTCGACTATGCCGTGACACCGCGCTTTGCCATCACCTCCACCGAAGCCCAACTTGAAGTCTGCGGCGCACTCCATGCCGAGTTCCCTCAAACGCGCATGCAGACCCACATCAACGAAAGCGCGCGCGAGATCCAAACTGTCGCCCAGCTTTTCCCCAATGACGCGTCCTATCTGGATGTCTACGACCGTTTTGGCTTGGTTTCAGACCGCGCCCTTTTTGCCCACGGCATCCACACAACTCCCGCCGAGATGACGCGCATGGCCCAGGCCGGCGCTTCCGTTGTGCACTGCCCGACGTCCAACACCTTCCTGGGCTCCGGCCTGTTTAACCCTGGTGCCAACCGCGAGGCAGGGGTCAACATCGGTATTGGCTGTGACATTGGCGGGGGCACACATTTCTCGCCTTTTGTGACCATGCAGGAAGCCTACAAGGTCGCCCGCTTCCACGACCAGTCGCTTAGGGCAGCGGAAACCTATTACTGGCACACGCTGGGCAACGCACGGGTTATGAAAACCCATACTGACACCGGCTCCCTCTCAGCAGGAAAATGGGCAGACTTCGTGGTGCTACGAGACCCGATAAACGACCCCATCGCCGCTCTGCGTCTTGAGCGTGTGGAAACCGACGAGCAGCGCCTGTTCGCTTACCAGTTCTTCGCTCCCCGCGTCGAAACCTGGACCCGCGGCGTCCAGCGGACGACACCTGCAACCCACTGACGCCCCCATCCTAAAACTACGCCCGCCCGGCGAACTTGAGTGTGACCACGGGATCAGGGGTTCAGCTCGCCTGAACCTCTGACCGACTGGCGAAGTCTGGGGTGTGGGCCGGTCAGGGACGCAGCCGCCGAAGGCGGGGCGAAGCCTCCTTGACCGGACCGAGGGGCAAAGCCCCTTGTGTCGTTTGTCAAAATCGGAGGCGGCAGCCGACCGGGCGCGCAGCGGCCGAACCTGCGCGACGCGGATGCGAGGCGAAGCCGAAAATCCGTCGGCGCAACCCGTGAACACTTGCCAATCAGGCTGCCAAGCCGCCCAGGTCTTCTATTGTCTCGATGATCTCTTCAACCCCATGGCCATGCTTGACCTGAGCGAACAGGAAAGGCCGCGTGCCACGCATTTTTTTGGCATCACGGTCCATGACCTCCAGGCTCGCGCCAACCATTTCGGCCAAGTCGGTTTTGTTGATGACCAGCAGGTCGGAGCGTGTGATCCCCGGCCCCCCTTTGCGGGGTATTTTCTCGCCTGCAGAAACGTCAATAACGTAAATGGTGATATCGGCCAGTTCTGGGGAGAAGGTGGCGGAGAGATTGTCGCCGCCGCTTTCAACAAAGACAATGTCCAGCTCACCAAGGCGCTCCACCATCTGTTCGACCGCACGCAGGTTGATCGATGCGTCTTCTCGGATTGCGGTATGCGGACAACCGCCGGTCTCCACCCCCATGATACGCTCCGCCTCTAATGCGCCAGTGCTGGTCAGGATCTGAGCGTCTTCCTGAGTGTAGATGTCATTGGTGATTGCGGCGATCCGATACTTCTCGCGCAGGGTTCGGCAAAGCTGTTCCAACAAGGCTGTCTTTCCGGATCCCACCGGGCCACCGATGCCCACACGCAAAGGGGCGGAAAGCGCTGAAGCGTCTGCTGTCATGATCTGAATAACCTCGAATATTGGGTTTCATGCGCCACTGAGCACCAATCCGCCACCAAACCAGCTGAGAGCGGTGGTGTGTGGGCGTCAGGGTGCTCGGTGAGTATGGCGTTGGCTGCGTCCAGCAGCGGGATTTCGAAGGCGTGCATGATCCGCTGACCGTCTGTCTGGCCCAGTGGGATCACGCGACAGGCGACAGAGACCTGGTTGGCCAACCAGGCGTGCAAGAACGCTAAAACGGCCGCAACCGGCTCGATCTCGAACTGCCGAGCGGCCAGACCAAATAGAACCGGATAGGACTTGTCCGCACGGCGTTCCCGTAACTCCGGTGCAAGGTCAAGCGCCCAAACCGTCGTCATCACCTTGGCAAAAGCATCCCCTAACAGCGCCAATTCCTGCCGGGTCTCCCGGGTCTGACGTAGGGCCAGAGATAAGCTGTTGAGTGCTGGCAAATCCTCGCAGTTCATGGCGGCATGCACTGCCCAGCCATCCTGAATCGCGGCGCCGGATCTCAGGTGAAACCGGCACCAGTCCTCCAGTGTATCCCGATCCCGTACCAGATCCACATCAATCGCGGCTTCCAGGCCTCCTGAATAGGAAAAGGCACCGATGGGAAAGGCGGGAGAGGTCCAGGACAGAAGGCGCTGCAAAGCCAACGCGCTGTGGGCGCTGCTTTCAGGGCTCATGGCGATGCCCTCCCGCGTTGCCAGTGAGGCGTTGATGATCCTGGCCGTGTCCGTCATCGTGACCATGACCATGACCATGACCATGCCCGTGATCGTGGCTATAAGTTGGACC
>Ga0209632_10005583_pt1 | contig 10873 bp, 11 predicted proteins | sample COG_10_FD_184754 | JGI IMG/M metagenome (GOLD analysis project Ga0209632, IMG submission 184754) | Pelagic Microbial community sample from North Sea - COGITO 998_met_10 (SPAdes) (version 2) | ecosystem: Environmental > Aquatic > Marine > Neritic zone/Coastal water | place: Helgoland, sampling...
CGGGCCAAATCTACTGTTCCTGACGCAGTATCACGGGCCAATTGACCAGTACCTTGAACTAAATTTCCTGCTCCATCTAATACTGTATTTGTCAAACCGAGCGCACCCGATCCTGCTGATTTTAATAAATCACTAGTTGTATCGAGTGTCTTATTTAAGGCACTAGTACCAGTGTCCAATACCTTGCCTGCTACGTCTCCTGTGGTTGTAACAGTTGTGTCTAATACACCTGACAAATTGGAGCTTTTCACTACTGAATTCCCTGCCTCATCAACCGTACCTGAACCGCCATGTCCACCGCAGTTAGTACAATCGCCACCAGCAGGACAAGCTGGGCAAGCTGGACATACAGGTGGTACCATTTGTGTCTTTAACATATAATCATTGGAAAATCCACCCATTGGTGTATTGTTTGAATTCCAATACCAATACCATTTCCAATATTCATTCATATTTCCAGATCCATCAGGTGCAGGTGGAGAATCTGAACTGGACTCATCCGAACTGGACTCATCTGAACTAGAACCAGACTCATCTGATTCTGACTCCGATTCAAAGGGTACTAAACCATTCTGTTCGAATCTAAATACACTATTTGAACCTAAACTGTAGACTCCATCACTTGATCCACTATCTTCTTTATGTAAAACTAATATTAAAGTGCTAGATTGCTTGGCGATGTATACAACTAAATTACCACCCTTAATATCCTTCGCAATAAATCTTGTACTATTATTAGAATCTAGATTTTTGTCATTGGGGAAAACATAATCCGTAGCATCTAGTTTATTTCCACCATCAGATCGATCATAAATTGCCAAAGTATTGGTTGAATCCGATTCATCAATGTACAAATCACCATTGTTGATGTTATAATACACATGTTCCGCAACCTTGTAACAATCAATTAGCGTTTTCCCCCCTACTTCTACATCATTTGCTGCCCCAGCTGTGAAACTACTACTTGATACATAACTAACGTCCATGGGCTCGCCAAAAGTGACAGTGGATAAAGTATCATTTGATTGTAAATAGCCGAAATTATTTGCTCCCGTAGCATTATTATCAATAACATGAATATATGTCACATACCCATAATTTACATAAAAAAGCTGATTATTGGCATAGGATGTATATTCTGAAGGCACTGTCTTTGTATACCAATGATTATATAATGCCGATAAATCACTTCTATTTCCAGCCACATTTACACTTGAATCTAATGAATATGTTTTGACACCACTAACATCTATGCTAGAAGCGTCTATCCTTTCCTCAACACCGTTGCGATCATATACCATCACATATTCAATATCTTCACCAGATACACCCACCTCGGTACCCCATACTCGAATGATTTTACCTGAACCAGGATAAAAATAATTATTATCATAAAGTTTATCGCCCTCCGCATCCGTGTCGGGAATAGTAACTTTCGATAGAGCGCTAGCTTCCTCATTATAATTTACGAACCCTTCCGAACTATTACATATTTTGTACAAAATGAATAATACCAGTAATACAATGACTATTAAAAATAACCATGTTGGAATCTTAAAAGACAATTTCATTATATATAATATATATAATTAAAATAAAAAAGAACATATAATTATTTTTACCCTAAATACATTTCAACCACTAGAATAATATACCTTGTTCAGTCCATATTTATTCATACACTTTTCTAAAAATAACGTACAACCATAACATGGCTTCGAATTCATTATTACCTCACTATTTTCGCCTCTACCTAATCGAAAAACGTACATATTTGCCCCCTTCAGTTTATTAATATCACCTGCCTCTTTCACTACGTTCTTCTCTGCATGTATACTATAATTCGAATAGCCACAACCTTGACTTCGTGAACCAATCTTATTATGGGCATGTGCGATTATTTTACCTCTTGATACTAACACCGCCACATGAACACTTGTATAATGTCTCTTCTGTATATTCTGTATATTCGGATCGTTTCTAAATTTTTCGAAAATTTCGGTCATTATATAACTATACTATTCACGTTTTATATTTTTAATTGTATAGCTAAAAATATAATCAATTTATTACTTTGCTCTATAAGGAATCGCATATGGATTTGTTCGCAATACATCACTAAAGTTACCTTCCATGCGCTCAACATTGATATTTTCATCCAATGGTCTACGTTCAATCATTGTACCCATATTTGAAATAGATGGAGTTTGTGCCATGTGTGATGGCGCCATTTCACGTGCGCTTATCAAACCAGAATACTGTTGTTTTGAACTCTGGTTAATATGGTCAGAACCCATCTTCATATTTCCTTGAACCAATCTCCCTTTAATCGTCGATGATTTCACATCATTATTTCGCTGATTTAATTCGGCTTCATATGATCTTTGTTCCTGTGACCCAACACCATTTCCTACATAACAAAAATCACCTTGCGTTTGACGACTATTCGCCGCCTGCTGATGTGGCGTCACTTGATGAGCTCCCTGTATATGCCCATTGAAATTTAAATGACCACTACCTTTCTCGGTCATCTCGCGATTCGTTGTTGGAGCATTATTTGTATTTGGCGCATATGTAGCATTCACTTGTGATTTGGGATTTTCATATAATCTCATATTTCCAATCGTATTTTCCTTACGAGTAGGCTTCAATGCGTCTAAAAGAGGCGAAAGCGCCGCTCCAAAAGCTCCACCGATTGCGCCAAAATATCCATCCTCCATATTAGAAGATCGATTATTGGGATAAGCCATCTTACTCTTCATTCCATAATCAGATTCCGTTGCGCTACCATGTCCAATAGCATTGGCCACCGATAAAGGATAAGATTCCAATTGTTGTCTATGCGGCTCATTGTGCTCTCCGTCAACATAATATGAATTATTACCATAAGCCGCCACACCCGAATATGATACCGCGGTGTCAGGACGAGACACATGGCGGTCTACGTGAATTGAACGCATTGTTTGACCTTTTTCTAAACCAGTTGTTGTCATATATCGATCCTGTTTCATCTCAAATGATGTTTCTGGTCTATGCTTTTCTTGTACACCTTGCTCTCCACGTGCCTTAATATGACTGTTCGCTGGACCTTCGTAGCCCAATAAGTTATATGACACTTTAGGATCAGTTACCACGCGTAGCTCATCCACTGTCTTCGGCATCCATGCTTTGCGATCCATCATACCCGAATTAAATCCATCCGCACCTTGAGATGTGTATCCCAATCCTAAACCTGGGGCAACTTGAGCCTCTTGAAATGGCTTTGTATTTGCCATGCGCAAACTAGGATTCACACGCGAGCGCATGAATTCGGTTTGATTAGGTGTTCCGTGAGCATATTGAGTATTTTCTTCAGGCGCAAACAAAGGTGCTTGTTCGCTTTTGGTGATAAATTGCGTACCTGAACCATTCATGCTGTCTAAAACTGATTCATTTGAATCTAGATTAATTTTGGCGTTTTTTAATGAACCGTTAAAAGGTACCATATTGGAATGATTGAAATATTTAGCATCGACTTCATCACCTGTTAAAGAATAATATATGGCGTCGTCCATGTTGGAATTATTTTTCGCTAAAGCGCCGTTTGTAAAAAATTTGTCGGTATATGCCACATTCGGAGCATATTTATTCATACTAGATAATTTCGATGTAGCGGCTGTCTCCGAACTATCTACTTGTTGAGGATAATTTGCGTCTGGATTATTTGTATTCGGTAAGGAATCGAATCCCTCTTTCTTTTTGTTACAAGCCACATATAATCCACCTATTGCAACTAATGGTATAGCTAATTCCATATTATATATTATATATTTATTTTTATACTAATATATAACGTTTTCATATTTTTCTAACAAAATTATCCTTCAATAATGTGCGACTTGGTTCGTTAAAATTAAAGGGTATTTCAACATGTTTCTGTGTATCATGTAACGGATACTCCCAACGGTGCGACTCCATATCTCTAAACGTCCATGCGGGTAAAGATGCGCGAGACTCATCGATAAATGCCGCCTCGCTAGGATAACTGACTTCGCTAGTAACCGCTTCCAAATCCTTGTAATTCTTCATGTTTTTAGATAAACGGTTATTCATATTTCTAAAATCATTCTCCATTTCAATCGTATTGCCACGGAGATTTGCCCCCCATTTTTGAAGACGGACATGTACATCCTCTACAAATGGCGTTTGTGGTCCTGGACCAGGTGCGTCCAGTTGATATAACCCTACGCTTAAACTTTCTTGTAATCTTTTTTTTACCCTAGCATCATCATCATTGAATCGTGTTAAAGACATTATATACTTAAAAAATATTAAAAAATGTGTATTATTTCTATTCATATTCCTCAGACCATACCACATTTATCGGGGTATCCCATTCCGTATATGCTATTGCTTTGCTCGTTGGTCGCTCTAAATTCAATAATGTATCCAATGCCTTTTTACGCCGATCTAATGGAAACATTCTTTGCGGTAATTTCCTCGATTGAAATTTCCATGCCCATTCAAATTGTAGTGCCGCCGACCACGAAGGAAAATTTTCGACATAACATACACGTCTCCACGTCTCACCTTTGGCTACCTTCATACTTGTTGCTACTGCTCCACCTTTTATTTCTTTATTATGTTGCCGTAAACGTTTCTCTAAATCTACCGTTGCGCCAACATATGTTGCGTTATCACTTGATTCGAGCAAATACACATAAAACGGCATTATAATAGTTATGCATATTTTTGTAATATAACTCCTGGCACTAATTGCGTTTTAACAGAGTCCATCTTCTTATAACATTTATTTATCGTGACCTCACTCACACCACATATACATTTTATGTCATTTTTACTTATATTTAAACTACAAATATTACAAATGAAATAAATGATCCCAGCAGCAATCGAATGTGGAGCATTATCATTGATTATATTCATTGTTTCTATCTTTTTACATATGAACATCGCCAACTTTGTCAGTTCAGTATTGATGTTTAGTTTACTACAATATCGCTCTATAAACGATATAGGCTTAGTAGTACCTAAATCAGTCTGTTCATGCGGTTGATAATTTCGCTCGATATTATTCAATATCGTCACTGCCATTGAACAACCCGTAGTTGCGCTCGTTTTGTCCAGTTTGAAAATGTCCGCTATTTCATGAGCCGTACGTGGACAACCATTTAATCGACAACTTATATAAATCGATGCTGCCTTGATACCATCTCGGTTCAAACCTCGAAACATCTTTTGCTCTGATATGTCTTTATGAATTGCGATCGCATCATCGATGAATATTTTAGGAATACCTGAATTCTGTGCCATAGTTGTTATAAACTGGAACTCGGAATACAATGATTTTTCACGATGCGGCATCGATTGCCATTCAGTCCATCGTCGTATTTTCCGCATCTCATATGATGATGTATTGCTACATAACACTTTACAACCGAAGGATGATTCGACTAAAAGAGGATTGATTGGATTACCACAACGGGTCGGATCATTCGAGTTTTTATCATCACTATAGAACCTCCATTCTGGCGAATAATCCAATGTTTCACTGTATATTATTCCACATTGATTATTTGAACATGTAGGTAGACCATTTTCCGCGATAACTAATACATTTTGACATAAATAACATAAGTCTATTTCATTCGGTTTCTCCTGTATTTTTTCTTCACGAATGTCATTATCGAAAGCTTCCCATAACTTATTTTTCTCATATTTAGAATAATGAGTCTGTTTTTTTTGCGTTTTTCGCTTCTCCGAAACATCGTAGTTTACATGAACTTGTGATTGCATTATAGTATTTTAAATTAAAAATAATATAATTAAACGCATTCAATTTTTTTTAAAATGATATATTAGTATAGATTTAAAGAATGTCAGATAATGAAGAAAACCCAAATATCACCGAAGAAGAAAAGAAAAAGAAAGAAGCAAAGAAGAAAGAATGGGAGGAAAAGAGTGGGAGAGAAAAGATGATGTTGAGAGGAGACCGAGTATTCAAAGCTATGGGATTTAAATCAAATGGTGAAAAACAACAAGAGGCAAAAATCGTTGCATCAATCATTATGCAACTAGTGAGTAAATTATTACAAGAAGGTAATGGCAGTCAATTATTACAAACAGCTATTGAGAATGAAGCGAAAAATTTCATGGAAAAAAGAACAATTTTAGATAGAATGAGAGGTAAACAACCCAGTGTTCAAACATATTTAATGAAACAAAATGAGAAATTAAAGAAAGAGTTTACTAGAAAAGAAATTGAAGCAACATTTGCTACATATACTGTACTTGATTTTGAAAATATTATTATAGATGTTGCTACTAAAATATTGAGTTCGTCGAGAGAGTCCTTTTGTGCGGAAAAGGGGGAAAAAATTTCAAATAAACCTAAGAATAATTATCAGGAATTATTTGATGCTTATACAACAAATTTAATATCTAATTATTCTATAGAAGACTTAAAAGGAATGACTGGAAGTATAGAAGACTTAAAAGGAATGACTGGAGGCAATAATGAGACAAAAAAAAAGGGTGGAAGAAGAAGAAGAAGTACTCGCAAAATAATGGGTGGAATATTGACTGATGAAAAAGTAGTAGAGCTACTGAAAGCAAGCAATGCTGAAAAACTTATAAAAGATAATATACTCAGTGGTGAGTTTATAAAACAGTTTTTCAAGAACCGTGGCGTCCAAAATATACTTAAAGTTAGCATGAAGGCAGCTGTATCTGCAGATAAATCTACCGATAACACAGTACATAATCCTTTACGCGGTAACGACAAAGCAAGTGACGTGTCAACAGAATTATTAGCAAATGCTATGGGAAAATTAGACATGGAAACTGTAAAGAACATAATTAATAGTAAAATCGCATCAAATCAATTGATTATACAAATGATATATGACGCTATTGGAAATGTATTATGTAAGAATGATGATCTTAAAAAAAATATGATTAAAATTGCTGAAACGAAATTTGACTCTAAGATCCAAAATGATAAAACAATACATGATGGTTTGAACGAGGAATAACTTTAATATAAAATAGTTTAATAGTATATATTATGAGCGACATAGAAGATAAAAAGGGAGCTTTCAATACGCTTCTAACAAAAAAATTTGAAACAAATTTAATTAACTTTCTAGATCATGTAGATTTAACAAAATTTAAACTTGAACTAGAGAAAAAAAAGATAGAAGAGAAAAATCCAAAAAAGAAAGCGACGAAAAAAAAGTCAAGAAAAAGTCAAGCAACCAAAGAAAGAAAACAAACAGATGAGGAGAAGAGGAAATCAGCGGAGTACCAGGACTTGAATCGACGAGAGCAATTAACCATGGTGCCCTGATTCATTTAATAATCACGTTCTTATAGTATCTAACGGATAACCTATCAAAATATGTAATAGACCTGATAAAGATGAACTTAATATAGAAATGTGTGTTGATATCATCATTCATATTTACTATTTAGTAAATATAAATTATTATGTGGAGAATCCAGGTATCGATCCTGGTACCTCTCGCATGCTAAGCGAGCGCTCTACCATCTGAGCTAAATCCCCATGCGACAACTGCAGGACTCGAACCTACGCATCCATTGGATAATGCCTTAGCAGGGCATCGCCTTAACCACTCGGCCAAGTTGCCATATGTATGTGTGTGTGTTAGTTAGTATGTTTTATTAGAGAAAATCAGATAAATGTAGTTTGATATTATTCTTACATGACTTTCTTTTTTTCTTACCTCCAGATATTTCGCGTCGTCGTCTTCTTCGTGTCAATGATGTACTAGCGACATCTCCAATCTGTTGTAATTTAGTGGCCCCAGTTATTGCTCTCAATGTGTATGTACCACCCGTAGCCAATAAAGAATATCCAACACTTGTAAATCGCCAACATAGTGTAATACCATTAATTATTTCATCGGAATCCATTTTTAATACATGATTTATTCCGTCATGTGTTTTATCAATTACACATTTCGACATCGCTCCTGTATCCATAACACTATTCATTAAATTCGTTAGGGTACTACCACTGGGAGCCATACATCCACTTTGTACTCTAAATTCTATTTCGCGCTTTGCTTCTTTACTTACCGTTTGTAATAATGCGATCGGTATATTTCGCAGAGTTGCTTCAAAATTCGTAAATAATCCAATTGTTGTTAAATCAAGATCGAACCTATCATTCAATGCCATCAAATTCATATATGCTTCATATATCAATATTATCCCAATAATAACAGCCACTATAGCAGTACAAAAACTTTCATCAAAAAAAGCTCTACGTGGAGGACTTGCCTCTACTAAACTATTATCACCCCCCCTCGATGATTTTGACTTACTTTTTTTAAAAAATGTGCTATGTTTAACAGTATTATCTAAATCCGCCACGAATTTCGCAATAACTTTTTTACCTTTCTTGGATATTAAATAATTCATAGCTCTCCTTAAATCTTCTGGTAACATCTCCTCAAAACTAGACATTAACTCCTTTTCTGACAATTTAACAGGAATAATGGTCAAATTCATTAATGGTCTTAAATCTTTTATTATATTAATTGACTTAACCATTAGATTTGATTGTTTATTTATTAATGTGCGCATATTCTTGTTGGCTACAATTTTTGAACCTGAATTACTAGAACTCATATATATTATATAAATATTTTTTATGCGTCGTTCTTCTTATTGGCATTTTCAACTATCTTTTCATTGTGTTCCTTAATACCTTCTTCCGTAGCAACTTCGCGACTATCAAAATCAACCGTCTCCTTTACACCAATTAGATTTCCTGACTCGTCAATTGTTTGTGTCAATGTATTCCCTGATTCTTTTGCCTTCTTAATATTCTCCTCAATTGCCTTACGCTTCGTATCCAATACTCTCTTATCGAACTCCTCCTTTGCCTTTGTCTCATTCTTCAACTTCTCGTGATGAAGCTGATTCAACTCATCCTCCATAAATTCAACGCGACCTGTCTTATACGCATCGGGATCCCATGGAATCCACATTCCGATTGGACCAACATAAATATCATGATGAGGATCGATTTCGCGCAGCTTCTTACATTTCATTTCCGCCTCTTCTTGCGTTTGAAAGACACCTCGAATCTTTAATCCTCGCACTGAAGTTTTAAATTCATTCGCCTTTTGGAACTCGGTATTCAATTGATCTTCATTTTGTTCTATGTATGTTTTAAAATCATCTGCAAACGACGTCTGCTTTAAACTCTCCTTCTCCTCCTTTACGAACTCCTGGAAATCTTGTAACACATCATCCACCTTCAAGTTATTTTTATAAGAAAAAAAGTTAATGAAATCAGATGTTTTCGTTACTATCTTGGTATATTCCCACTGCTCGACAAACTTCTCGAAATTAAACATTTCGCGTTGCTTTAGAATCTTTTCTGGAGAAACAAACGACATGCATGCGAATTTCTGCCCAGCAATAGGGGCATCTTCGTCACACAAATCAATATATTTAGGATTAGGTTCGCCATTTAGGGTTTTTCTCTCGAATGTAGACATTATATAATATTTAGCATGCTTTTTTTAAATTATTTTTCTTATATTATAATATAAATGACAAGTATTGATGTCAATGAATTGTTGAAACGTATTTTTAAATACCTAATTGAAGGTGTATTTGTCGCCGTAGCTGCTTATACCATCCCTAAAAAAGCACTTAATATTGAAGAAATTGTAATTATCGGGTTAATGGCCGCAGCCACTTTCTCTGTACTTGATGTATTTGTTCCTTCCATTGCCTCCAGTGCTCGTGGCGGTGCTGGCTTCGGTATTGGTGCCAATCTTGTTGGTTTCCCTCGTATTAATATGCTATAAATATAAAAAAAATTGATTCGATTATATGGTATAATAAAATTATTATAATACCATGTCCGCACCTGTTAATTTTGATGAACAATACGCACGCGCTAGAAAAACCATTGAACAAGCTGTCGAAAATAAGCAAACCATTGTATTATTCGGCGGTGATGCTACTGGTAAATCACATATTTGTAAAGAACTAAAAAACAATTTTTCAGAAAAAGATTATACATTCTACTTTTATGAAAAAAATAGCCATAAAAATTTTGAATATAATACACCTTGTGTTGTTCAAACTCAGGATATTGAGTGTTTATCGCATATTCATAGATATATACGATCCGATGAATTAGGAGTAGTATTTGTAAACATGAATTATCATTCACATCCTTCATTCACACACAGAACATAATACAAGGGGCACAGCCCCTTGTTACCAATTCGCCTTCTTCACATTTATATTCGCACCTTTATTCTTTTTCTTATGATTATTCGGATCATATTCCTCATCTTCGTCGTCCGAACCAATATTTTTACTCAATTCCCAGAATTCCTTTGAACCCAATTTGAAATTCGGATGATTTTCCGCTTTATACCAAAATATTTGGTCAGTTATTTTATTCGATTTGGCATTGTTATTTATTACTAAACATTCATAATTTTCAGTAGTATTGTCCATTACCGCACAAAAACTCTCCAATGTAGGAAACATAGACGCATAATTCTCCCAAATACGCTTTCTATTTGTCAAATATGGCTCACGTAAAAGGAATACATAATCAATGTTTGTACGCAAATTAGGAGGTATACCCAGTGGATACTGCATGGTTATTATTAACATTATCTTCCAATGACGACCATTCATGAAAAGCAACCTCATCATCTTGTCTTTAGTCCAACTCTGATCATATAAACAATCGTCCATAATTACGAATGCTCTAGGGTCAATTGATGTCCTTTTATATGTTTCTACTTCTTTTTTCACCTGTTTCAATACTGTTTTCTGACGACGTAATATGTTTTCTATCAAAACGGTATTA
>Ga0209632_10005584_pt1 | contig 10871 bp, 14 predicted proteins | sample COG_10_FD_184754 | JGI IMG/M metagenome (GOLD analysis project Ga0209632, IMG submission 184754) | Pelagic Microbial community sample from North Sea - COGITO 998_met_10 (SPAdes) (version 2) | ecosystem: Environmental > Aquatic > Marine > Neritic zone/Coastal water | place: Helgoland, sampling...
CGCTTCATTAAGTTTGATTAAAGATTTTAAGTCTTTTCCATTCTTTCTCTCTCCATCTGCTGTTTCGACAAATGCTTTAATTTTATCTTCATTGTCTTTCAGTTTTTTTTGATAGAACACCTCAAACATTGCCATCGCATGTAACTGGGTGCCAGGATATTTCTCAAGATAAATTCCTTTTCTATTAAACCTAGTGATCATTTCTTTTGCTAAATTATCCGCAGTACATGAAAATCCTTCGCAACCAACCTGGAACAGATTTCGCATACCAGCGGGATAGTTTTTCGGTTCAGTAAATTCTCCAAGTTCTTTTACTTTTTTAATAACAGATGTATTTTCTGTAATCTCTTCAGATTTTAAAGGGTAAAACAATAATAAAAATAAATTTAAAAAAATTATTATTTTTAAAATTTTTTTCATAAATATAATACAAATTTTATAAATTTGCGTAATAAAAGATCATTATATAATCAAATTGTAAAATAACAAATATCTAATAAATAAACAAGAATTATGCATCGCTTGATGTATAATCAACCATTATAAAATGTCACTATCAATAAATTTACATTTTTAATATAATAATTCTTATGAAAATATTTCCTAAAATTATTCCAATCTTTCCATTAAGTGGAGTAATTTACTTTCCTAAGACAAATTTGCCTTTAAACATTTTTGAAGATAGGTATTTAAATTTAGTAAAAGAAGCCTATGACAAAGACAAGTTAATGGGAATGGTTCAATCTAAAAAAGATGATAGTGTTTACAAAATTGGTTGTCTTGGAAAAATAAGTGACTACCAGAAAAGCAAGGATGGAAGGATCTTAATTAATCTAACGGGTATAACTAGATTTGAAATTTTAAATGAGATTAAAAATAATAAGCTATATAGAGAATTTAATGTAAATTATAAAAAATTTGAAGAAGATACTTCAGACATTTTTTATGACGCTAAAACCGATAGTCTGATGGAAAAAGCAAAAAAATTTTTTAATAGAAGTGGCCTTCTACTTAACTGGAGAGAATTTGATAAACTAGATCGCTCGCAGAAAATAAATACTTTAGCTATGATAGCTCCAGTTACAAATGAAGAAAAACAAAAAATTCTTGAAGCCATAACTTTGATAGATAAAGTAACTACTTTAGAAAATATAATTAATTTTTATTTACACGAAGTAAATTTTAATAACCAAACAATACAATAAAATAAAAATTAGTTTGCTGTTTTATTCATCGAGTCGAAGAAATCTGCATTATTTTTGGTATTTTTCAATTTAGAGATTAAAAATTCAATTCCGTCCATTGTTCCCATTGGGCTTATAATTCTTCTTAAAACGTTCATTTTAGATAAATCATCTTTTTCAAATAAGAGTTCTTCTCTTCTAGTGCCTGATCTTGTTATATCTAATGCTGGGTAAATTCTTTTATCGGCAACTTTTCTATCTAGAATTAACTCTGAGTTACCTGTTCCTTTAAATTCTTCAAAAATAACTTCGTCCATTCTACTTCCTGTGTCTATTAGAGCCGTTGAAATAATCGTTAACGATCCGCCTTCTTCTATGTTACGAGCTGCACCAAAAAATCTTTTAGGTCTTTGAAGTGCGTTAGCGTCTACACCCCCCGTTAAAACTTTTCCTGAACTTGGTATAACTGCGTTATAAGCTCTTCCTAATCTAGTTATAGAGTCTAATAAAATTACAACATCTTTTTTATGCTCGACCAATCGTTTAGCTTTTTCAATAACCATTTCAGCTACAGCAACGTGCCTTGAAGCTGGTTCATCAAAAGTTGAGGCTACGACTTCACCTTTTACGGATCTTTGCATATCTGTTACTTCTTCTGGTCTTTCATCAATTAATAAAACCATTAAATAACATTCTGGATGGTTAGCTGTTATCGACTGAGCAATATTTTGAAGTATAATTGTTTTTCCAGCTCTTGGAGGAGAAACAATTAACGACCTTTGTCCTTTGCCAATTGGACTTACTAAATCAATTAGTCTGGCAGTGTTGTCTGGTTTTTTCTCGATTTTTGTTGTTTCTACTTCCAATTTGATTCTTTCATTAGGATAAAGCGGGGTTAAGTTGTCGAACGCAATTTTGTTTTTACCTTGTTCTGGTTCATCAAAATTAATCTTATTAACTTTTAAAAGAGCAAAATATCTTTCTGCATCTTTTGGACCTCTGATCTCACCTTCTACAGAGTCCCCCGTTCTTAATCCAAATCTTCTTATCTGGCTTGGGCTTACGTAAATATCGTCTGGTCCTGGCAAATAGTTTGACTCTATCGCTCTTAAAAAACCAAAGCCATCTTGCAACACTTCTAAAACCCCAATAGCTGTAATTTGTTCATTTTTCTCTGCTAATTTTTTTAAAATTGCAAAAAGTATTTCTTGTTTTCTTAAAGTACTAGGATTTTCAATACCAAGCTTTTCAGCTTCTATAATAAGTTCAGCAGGTTTTTTTAGCTTTAGTTCTTGTAAGTTCATGTGATTGTTTGATTAAGAAATGTATTAAAAATATATGTCTTTTTAGAAAAAATACAACCCCCTATATTGGGGTTTAAATATAACAACAAATATTACTATAATTAAGATAATTGTCGGTATTTCGTTGTATACTCTAAAGAATCTTGAGCTTTTCTGGTTATTGTCTACCGCAAAGTTTCTTAAATATTTCCCTAAAGTAAAGTGATAATAAGTTAAAGCTAAAACTGATATAATTTTTATTTGAAACCAAAGTTCTGAAAAAACCAAAAAACCAAGGCTATTTATTAGTCCAATTCCAAATAACCAAGATAAAATCATGGCTGGCATCATTATATAATTGTAAAGTTTTTTTTCCATTATTTTAAAAACACTTTTTTGTGAATCGTGTTTAGCCTCAGAATGATAAACAAAAATGCGGGGTAAATATAAAAGACCTGCTACCCAAGATATTACGGCGATTAAATGAAGTGATTTAAAAAGTAAGTAAAAATTCATTATTAAAAATATTTTTTCACAAGACTCTCCAATAAAAAGATATGATCTGGATTATCATTTAAACATGGAATTAAATCAAATTTTTCACCGCCACTCTTTAAAAAGCTTTCTTTTCCTTGGATATTAATTTCTTCTAAAGTTTCGACACAGTCTGAAGCGAAACCAGGACAAATTACCAGTAATTTCTTTATTCCCTTACTTGGTAGAAATTCAAGGGTTTTATCGGTATAGGGTGTTAACCATTCTTGTGGACCAAAACGGGATTGAAAGGATGTCTGAATTTCAATTTTAGAAAAATTTTCTCTGATCAATCTAGTTGTTTTTTGACAGTAACATTGGTAGGGATCTCCCTTTTCAAAATATTTTTTTGGTATCCCGTGATAGGAAGCAAGAATTAAATCTGGCTTCCAGCTAATTGATTGAACTTTCTTTTCAATACTTTTTATAAGGGCTTGAATATATAAAGGCTCGCTTTCATAGTGAGGAATTATTTGTAAACTTGGTTGCCATCTCATTCCCATTAGTGTTCGATAAACTTCATCACAAACTGTAGCAGTAGTTGCAGCAGCATACTGAGGGTAAAGGGGTAGAATAATTATGTTCTCACATCCTAAGTTTTTAAGTTCATGCAATTTAGATTTTATACTAGGATTTCCATATCGCATTGCAAATTTAACTAAAATATTTTCACTTCCAACTTTTTGTTTTAGTTTTTCAGCTTGATTTCTTGTAAAATAACGTAATGGAGACTCGTTTGTTTCCTTAAACCAAATTTGTTTATAAGCATGAGCAGTTTTAGATGGTCTAAAAGTTAAAATAAATAAATTTAAGATTATTTGCCAGATAACAGGATTAACTTCTATAACCCTCCTATCTGAAAGAAATTCTTTAAGATACTTCCGTATATCCCACCAACTTGTTGAGTCAGGTGTTCCCAAATTTATTATTAATACTCCTGTCTTACCAAATTTAATATCAGGATGGTTTTGTGTCATTATTTATATTCCCTGTAAAATTTAACTAACATTTCTACTTTATCAGGGTCTGTCTCAGGAAGTAAACCATGTCCTAAGTTAAAAATATATGGAATGTCTTTGAAAATATTAAAATATTTAGTCGCATTATTTTTAATCTCTTTGTTTGACAGCAATAAAATCTTTGGATCAAGCCCTCCTTGAAAAACAACATTTTTTAAGTTTTGTTTTGCCCACAGTGGATCTACATCATAATCTAAATTTATTCCATCTGCTTTAACTGTGTTATTAAAATTTCTGTAATTTTCCCCTATCCCTTTTGGAAAACAAATTGTCGGTATACTTTTATTTTTACAAAACTCTACGATTCTTTGATTTGGTACAAAACAATAATCAGGCAAATCTTTTGTTGGCAATAAACCTGCCCATGAGTCAAAAATTTGGACAACATCTGCTCCTGCATGAATTTGATTTTCAATATGAAGACATAGATATTGAATTAATTTATCTAATATTATCTTTACCTGGGTTTCTTGGGATTTTATTTTTTTATATTCTAGCTCATTTTTATTTTTCTTTGCTCCCAACATGTAAATTAGTAATGTCCATGGTGCCCCTACGAATGAAATTAAAGACTTATTTAGATCTAATTTTTTTTTGGTAATTTCTATTGATTTATAAACTGGTTGTAATTTTTTTGTAAATGAGTTTTTATTATTATCTAAAAGTTTTTCTAAATTAAAATTATCTAGTACAGGCCCTTGCTCTTTTATAAATTCAACATTTTGCCCTAATGCAAAAGGCACTATAAGTATATCTGAAAATATAATGGCTGAGTCTAGATTAAATCTTTTAATTGGTTGCAGTGTTATTTCTGAGCTTAATTCGCTATTCAAACAAAGTTCAATAAAATTTTTATTATTTGCTCTTATTTCTCTAAATTCAGGAAGGTATCGTCCTGCTTGTCTCATGAACCATACTGATTTACAATTTATTTTATCAGTCAGAATTTTTTTAAGATTACTCATTAAATTAAATAAGGTTTATAAGTATAGTTAGTGTTATAGGCCCTGTTAATTTCTTATATAACTAATTATACTATTTTTATACATACAGAAGTTAATAACTCCTTCATATTTTATGGAATTTCATGGGTTTATTCACTCTATAAACAGATATAAATTATATTATCAACATAGAATAAATTGTTTAATTTATGTTAATGATTGTTAATTGTTTTTTTAAAAAGTGTTTAAAGAAGAAAAAAATCAATTTATTAAATATTTATTAACAAGTTTATGAACGAAAAATACAATGTATATCTTGTGTCTGACTCTACTGGTGAAACACTGGATAGGATTTTTTTGTCTCTAAAATCCCAATTTGCTAATTTTGATTACGAAAAAAAAGAGTTCGCTTTTGTTAGAACAGAGCAGCAAATAGACAAAATTATTAAAGAATGTAATCAAATAAATAATTCCCTAATTCTTTACACAATTGTAGAAACTAAATTGGCTAAATATTTGTCAAATAAAAGTGTTAAAAATAATTTGCCTTGTTTTGGTATACTAGGTAATTTAATTTTAAGTTTCTCAAAATTATTAAATCAAAAGGCTATTCATAAACCGAGTGCTCAACATGTTTTAGATGATGATTATTATCAAAGAATAGAAGCGATTCAATATACGATGGCCCACGATGATGGAAAAAAAGTAGAAGACTTAAATGATGCAGATGTTATTTTATTAGGTGTGAGCAGAACAAGTAAAACTCCTACTTCAATATATCTTGCAAACAGAGGTTATAAAACAGTCAATGTTCCATTAGTGTTAGATCAGAAAATTCCAGACGGGTTAACGGCTAATAAAAAATCTTGCATAGTCGGCCTCATAGCTGCTCCTGAAAGGCTTTCGGATATTAGAAGAAATAGAGTGGCAATTATGAATGACCGTAGTTTAAAAGAATATACTAACTTAGACACTATTAAATCCGAGGTTGAGAACTCTAAAAGACTCTTTAAAAAAAATAATTGGCCAATCATAGATGTTACAAGAAGATCTGTGGAAGAAACGGCTGCTTCAATATTAAAAATTATAGAAATAAAAAAAAACAGATGAAAATAATATTAGCATCCAAAAGCGGTGTAAGAAAAGATATTTTAGATAAATATAAAGTTGAAAATGAAGTCATGGTTTCAAACGTAGATGAAGATGAGATAAAACAATCTCTTTTGTCAGAGGGAGCGACTCCTCTTGAAATTTCCAAAAATTTAGCTGAAATCAAATCCACAAGGATAAGCAACAAAGTTCCAGATCGGCTAGTGCTTGGAGCCGATAGCGTAATCTCTTTAAATAGTGAATTAATTAATAAACCAAATTCTAGGAAAGATGCATTTGAAATTTTAAAAAAATTAAATAATTCTAAACATTATCTTATAAGTTCTGTTTGTATTTCTAAAAATGGATCGATGGTGTGGAATCATTCTGATACATCGGAGTTAAAAATGAAAAACTTAACACGCACCGAACTAAACGCTTACCTTGCCAAAATTGAAACTAAAACTTTGTTGGCTTATGGCGTTTATCAAGTTGAGGCTAATGGATTAGGATTATTTGAATACATAAAAGGTGATAAAGACTCAATTATGGGTTTGCCAATAAAGGATATTATAAATTACATCAACCAACATAAATAATATGAAAAAAAACTTTGGCATAATTGGTAGTCCTATCGAGCATTCTTTGTCCCCATTGTTACATAATTATTGGTTTAAAAAATATAATATTGATGCAACTTATTCTATTATTGAGACAGAGGAAAATGATCTATCAAACATAGTAAAAAAAATTAAAGACAAGTCTCTTAATGGTGTCAACGTAACTTTGCCCTACAAACAAAAAATTATAAATAAAATTGATAAAATTATTAATGACGCTGAAACTACTGGTTCTGTTAATACCATATTACAGAATGAAGATGGCTTTACAGTTGGAGAAAACACTGATGTATTTGGATTACAGGCTGCTTATTTAAAAGAAATGAATACTGATTTAAATAAAAAAACGCTGGTAATTGGAGCTGGCGGGGTATCACCATCAGTAATTTTAGCATTGCAAAAATCAGGAATAAAAAATATTTCAATAATAAACAGAACAAAGGAAAAATGTCTTTTCTTAAAAAAAAAATTTAATTATCTTAACGTTTTAAATTGGAACGAACTCCAATTTGAAATTAGCAATTACGATATAATCATTAATGCTACAAGCCTAGGTTTAAAAAATGGACAGGACTTTGATTTTGATTTTAATAAATGTAAAAATGACGCAACGTATATAGATACAATTTATAATCCTTTAAAAACAAAAACTTTTAGATTTCTTGAAAATAAAGGTATTAAGGTTTTTAATGGTTTAGACATGTTTATTTATCAAGGACAAAAATCCTTTTATTTATGGAATAAAATTAATCCTGAAATAGATGATGGTTTAATGGATTTACTATTGTCTAAACTTAAATGATAAAAATTGGTATTACAGGATCAATTGCTTCGGGCAAAACAACTGCTAGCGAAATTTTGTCTAGAAAAAGAGGACCTTTATTTAGCGCAGATAAAGAAGTGAAAAAACTTTATAAAAATAAAAGTTTTCAGCGTTTACTAATTAAAAAGTTTAATATTAAAAAAAAAACCAATGTAAAAAATTTTTTAAAAAAAATAATTTTAAAGAACAAAACAAGCATTAAGAAATTAGAAAAAATAATTCATCCACTAATTAGAAAAAAAATGAAAGATTTTTCAAGAAAAAATAAAAAGAAAAAGAATCTTTTTTATGAAATTCCCTTGTTAGTTGAGAATAAATTAATGAAACATTTTAACGTAATAATTTTTTTAAAAGCAAAAAAATGGGTAAGATTAAAAAGATTTAAGTTAAAAGGTGGGGAAGAAAAGCTATTTAATCTTATGAACAATAGACAATTATCAGATACTAAAAAAATAAAATATTGTGACCATGTGATTGATAATGAAAAAAATTTAAATACTTTAAAAAAAGATTTATTAAATGTAATAAGATTATATGCATGAAGTTTTTTTAGATACAGAAACAACAGGCTTGTCATACAGAGATGGGCATAAAATTATTGAAATTGCTTGTATAGAGACTCTCGATTTAATTCCTACTGGAAACATTTTTCATAAATTAATTAATCCTAAAAGAAGTGTACCAGAAGAAGCATTTAAGATTCATGGTTTCTCTGAGGAATTTTTAAGTAATAAAGATACATTTGATAAAATTGCTGACGAATTTTTAAATTTCATAAAAGAAAAAAAAATTATTATTCATAATGCATCCTTTGATCTAGGATTTTTAGATGGAGAACTTACTTCCATTAAAAAAGAAAAAGTTAATAAAAAATTTGTTATTGACTCGTTGGAAGTAGCCAGGAATAAATTCCCAGGTGTCTCAAATTCTTTAGATGCTTTATGTCGAAAATTTAACATTGATTTATCAAGAAGAGCTAAGCACAACGCACTTCTGGATTGTGAATTGTTAAGGGAAGTTTATATCAATTTACTAGACGTGAGAGAACCAAAATTCAATCTTTTAAATAATAGTCTTGATCAAAATATCTCTACAATAAAAGACTATAACAAAAAAATTATAAAGATTTCAGAAACACAAATTAAAAAACATAAAGAATTTTTGAAAAATGAGTTAAAAAAAAATTTCTACTGAACTTTTCTAAGTTTATAAAGTTTTTCAAAATCAACCTTCTCATTAATTTTTACATCTTTAAATCCTGAGTTTTCAAATAAAAAAACAAATATTTGTCTTAATTCAAAATAGATCTTTGAAGGAACTTCTATCAAAATAATTTTTTCTAAATCTTCCTTCTCAATTTTTTCATTATTTAATTCTATGATAGTGGAAAAAACAATTTTTGTATCTATTTTTTCAAAATCTTCCTTTACTGGATTTAAAGATAGTGTTGTTAAAATTTCTAAAATATTTTGCTTTATTTGTGCACTCTTAATATCAATATTAATTTTATAATTAGTAATATTTTTTGATAACAAAAAAAAAGTCTTTGCATTAGGAATATTAAACTTTAATTCCTTAATATATTTCCCTATGATCTTATAGCTCATCTTTTTTTTTATCTACTATTTCACCTTCAATAGCATCCCCCTTTTTATTCATGTCGACATCATTTTTTTTCAATGTACTACTAAATATAATCTTTCTTGTAAAAGGTATTAAAAATAGAAACCCTATTAAATCTGTAAAAAAACCAGGGATAATTAATAGTAATGCTGCTATTGCAATTGATGCGCCAGACAATATTTCATAAACAGGCAATTTATTTTGATATAAGTTAATCATACCCGATTTTAAAGTCTGAATTCCTTGCAATTTCGCAAAGTAAATTCCAATTATAGCTGTTAAAAAAATTAAAATAACAGTGTTAAAGGCTCCAACTGCACTACCTATCTTAATCATTAAAAATATTTCTAGTGTCGGAAGGCCAATAAAAAGTAAAAAAAATGGGTTCATTTGTCTAATACAAAAATATATGATTAATGTATAATTATCAAATTATGAGTAATAATTTTGGATATATAGACATCATTTTACTAGGCATGATCGCAGGATTTATAATTCTACGTCTGCGAAGCATTCTTGGTAGAAAAACTGGTCACCAGTCCAAAGCTTACCCTGGTTTTGCAGAAAAAAAATTTAATATACCTAAAAATATTGTGAAACCAAAAAATCAAAATCATGAAATATTAGAGGGTAAAGAGAAGAAAGAATTTTTAAAAGGAGCTGAAATAGCTTACGAAACAATACTCACATCTTTTGCGAGTGGAGAATTACAGAAGTTAAAAAGTTTGTTAACCTCATCAATGAATAGCAGTTTTTCAGGAGCTATTGAGGCTAGAAATAATGAAAAAATAAAATCTGAGTTTACTTTTATAGGCATGAAAGAGTCATCAGTTGAAAAATATGAAAAAATTAAAGATGATATATTTGCTTCAGTTAAATTTGTTGCAGAAGTTATTTCTGTAAAAAAAGATAAAGATGGTAAAATCATCGAAGGTAATCCTGACAAAATTAAATTTGTTACGGACGTTTGGAAATTTACAAGAAATATTAAAAATAAGAGTCCAAACTGGTATTTAGCTGAAATTATAAGTCAGTGATAAAAAAGAAAGATCTCTCATCAGAAGATAAAAAAATATGGGAAGACTATACTAGGAATCCCTCAAACATTTACGATAAAGAAAAACAAAGTACTGCTAACAATTTAAGAAAAGAACGATTTAAATTTGATTTGCATGGTTTTACTTTGGATGAAGCTAACCAAAAAGTTAGAGAAATAATACTTTCATGTACCAAAAAAAATTATAAAGAAATACTTTTAATTACTGGAAAAGGACTCCACTCAAATACTAATAAAGATATTTACGTTTCAAAAGATTTAAGCAAATTAAAATTTTCTGTACCTGAATTTATTAACAACAATCATGAACTTAATAATTGCGTTTTTTCAATTTCTGAAGCTAGTTTAAAAGACGGTGGAGCAGGAGCAATTTTAATTAAATTAAAAAGTTTATAAAATAAATTTTGACAAGTCAGTGTCTTTAACAAGATTACCCAAGTTATTTTGAACATAATTTTGATCTATAATAATTGTTTCGCCGGCTCTATCAGTCGCATTAAAACTTATATCATCTAGGACTTTTTCTATAATCGTATGAAGTCTTCTAGCCCCTATATTTTCAACTGAAGCATTCACTTCTGCTGAAATTTTTGCTAGTTTATCAATACCATCATCTGTAAACTCTAAATTAACATTTTCTGTTTTTAATAATTCTTTATATTGTTTGATTAAGCTATTATCTGGTTCTTTTAGAA
>Ga0209632_10005587_pt1 | contig 10867 bp, 8 predicted proteins | sample COG_10_FD_184754 | JGI IMG/M metagenome (GOLD analysis project Ga0209632, IMG submission 184754) | Pelagic Microbial community sample from North Sea - COGITO 998_met_10 (SPAdes) (version 2) | ecosystem: Environmental > Aquatic > Marine > Neritic zone/Coastal water | place: Helgoland, sampling...
TAAAAGTCACTTAGTTGAAACAGAATCTGAATGTCAGCTATGTGATGTAGTTGTTTCGCGTGTTCATTTTGCGTCTGCTTCGGAAAGTGGTTTAAACAGATGCACACAATACACAGTCAATACGCCTGCCAGCGCACGGTTTTTTGGTTACGATTTTACGCTGGCATCTGCTCCTCGCGGTCCACCTACTTTTTCTTGATTTTCTCGAATTATTAATGGCCAAGCTTGGTCAAACATTTTGCTGGCTTATCATATAGGCTAGTTTCAACTTTTTATACGAAATCATGAAAAACATTAAGCACATATTGTGGGCTCTGCCCCTATTATCAATCCTATTCTTTACTTCTTGCGAAAAGGATGATCCAGAAGTTCCGAATGAAGAAGAACTTATTACCACCGTTACGTATACACTTACACCACAAGGCGGTGGAAGTATCGTACAGTTTGAATTCCGAGATTTAGATGGTGATGGCGGCAGTGCACCCGTAATTACTACAGGTACGCTTGCAGCAAACACCACTTATGTTGGTGTTATGTCGCTTCTTAATGAATCAGGTTCTGAAACAGAAGACATTACCGTTGAAGTTGCTGAAGAAGCAGCCGAGCACCAACTGTTTTATACGTTAAACAGCTTTGGATTTGACGGCAACATCACTTATGCTGATGCAGATATTAACGGAAACCCAATTGGGTTATTGACCAATTTTACTGTTGGTGCACCATCAACCGCTTCGTTAACCATTACGCTAAGACACGAACCAGATAAGTCGGCTACTGGTGTTTCTGATGGTGACATCACGAATGCGGGTGGCGAAACAGACATCCAAGTTACGTTTGAAGTAACTGTTCAGTAATTGGATGAACTCCGTTCGGTGAAAGCTGAGCGGAGTTTATTTCTTCAAATGAGAAGACTCCAAAACGTTCTCCTTTTCTCGTTTCTCTTGCTTCCGTTCTTAAGCAAAGCACAAGATTGTACACTTTCCATTTCAGGAAATGTGGCAGATGAAAGCACAGGAATTCCAATGGCGTATGGAACTATTTACGTTGAAGAACTACAAACTGGAGTGGCTTCAGATAGCCTTGGAAACTTCAGTCTAAGTAAACTTTGCCAAGGCGATTACCATCTTCGTTTCAATCATATTGGCTGTGAAACAAGGAGCGTTTTTATATCTCTACAAAAGGATACGGTAATCAGCATTAACATGCACCATCACAATGAGTTAATAGACGAAGTTGAGATTCATGACCATCATTCAGAACACGAAACAGCGGCAAGTACATCCATCAACAAAGAAGACATTGCTGAAATAGCAAACAAGGACCTTTCTGAGATGTTAGAGTCGATGACAGGTGTTAGCAGTATTAAAAGCGGTGCTGGAGTTTCTAAACCTGTAGTTCATGGACTTTCAGGTAATCGAGTCACCATCCTAAACAACGGCCTTGCTCAAAGCGGTCAGCAATGGGGAAACGACCATGCACCAGAAATTGACCCCTACGTTGCAGATCATATTTCGGTGGTTAAAGGCGCTGGTGCCTTGGCCTACCCTGGTGGTTCTTTAGGTGGCGTTGTTCTTATTGAACCAGATGAAATTCCCAACGATCCGCATTTGCATGGTAGCATCAATTACATTTTTCAAACCAATGGTTTAGGAAATACGCTTAACGCGAGACTAGAAAAGTATGACAAATGGGCCGCTTGGCGTGTTTCGGCAACGGCCAAGGTTATCGGAGACAGAAGCGCTCCAAATTATTACCTCACCAATACGGGAAAACGAGAATACAACGTTGCAGCGCAGATTGAAAAGCACTTCAGTCCAAAGTGGGAAATGAAGTTGTATTACAGTCTGTTCAATACGGAAATAGCCATTTTACGCGGTTCTCATATCGGCAATCTTACCGATTTGGAAGATGCCATAGAACGTGATGTTCCATTCTTTACGGACGACCAATTCTCATACGCGATAAACGAGCCAAGACAAACCGTTCAACACCATTTGCTGAAGCTAGAAAGCAATCATATCTTCAATGAGCATCAAAGTCTTAGTCTCAAATATGGCGGACAAGTAAACAACCGCAAAGAGTTTGATGTCCGTAGAGCTGATAGAAGCGATTTGCCGGCTCTAAGCCTCCTGCAATGGGACCATTACCTAGAAGGTATGTACAAGCATTTCTTTGACCACGGTAGACAGCTTAAAACGGGTATTCAATTACGCTTGACCGACAACACGAACAATCCTGAAACAGGAATTCTGCCACTTATCCCTGATTATCGTGCGTATCGTTTAGGTGCATTCGCCATTTTTCAGGAAGAACACAAGAAGTTGCTCTACGAATTGGGTGCCCGATACGACCTGAATTACTTCCAAGTCTTAACTATATCTCAATCGCTTCCTAGAGAGATTGAAAGACGATATCACACGTTTCACAACTACAGTTTGTCTTCAGGGATTCGGTATAAAGTTCTGCCACAGTTAAAGCTAAACCTGAACTTAGGTCATGTACTTCGTTCTCCAGAAGTCAACGAGTTATACAGCGCAGGTTTGCACCAAGGCGTAAGTGGAATTGAAGAAGGAAACAGAAACCTCAAGAACGAACAATCAACCAAAATTGTGCTTTCTGCCGATTGGAATGTGAAGAAGAAACTGTTCATGCAACTTCTTGGCTATTATCAATACGTCAGCAATTTCATTTATCTACAACCCGAAGATGAGTTCCGATTAACAATCCGTGGAGCGTTTCCGCTGTTCACCTACCAACAGACCGATGCTACTATTGCTGGTCTTGATGCATTGGTTTCTTACGAACCAATTGAGAGCATCCGGTTTATTGCCAAATATTCGTTCTTGCAGGGAGATGACGTGAGCAATAATCAACCATTGGTTTACATGCCATCAAACAACTTGTTTGGTTCATTTGCCTATTCTTTCAAGGATGGAGACAGAATCAAAAACTCGTCTATTTCTGTAAATGGTCAGTACGTTTTTGAGCAAACGCATCTAAATGCAAATCAAGACATTGCTCCTGCCCCAAATGGCTACTTTCTGCTTGGCGCAAGCATTGGAACTACTTTCAAATTGAAGAAAACCAAGTTGCGCTGTTCCATTTCGGGAGACAATCTCCTGAACACCGTTTACCGAGACTACCTCAACCGTCAGCGCTATTTTGCGGATGACTTGAGTTGGAATGTGAATGTCCGATTGAATTTGTCATTCTAATTTTCTCTTACGCGAATCTTTAGATTTGCGTCAATCATCTACCCTACCTCATGTACGTAAAAAGGAATTACAGCTTCGGAATGACCTTCAATTGGTCAAAGTGGCCTTTCATTATTGGAACGCTATACTCTCTCGCGCTTTGTATTGCTCACGAAGTTCTTGACATTCATTTTTCATTGCCTTGGCAACCAATAAGTGTGATTGGTATTGCGGTCGCTTTTTATCTTGGTTTTAAGAACAATAGTTCTTACGACCGAACTTGGGAAGCTCGGAAAATTTGGGGTGGGATTGTAAACGACAGTCGCTCATTCGGAACGCAGGTAATTTCATTTGTACAGGGCGAAAATTCAGATGCCATCAAGAAAGAATTGATTTACCGTCATGTAGCTTGGTTAACCGCGTTACGCTATCAGCTTAGGTTAAGCCGCGAATGGGAACACACCGAAAACAGAATTGCAGGGAAATATGCTCCTAATATTTGTGAAGAATACATTGAGAAACTGGACGAGGAATTAGAAGCATACATCCCGAAGGATGAAGTCAAACGGTACGAGTCAAATGCCAATACTGCTACACAGATATTGGCTACGCAATCAAAGCGCCTTCAAGAATTGAGGGACATGGGATTGTATGAAGATTTCCGTCATATGGAGCTAGTTCATTTAATCTCCAATTTCTATGCTGGACAAGGAAAGGCTGAGCGTATTAAGAACTTCCCTTTTCCTCGTCAGTATGCTTCTACCGCCTTGTGGTTAACGTTTGTTTTCTGTGGGATTCTACCTTTTGGAATTATGGATGTATTCCATGATATGACTGGAATTGGATTTTGGGTCTGTCCGTTTGTAGTTGGATTAGTAACTTGGATTTTCTTCCTGATGGAAAAGATTGGTGATTATTCAGAAAATCCATTTGAAGGAACCTACAATGATGTGCCAATTACAACCATCTCCAGGGGCATTGAAATTGACCTGCGCGAGATGATTAATGACACGAATATTCCAGGACCAATTCCTGCTGAGAATGGATTTTCACTTTAACTTGGTTTATCAGTATACCTCTCTGTGAATTATATAGAATACCTCCCACTCTTCATACTACTTGCTCTCCTAGCGGAGATACTAGGAACGGTGGGTGGTTTCGGTTCATCGCTGTTCTTTGTACCCATTGCTAGTTATTTTCTAGACTTTCATTCCGTACTCGGAATTACAGCATTATTTCATGTCTCAAGTAACATTACCAAGATTGCTTTCTTCCGAAAGGGATTCAATAAAAAGGTGGTGCTTTCATTAGGGATTCCGGCTGTCATTTTTGTGATAATTGGTGCCTACATCAGCAAGTTTTTAGCATCGGAGATTCTTGAAATCGCATTGGCAATTTTCTTGATTGGTACCAGCCTCACTTTCCTGATATTTAAAAGGCTAGAAGTAAAACCCACCGTTCGTAACTCCATTGGTGGCGGGGTACTCTCTGGGCTTGTTGCCGGAGTGCTCGGAACAGGTGGCGCTATCCGCGGAATTACGCTTGCCGCATTCAACATGAAGACCGAGGTTTTCATTGCCACATCTGCTATTATCGACCTTGGTATTGATGCTAGCCGAAGTGTTGTCTACACGCTCAACGGATACGTGCATTACCACGACCTCTACCTCATTCCAATCCTTCTGGTAGTGAGTGTTCTTGGCACTTGGATTGGCAAGAAAATACTCGACCGCTTTTCTGAAGAGCAGTTCAAATCAACTGTTCTGGTACTCATTCTCATTACAGGGGTAATCACACTAGGGAAAGTGATTATTGACTTTACATAAATGCAGGACAATCAACGGCACTTCCTGGCTTAACCCTTCCCTTCTTCGACTTCTTCGCGGCCCTTCCCTTTCCGCAAGCGGGATTCTTAAACGGTGTGATTTTAACGCTAGCGTAGATGTTCCCAGAATAGATATTCATCGGAACAATGAATGGAAGAATGTTGTCTGAACCAATGGTTACGTTGTAGAAACGAAAGGCCAATCCGACCATTGGTGAGCGGTAATCGTACAACGAAATAGGTAATGCGGCTTCAAACCATTTGTGCTCGTAGCGTGGCGTTATACCTATTACACTTCTTCTTATTCCTGTAGTACGCTTACCTATTTTAAACCCTTGCACCCAAGTGGCATTCGCGTAAAAGTTCTTGCCCAAGTTGTAATCAAACTGAACAGAAATGGCACTTGGAATACTTGCGCTATACCGTGTTCCCGTTTTCATGCTTCCAGCATCCGAAGCGAACTGCGAAGCAATGAGGTTATCAATGTCTCCGATGCCATTGAGTTCAGCATCTGGATAACTTTCCCACGTAGTGGTCGAATTCTCAAACGTTCTGATAAGCGAATTCTTGTTGAAGTTAATTCCACCCAAATCGAGTAACGAAACTCCAATCTTATAACGGTAATCAATGGTTCCGCAATCTGATTGAGCGGTATGTGGAGCGTAATCTCCTACTTCTTCCAGCATACGTTTGTAGGTAACACCAAGGTCAACACCAAAACCATGTCCGTTGGCAAACCCTGGTTCCGTAATGGCATACTGACCCGTAAGGTTAGAAACGGCCCAGTCTTGGTCGTCAACCACGGTGTGATTTACTTCATCTAAATAGACACTCATGTGCCCAATTCCCATGAGGTATTTAGCGGTAACACCCACGTTTATCATGTCTTTTCCTTCTTGATAAACAATGCGGCCATAGCTCAAGCCCACTTCTGCCCAAGCGGTAGCAAAAGCGCCCATCTTGTTTTGGTCATAGTTTATGGTTTGCTGTGGCACGTAATCCAGCCCCTCACGGATAAACAAGGCGGTAGGCTCAGAAAGGTCTTCGGCAGAAACAAACACCCTAGCCGCAGTATGAAAGCCAAAGGCATTCTTACCGTGACTCAGCGTAAAGCTTGGTCCATCTACTCTAACATTGGCAGCAGCATGTTTTTGCTTGCCGTTAGTTCGGTACAAAGACGTTGGAATATTGCCCTTAAAAACATCATCCCAAACGTAGTAATCGCCCTTACCGAAATACGAGAAGTTATTCCAAGCAAAGGCATCTACACCCACAAGGTTAATATCTAACCACGCCTTGCTATCAACCATACTAGATGGATTGAGCGGCATTCCGGTGGTTCCCGCATAATTACTGTTGGCAAGCCCTAATCGTTCTTGGGCAAAGACACTTGTTGTACACGATACGCATGCAACAAGACTGAGGGTTCTGGCATTCATGGTTCGGTTGGTTTTGGTTAATGCAAGAACCTCAGATGCCAGCGGAATAGTATTACAAGATTCCGACTAAGTTTAATAGTGTGAAAGTTTGCAACATAATTATGGATATGGCAGAATGAGCAGACGTGTTAGGCCTTTGAAAAACAAAAAGGTCTGCAAATGCGCTATAAGCGCGTTTGCAGACCCCTACTCACCTATCCGAACAGATAGTTAGAGTTTTGTAGCTCCTTTAATCAGGTTCTCGTAATCAACCATACTCTGTTTAACTAGCCCCTGAGCCACTTCTCTGTTCTGAAACTCTTCTACATCCACGGTTTTGTTCTCCAATTTCTTGTAGTCTTCAAAAAAGATTCGGAGTTCTCTCAGAAAATGTTTTGGTAATTCCTCAATATCGTTGATGTGATTCACACTCATATCGTACTCTGCAACAGCGATTATTTTATCGTCAGAAGCACCACCATCAAGCATGCGCATAACCCCAATAACCTTTGCCGAAACAAGACACAAAGGCACAATGGCTATTTGCGATAGCACAAGAATATCTAGCGGGTCACCATCATCGCAATAGGTCTGTGGAATAAACCCGTAGTTGGCTGGGTAATACATAGACGAGAAGAGTACTCTGTCTAGCGTAAGCATTCCCGTTTCTTTGTCTAATTCGTACTTGGCTCGAGAACCTTGAGGGATTTCTATAATTCCAGTTACAGTTTCGGGTGCTTCTGCCCCTGTAGAAACCAGGTGCCAAGGATTAGTATGGTCAATTTCCATTCTACTTAACTATATCTTTTATGTTGATTATAAATGTGTTTTGTCGGTCGAGATTCTTAAGATTTCGCACTAGACGAAAAGCGAAAAAGAAGAGCCTTAATTACTCAGTTTTAATTTTCGGGGCGCAAAGGTAGCCTCATTTTTGCTGATTGAATTGTATTTGGACTGACTTATTGGTTTTCACCGTTTATAGACGAACAATATTGTGGTTGAGCTTGTAGGTCATTGCAAAAGACGAGTACGTTGTTCTTAGTGGATAGCGTATCAATATCCAGTATGCACAATAAGTAAATAGATGTTTAGTATCCCTTATTCGGCTTTTATCCTTTGGATGGCAAAGCTGTATGTAGTCTGCATAATGTAGCTAAATAAAACGGTAATGAAGATGGTAAAAAGTCGAGAGGGCGTTGGATAGAAAAGAAGGACTTCCACTAGAAATTTCATGGAAATGTAACTTATAGTCAAAGTTAGGAACCCAGTAAGTAGATATCTCAAAAACTGTGTCTTCCAAGGTAGATTTGAGTCAGGAAAGACAATAAACCTGTTCAGCAAAAAACCAACGCATACCGCAATTGGATCTACAAAAAATAGAGCTGCTATATGAGAATTAACGACTATAAAGCCTAAGTCTAGATTTTGCTTATCTAAAACGAGATGAAAACAGATATAATATAAGACGGTCTCTAAAACCAAGTTGCCTCCACCACAGACTGCATATCTGTACGTCTTAATTGGTATATACCTTTCAAAAATAAAATAGCCAGAATCTATTATTTTGACAAGAAAGTCTTTCACCGTTTCTAGTAATGGATTGTAATTATCCAATGAATTAGTACGACACCTAATTCAAAAATAAAATTCGTTTTCAACGTTTTACTCACTTGGTAACTAGCCCACGTTAGTCAGACATTTCGCTGAATTTACGTTTCTTAAGATGATGTAAGGTAGTCAAGTGTCGTATCTCTTCAATTATGTTTGACTTGTGTATCAAAAAGAGGATTCTCGCTCAAGAGGAGTAAAAGTCTAGTCCGTCTGATTTGCACAAAAAAGCGCAACTGCCCTCGCGGATAATTGCGCTTTTAAAACCGTACTAAGGACTACTTACCTCTTAATTAACTTAAGGGTCTGTTGTCCTGTTGCTGTTTTTAACTGCACATAATAGACGCCTGCTGATTGGTTTAGTTCTAGGTTGACGGTAGACGTGTTGCTATAGGTATACGTGCTTATTAGCTTGCCCAGTAAATCTACAATAGCTATCTCTACTTCTGTAACGGTTGTTTCAAATGCTATGCTAAACTGACCATTGGTTGGGTTCGGATAAATGAGATATTCATCTGCACTAAAAGCCTCTTCAATACTTACGGGGTTATCTGTTCGGGCGAAGTAAACATTCATTGGTCCTTCGCGGCCATCTTTCCAAATGGCATAAACATTTTCATTGGGACCTGTGCTTATATGAAGGTCACTGAAATCGTTCGTGCTTTGTGTATTGGACAGGGCCACTGGAGTTGAAAAACTACTTCCACCATCTGAAGACTCGCGGAGCCAAACACTCCAACCTGTAAGACCAGCAGCACACATTACAGCAACTAGTTTTCCCTGTTCTGTGGTGGCAATATTATGATTCTTACATACATTTTCGTAGCCATCAAGAAGCGCTTCTGGTGCAAAGGTGCTTCCTCCATCGATAGATTTTGTCAAATAAACTCTGTGGTTGGGCCAATCATTACCCAATTTCATATCTACAAAGCTTATATACACATTTTGGGCAGCATCAACCGTAATGTCTGGGTAATATTGAGCAGAATCCACCCCGAGGGAACTCATGCTGTTGACCATGACATTGGAGCTGAAATTTGCACCATTGTCGGTCGATTGGCTCATGAAGATATCTCCATTTCCGTTGGTTCTTCTTCCATCTACCCAAGCAAGATAAATGTTGCCAGAAGCATCAATATCCATAGCCGTTAGGTTACTAAAGTATATGCCATCTGCGCAAGGAGCATCGTTTATCTGCACAGCATTTTCAAAGGATTGGCCGTTATTTGTAGACCGTACGAAATAGTAATCAGCACATGGGTAGTTTGCTGCATCAGCATAAAAGATGTAAACACTATTTCCAAATGTCCCCATACTTGAGTATGCGAATGCGTTCTGTGTCGAAATCATGATCGGATCCTGAAAAGTAGCCCCACCATTGCTGGACTTAGTGAACCAGATATTCCAAACTTCATTTATGCCAGTTATCCCCGTCCAAGTGATGTAAATAGTTCCGTTTTGATCAACGGCAATCACAGGAAGTGTTGTGGTCATTGGGGTTGTTCCTGTTGATACACTTATCTCATTTGCAAAGCTCAATCCACCATCTACGGATTTAGAGAAGTAAACATTACTACTGGTTTCTGTGGGACTTGCATTATAAACTGTGTAAACAGTATCATTTAATACAGCAATGGACTTGCTGCCAGCATCAATATCAACATCTTCATAGCTTCCACTATTCACCTGAATATCGGGTAGTACAACCTGCGCCTGTACTACGTGTGAAATACATACGGTAAATAATGCTGCTAAAGCCAAACTAGCTAGGTAAGTGGTTGCTTTTTTCATTGTGGTGTATTTATTGGTTAGGGATTTATTTTTTAGTTTGCTTGAATAGAATTCACTAAGCCTGCATGGCAATACACCCCATTAATAGTAACGAGTACATCCAAATGCTATTCTGCTTTTTCATTTGTAGTTGTTTGCAACAAAGGGATGCGAGATTACCCGTTTTAGCAATGACTAATGGAAGTTCGTTCTATGATTTGAGATATTGTTTTTCTATGGAAAAGGCGTTAACTTTTTCAGTTATGCCATAACCATCGATAGGCTCTAGAGAAGGCTGCTCTCTGCTCATAGAATAACGGGGGTTCCACAACCATTCTCCCCGTCAAATTCTTTTCTTTGCCGTCACGTTTTGCAATCAGCATTTATTCGATTGTCAATCACTACTCTGTTCTCAATTTTCAACACCTAGAATTTCAAATGCTCAACCTTAGCCGCGCAAACATTACCAATTGCATTATTCACCGTCCGGGTAATAAATCTACCAGCGATCCGCTATGGCTAGCCGATGGGCGTACCATTTTAGATGATGAGATTGAAGTAAAACTGCGCTCTTCTTTCCTCAAGTGTTTCTCTCAAAACTTTGAGTTCTATCAGTTCACCCACCGTATGGATGTAAAGATGAATGAGGTGTTCTCTTGTGCCGCCAATATGTTTAAGGATGAGGACGTGATTAAAAACTCGCAGAACATGGCGGGCCACCTGCACGACCAAACCAAAACGGCTTCCATCAAATCGGGTGATTTGTTCATCATCTCGTTTGAAGGCGTGAAATACAACGAGGAAGAATGTACCGCCATTGGCCTGTTTAAGTGCGAAACAAAGGAATCTGTAGTAGCTGTTACAAAGGTTGATTCGGGCACACCTAAATTGCAATTACGTTCGGGTATTGGCGATAAAAAGCCAGACAAGGCTTGCCTTATCATCAACAAAGATTTTCATGACGGGTATCATGTGCTTTCCTTTGAGAAAAACCAAGCTGAAACCGATTACTGGCAAAACCAGTTTCTGGGCATTGAGCTTAGAATGGAAGG
>Ga0209632_10005588_pt1 | contig 10867 bp, 9 predicted proteins | sample COG_10_FD_184754 | JGI IMG/M metagenome (GOLD analysis project Ga0209632, IMG submission 184754) | Pelagic Microbial community sample from North Sea - COGITO 998_met_10 (SPAdes) (version 2) | ecosystem: Environmental > Aquatic > Marine > Neritic zone/Coastal water | place: Helgoland, sampling...
ATTTTTTCTATTAGGATAACAAGTAGTACAAATTTTACAAGTCAAACCATAACATTCCCTTGCTTTACAAAACTCTCTTCCATAATAAATTATCTGTAAATGTAATTTACTCCATGTTTTTTTGGGAAATATTCTTTTTAAATCCCTCTCTGTTTGAATAACATTTTTGCCATTTGTTAAGCCCCATCTTTGAGCAAGCCTATGTATATGAGTATCAACTGCAAATGCTGGAATACCAAAACCTTGAGACATGACTACACTTGCTGTTTTATGCCCTACACCAGGTAGTTTTTCAAGTTCTTCAAAGCTTTTAGGTACTTTGCCATCATGTTTTTCTAAAAGCTGTTTAGACATCAAGTAAATGCTTTTTGCTTTAACTCTAAAAATACCAATACTTTTGATTAATCTTTCAATTTTTTTTCTACCTAATTTTACAAAATGTTCAGGTTTATAATATTTTGGATATATATTTTTAGTTGCATTGTTAACATTTAAATCAGTACACTGTGCCGATAAAAGAACTGACGTTAAAAGAGTGAATTTATTTTTGTGGTCTAGAGGAATGGGAGCCGTGGGGTAAATTTTATTTAAAATTTTAAGTATTCTTTTCGCTTTTTCTCTTTCATTCATTATTCAAAATTTAACAAATCTCTCATTGAATAAAGTCCCGGCTTTTTATTTATAAGCCATTTTGCAGCAGTTAGAGCACCATCTGAATATAGAGATCTATCAAATGCTTCATGATTTAAAGTTATAATTTCCTTACCACTTGAAAAAATAACTTCATGCTCACCGATAACATCACTTTTTCTAATAGAGCTAAAATTAATTTTTTTCCCAAACGGAAAGGATTTTTTATTTAAAAATTTTTTTCCCATTAGATTATAAAGATTTTTATTTTTCCCATTAGCAATACCTTTGCCTAGCATTAAAGCAGTGCCTGAGGGGTAATCTTTTTTATGCTTGTGATGGACTTCATATACTTTGCTTAAATATTCATCATTCAATGATTTTGATGTTATTTCAGTTAAATACATTAATAAATTAACACCTAAGCTCATATTGCCAGCTTTTAAGATAGGAATTTTTTTTGAATATTTCTTAATTAAAGCTTCTTCTTTTTGATTAAAGCCTGTTGTTCCAATAATAACTCTTTTTTTGAGCCTCGATGCTATTTTTAGAATTTCGAAGGTACATTTTGGAACTGTGAAATCAACTATTACATCTGTTTTTTTAAAAGCTAGCTCTGTATTTAAATTAAGGTTGATACCAGCTATCTTTTTATTGACAATTTTGTTTTCTGTAAGAGCTACAATCTTAAAGTTTTTGTCAGATTTAGAAGATTTAATAAGTTGCTGACCCATTCTTCCAAGGCAACCAGAAATTGCTAAATTAATTTTTTTCATTTATAAAAATATTAACCTTTTTTGACTGATTAGTCTTTAGTTTTTCCAAAAACTTTTGGCTTTTTGGAAGAATTTTTTAATACTGGGATTTGACTTTTCATTTTCAATTTTTCTAAATTTTTCTAGAAGTTCTTTTTGTTCTTTATTTAATGAAATTGGAACTTCAGTATTTATTTGAACATAAAGATCACCATTTCCACTTCCACGCATATAAGGCATCCCTTTGCCTTTTAGTCTAAACTGTTTTCCATTTTGAGTACCATCAGGTATTTTAATTTTTGCTTTTCCACCATCAATAGTTGGTATCTCAATTGTAGTACCTAGTGCAGCATTAGCTATAGAGATTGGAAATTCAAAAAATAAATTTTCATCAGATCTTTTGAATAAATCGTGAGAGTGAACGTTAATAAATAGATATAAATCTCCACTAGCTCCACCTTTGGTGCCAGCCTCACCTTTTCCAGCTAATCTTATTCTTGTTCCGTCATCAACACCTTTTGGTATTGTAACTGATATTTTTTTTGAAGCCTGTTTGTTGCCCTGACCATTACAGTCAGTACATGGGTTAGTAATTTCTTCACCGGTTCCTTGGCACTGAGGACACGTTTGCTGAACTGTAAAAAAACCTTGATTAGATCTTACCTTACCATTTCCACCACAGACTGTACATCTATCTGGAGAGTGACCGGGCTTTGAGCCGTTTCCTTTACAAGTATTACATTTTTCTGTTGTTGAAAACTTTATATCTTGTTTTTTACCCTCAAACGCCTCTTCAAGAGTAATTGATAAATCATATCTTAAATCAGATCCTCTGTTATTTGTACTTCTTCCCCTTGATCTTCCACCTCCACCAAAATCACCAAAAAAATCTTCAAAAATATCTGAAAAATCAGCTCCACCAAAGCCACCGTTTTGTCTTCCACCTCCACCGCCTTCAAAGGCGGCATGGCCAAAATTATCGTAGTTTTGTTTTTTTTCTGTATCAGAGAGGATGCCGTACGCTTCACCAGCTTCTTTGAATTTATCTTCAGAAATTTTATCCCCAGGGTTTTTGTCTGGGTGATATTTTACTGCAAGTTTTCTATAGGCTGATTTTAATTCTTCAGGACTTGCACTTTTAGAAACACCTAAGACGTCATAAAAATCTCTTTTAGCCATAAGTTACTTTAAGATGGTAGTTGTTTTAAGTCTTAAGCGCTTTTTTCTTTGTCTTCTTCTTTTTTGTCCTCTTTTCCCTCTTCTTTTACCTCTTCAAAATCTGCATCAACTACATTATCGTCTTTTTTTCCTTCATCATTTTTATCACCATCTTTAGGCGAACCTTCTTTTTTTTCTTGAGACTTATAAATAGCCTCACCTAGTTTCATAGAAGCTTGAACTAAAGTTTCTGTTTTTTTTTTAATATCGTCGGTATCAGTTCCTTTAATTGCTTCTTTTAAATCAGACGAAGCATCTTCTATTGCTTTCTTTTCAGCATCTGAAACTTTAGAACCATGTTCTTTTAGATTTTTTTCAGTTGAATGAATCAGGGTATCAGCTTGATTTCTTGCATCAACAGACTCTCTTTTCTTTTTATCTTCATCTTTATTTGCTTCAGCGTCTTTAACCATTTTTTCAATTTCTTCGTCACTTAAGCCACCCGAAGCCTGGATTTGAATTTTTTGCTCTTTCCCAGTTCCCTTATCTTTTGCAGAAACACTAACGATTCCATTTGCATCAATATCAAAGGTAACTTCAATTTGAGGTATTCCTCTTGCAGCTGGTGCAATACCAACTAATTCAAAATTTCCTAACATTTTATTGTCAGAAGCCATTTCCCTTTCACCTTGCAGAACTCTTATTGATACTGCTGGCTGATTATCTTCTGCTGTAGAAAATACTTGACTTTTTTTTGTAGGAATTGTTGTATTTTTTTCAATCAATTTTGTTGATACACCACCTAATGTTTCAATTCCAAGGGATAAAGGCGTTACATCTAAAAGTAGAACATCTTTAACGTCTCCTTGAAGCACACCAGCCTGAATTGCAGCGCCCATTGCAACAACTTCATCAGGGTTTACACTTTTATTTGGCTCTTTTCCAAAAAAGTTTTTAACCTCTGCAAGGACTTTTGGCATTCTTGTCATACCACCAACCATTACAATTTCATCAATTTCGTTTGCAGTAAGGCCCGCATCTTTAAGGGCAGTTTTACAAGGTGGCAATGTTCTTGAAATTAAATTTTCAACTAAAGCTTCTAATTTTGCTCTAGTCATTTTTAAATTAATATGTTTTGGACCTGTTTTGTCTGCAGTTATAAATGGTAGATTAACATCAGTTTGTTCTGCTGAAGAAAGTTCAATTTTTGCTTTTTCTGCAGCTTCCTTTAACCTTTGAAGGGCTAATTTATCAGTTTTTAAATCAATACCATTGTCTTTTTTAAATTCTCCAACTAAGTAATCAACAATTGTATTATCAAAATCTTCACCACCTAAAAATGTATCTCCATTTGTAGATTTTACTTCAAAAACACCATCACCTAATTCAAGAATAGATACATCAAAAGTTCCACCACCTAAATCATAAACTGCAATTTTTTTGTTTTGTTTTTTGTCTAAACCATAGGCTAATGATGCAGCTGTTGGTTCATTTATAATTCTTAAAACTTCTAATCCTGCAATTTTACCAGCATCTTTTGTGGCTTGTCTTTGAGCATCGTTAAAATATGCTGGTACTGTAATAACAGCCTTAGTCACCTCTTGTCCTAAATATTTTTCTGCTGTTTCTTTCATTTTTATCAAAATAAATGCAGATATTTGTGAAGGAGAATATTTTTCGCCTTTAGCTTCAATCCAAGCGTCACCCTTTTCGGAATTAATTATTTTAAAAGGAGCTGCTGCAATATCTTTTTTTACAGTTGGGTCTTCAAAATTTCTTCCAACTAATCTTTTTACTGCAAATATTGTATTTTCAGGATTAGTTACCGCCTGTCTTTTTGCAGGTTGTCCAACAAGTTTTTCTCCATCATCAGTAAAAGCAACAACGGAAGGAGTTGTTCTTGCACCTTCTGCATTTTCTAGAACTTTTGGCTGACTACCTTCCATAATAGATACACATGAATTTGTTGTTCCTAAATCTATTCCTATAATTTTGCTCATAATTTAAATCCTACCCTTCATATAAGTGTTAATTTTTAATCTACAAGTTCTCACAAATACTATAAATTGTCTTAATTCTCTTTATTTTCCTCACTTTTTTCTTCTTTATTTTCAGACTTCTTTGAAACCCCTACTAAAGAAGGTCTAAGCAGTCTGTCATTCATCATAAATCCTTTTTGAATTTCTTGAATAATTGTACCAGCCTCCTTTTGATCATCATTAATCTCCATCATTGCTTGATGTAAATTTGGATCAAGTTTCTTCCCAATCGATTCCAAAGGAGTAATTCCATTTTTTGACAAAATAGAAATCATGTCTTTGATTATAATATTAAAATGTTCTAAAGTTTTTTTTAAAGCCTCTGAATTTTTTAAGGCCTCATCATTTTCCAGTATCTGTTTTGATCTTTCCAGGTTATCTATTAAGTTTAAAGTTTCTTTTGCAAGGGAAAATCCCCCATAATTAAAAGCATCTTCTCTTTCTTTTTCAAATCTTCTTCTCTGGTTTTCCATTTCAGCAAAAGTTCTAGCCACCTTATCCTCTAGTTCCAAAATCTTTTCCTCAGGAGTAATTTTCTTTGATTCTTCTTTACTTTCTGAAGAAGAGTTTTCAGTATCATTATTTAACTCATCTGTTTTAATATTTTCTGCTTCACTACTTTGATTTTCGTTATTAATATTTTGATCTTTTTCCATTGAGACTTATATGGTATGAAATTTAATAATTGCTAGATGTTAAAGAAAAAAATTACAAAAATATTAATAGGCACCAATAATATTGGAAAATTGATTGAAATTAGAGGTTTATTGCCTAAAAACCTTCAAATTTATTCTACCTCTGATTTTAAATTTAAAAGTCCCAATGAAAATGGAAGAACCTTTAAGGAAAATTCTTTAATTAAAGCTAGGTATTTTTCTAAAAAATCGAAAATGATATGTTTATCGGATGACTCAGGTTTGGAGGTTGATATTTTAGAAGGAGCCCCAGGAATCCATTCTGCAAGGTGGGGTGGAAAAAAAAAAGACTTTGCTAAGGCAATGAATAGAGTTTTTAAAGAATTAGACAAAAAAAATATAGACTGGAAAACTAAAAAAATTAAAGCTAGATTTGTATGTGCTTTAACTATTTATTGGCCTGATCAAAAACCCATAAATTCTATTGGTAAAATTGAAGGATATATATCACCATCTATGAAAGGAAGCTATGGATTTGGTTATGATCCTATTTTTATACCAAAAGGAAAAAAAATTACTTTTGGCGAAATGAAACCTTTGCAAAAATATAAAATAGATCATCGGTTTAAGGCCTTTAAGAAAATTAAAAAATTTTTTTAAATTCATTGTCCTCAACTTTATAAAAGTTAAGAATATGATTAATTTTATTATTTTTAATTTCAAAAATACCAACTTTTCCTTTAAAAAGAGTTTTTTTAGAAAATATTTTTTCATCAATGATGGAATTATTTTGAAGTATTAAATAATAAACCAACCCCACTAAATCAAAACTTAAGAAAGATAATTGGTTTGGATATTGATTAAATTTTTCAAAATATTCTGTTGAAAAGTTTTCATAATTAGCTTTATTTATAGAAGGGAAATAAAGTGGTTGCACACTTGCTTCTTCAAGAAGAGACATATCAAACCATTGATTTAATGTTATAAAATATTTTTTTTTTGGGGATACATCAGTATACAATAAAGAGGTTGTCACACTTTTTAAGCTCTCATCAAAATCTGCAATTATTACAGAATCAAATTTTATATTACCAAGAGTATCTCTTTTTTTTAATTTTTCAATTAATCGTTCTTTATTGTTTTGATTTGATTTTTCTAGTCTGACTATTTCATCTTTAAGATTTTGTTTTCTTATATCGTAGTTTGTAATTTTTTCAATTTGTTGAGTAAGTTTAGTTGGGTCAGTATCGTAAGTATAATTTTTTATTATTTTTATTTTTGAATTAGAAATAGCTTTGTTAATTTCATTTTTATATTTTACATCTGGAGTTAAAAAAATAGTTTTTTTTATTTCATTTAGCTCTATAAATTTTTTAATAGTTTTAAGTTGAGAAGTAGCATTGATACCAGCGTTAATAATATTCTTTGAAAAATTATTATTTTTGTTTGTTAAAGATAAAAAGGTTATGCCCGTTAATTCATCAAGATAAATTAAATTTTCATTAAAAACTGGTCCAATGACTATTTTTATATTTAATTCAGCCAATTCTTTTGCTGCTCTTAAGGTGCTTTGAGGATTTGATTGCGTGTCTCTAGGAATAATTTCTATTGAAAAGTTATCTATTTTATTAATAGCTAGTCTAGTAGACTTAATTATAGATTTACCAATTTCAGAATCTTTACCCGTTAATGGAACAAGTAAACCAATCTTAATTTTTTCACTGGCAACGATTTCTTTTATTGAAACTAAAAAAGTTAAAGTTAAAAGTAATATAATTTTAATAATTTTATTCATTTAATGCTATTATTATAACGATATTATTGTGATGATACTACATGCCGAAAACAAAAATAATAAATTGAAAAATGGCCTTTATATTGTTGCCACCCCAATTGGGAATTTGAGTGATATTACCTTAAGAGCTCTAGATGTCCTAAAAAAATCAGATTACATATTGTGTGAAGATACTCGTACTTCAAAAAATTTATTAGATAGATATGAAATTAAGTCAAAATTAATTTCAAATCATAAATTTAATGAAAAGAAAAACTTATCAAGAATGATTACTATTTTAAAGTCAGAATGTGTGGTGTCACTTATTTCTGATGCTGGGACGCCTTCTATTTCTGACCCTGGAGCTATATTAATCAATGAGTGTATTTTAAATAGTATAAATATTTTTCCAATATCAGGTGCGTCAGCAGTTTCAACTGCTGTTTCTATTAGTGGTTTTAACGAAAAGTATTTTTTCTATGGGTTTTTTCCTGAAAAAAAAAATAAATTAAAAGAGGATTTTGAAAAACTATCAAACTTAAATAGTTGTATTGTTTTTTTTATCTCTCCTCGAAAATTTAACAAATCTATAAAAGATATTAAAAATCATTTTTTAGGTAGAAAAATTTTAGTATGTAGAGAAATGACAAAATTTTATGAGGAATATATTAGATCTGATATTGAAGACTTAGAGCCTTTTAAATCTGATCCAAAAGGAGAGCTAACTATTGTTATTTCTGAAAAACTTAAAGAAAAAAACTCTTCGATAATTTTAAAAGAATCTGATAAAAAAAATATTCAAAAAATGATTAAAAAATTAAGTATTAAAGACATTACCGATTTAATTAGTCAAAATACTAATGTGTCAAAAAAAGAAATTTATAATTATTGTTTAAAGCTAAAAAATGAAAAGTAGGATTTTTTTAATAAGTTTAATTTTTTTATTCTTCACAGGATGTGTTGGAATAAGTTCAAAAGGCATTTTTGGAACAGGTGTCAGTGTTGCCTTTGATCCAAGATCTTTAGGCACTCAAATAGACGATTCTGTAATGCAGAAAAACCTAACAGCAAGATTAGCATTAAGAGATAAAACCCACTTATTATCTGTAAGCACTAAAGTTTTAGATGGCAGAATTTTTTTAACAGGAAAAATTGAAGATCCAGAGGAAAAACTTCAAATTACTAAATTGGCCTGGGAAACTAAAGGAGTTAGATCTGTAAGAAATGATATTACAATAAAAGAAGATTTCAATTTTAAACAATCAGCAAAAGACCTGTTAATAACCTCACAGTTACGAACGGCATTAATATTTAATAAACAGATTAAAGCAACCAACTACCAAATAGATACTTATAAGAAAAAAATATTTATTTATGGAATTTCTCTAACAGAAGATGAGAGAAAAGAAGTAATAGCTGAGGCAAAAGAAATACTTGATGTAGAAGAAGTTATAGCAAGCATAGTTTTAGTTGAAGACTTGAGAATTCAAAAGAATTAATTTTTTTTATAATCAATTACGTCAGCAGAGTAAGCAGCAACGGATGCCAAATTAATTATTTCTGATGTAGAAGAGCGCAGTGGAGCTATCTCAATAGACTGACCTAAACCTATTAACAGAGGGCCAATAACCTTTGTATCGCCTAAACTTTTCATCATTTTGTATGAGATAGCAGCACTATGCTGTCCAGGCATTATTAAGATATTTGCATTGCCAACGATACTTGAAAAAGGATAAAGCTTTTTATATTCATCATTTAGAGCAACATCAGGTTGCATGTCTCCATCAAAATCAAAATCTACATTTTTATCTTTTAAAATTTCAACTGCTTTTTTTATGTGTTTAGTTCTACTTGTAAGTGGCTGACCAAAAGTAGAATGAGAAACAAAAGCAACCTTTGGAACGAAGCCAAATAATTTAACCACTCTTGCAGCTGATATAGCAATTTCTGCAAGTTCTACTGAACTTGGATATTCATTAACACTAGTATCTCCAACAAAAATAGTCTTTCCTTTTGCAACAACCATATTTAAACCAAACATGATTTCTCCTGGCCTAGAATCTATAACTTGTGTAACTTTTTCAAAGGATGCCCCAAATCTTCTTGTATTCCCAGTAACAGCACCATCTGCATCACCACACGCTACCATACAAGACGCCCATATGACTCTATCGTTTCTTACAAGCCTATCACAATCTCTTTCTAAAAGACCCTGTTCTCTTTGCATTTTTTTAAATAAATAGTTAACATATTTTTCTCGTTTTTCAGAATCAGTAGAATTTATTATTTCAATACCAAAATGATCATTGTAACCAATTTCTTTTATTCTTTCTTTAATCTTTTCTTTTTTTCCAACTAAAATAGGAATTCCTAATTTTGAATTTTTAAATGCAATTGCTGCTTTAAGAGTATTTTTATCTTCACCGTCTGCAAAAACAATTCTTTTTTGATTTTTTTTAATATGAGAATTAATACCCTGCATAATTGTTAAGGATGGATTAAGTCTTTGTTTGAGTTGTTCTTTATAGACCTCAAAATCATTAATATCTTTTCTTGCAACACCACTATCCATTGCAGCTTTTGCTACAGCGGCAGGAATTATACTTATTAATCTTGGGTCAAAAGTTGATGGAATTATATAATCTTTTCCATAATGAGGTCTATCACCACCCATCGCAGCAACTACTTCATCAGGAACGTCTTCTCTTGTAAGTTTTGCTATAGCATCTGCAGCAGCTACTTTCATTTCTTCATTAATAGTTTTTGCTCTAACATCAAGAGCTCCTCTAAAAACATAAGGAAAGCCAATTAAATTATTTACTTGATTGGGATAATCAGATCTTCCCGTTGCTATAATGGCATCATCTCTAACTTCCATTATTTCTTCAGGGGTTATTTCTGGATCTGGATTAGCACAAGCAAAAATTATAGGATTTTTTGCCATTTTTTTTACCATATCTTTTGAGAGAGCACCTTTTGCAGAAAGCCCTAAAAAAACATCAGCACCATTAATTGCCTCATCTAATGTTCTTAGTTTAGTTTCAGTAGCGTGGGATGATTTCCATTGGTTTAGTCCTTCTCTGCCTCGATAAATTATACCTGATCTGTCAACCATAATTATATTTTTTTGAGGCACGCCACTATTTTTAAATAAATTAGTACAAGCCATTGCTGATGCACCAGCACCGTTCACAACAACTTTAATTTCTTTTATCGATTTTCCACTTATATCTAGAGCATTAATTAATGCAGCGGTCGTAATAATTGCTGTACCATGTTGATCATCATGAAAAACAGGAATATCTAGAATCTCTTTTAACTTATCTTCAATAATAAAACAATCTGGAGCAGCTATATCCTCTAAGTTTATTCCTCCAAAACTACAGGCAAAGTTTTTTATACTATTAATAATTTCATTCGTATCCTTAGAGTCAATTTCTAAATCAATTGAATCAATATCTGCAAACCTTTTGAATAGCACTGCTTTTCCTTCCATAACTGGTTTTGAGGCTAGAGCACCTAGATCACCCATGCCTAAAATTGCAGAACCATTACTAATAACAGCAACAAGATTTCCCTTTGAAGTATAATCATAAGCAGACTCAGGATTTTCTGAAATCGCTTTAACTGGCACAGCAACACCGGGAGAATATGCTAAGGCCAAATCTCTCTTTGTAGTCATTGGTTTGGAAGAATTAATCTCAATTTTTCCAGGTTTATTTCTGGAGTGGAAATCCAAAGCTTCTTTGTCAGTATAATGGTCTATTTTAGTTTTTTTCATTTATGTTAATTAGATATACAAATGGAGCAAATTTAAGACTAATATGATTTATGAACCTAATTAAGTCAACAGGCACATTTAGTTTTTTTACAATA
>Ga0209632_10005596_pt1 | contig 10851 bp, 10 predicted proteins | sample COG_10_FD_184754 | JGI IMG/M metagenome (GOLD analysis project Ga0209632, IMG submission 184754) | Pelagic Microbial community sample from North Sea - COGITO 998_met_10 (SPAdes) (version 2) | ecosystem: Environmental > Aquatic > Marine > Neritic zone/Coastal water | place: Helgoland, sampling...
TCTCACCATTTCAGTAGCATAAATGCCAGAACACTTATTTTCTTCAGTTCCTCTGATTACATTAATAAAATGATTCATTTCTGCTAACAGAGGCTCATTTGTCTTTATTGAAGGAAGTACAACATCGCCTCTATTATAAGATAATCTGTGCGAAGCATATGAATCAGAGTAGTATGATTGATCTAAGCCAATTGAAGAGTCATAAATTGTGATTGGGTGCTCAAGATTAAGGTCGTCCCATAAGGCCATTTTCTTGTCACCTATAACTGTAATCTGTCTTACTTTTCTTGGATTTAACCAACTGGCATGAGCATGTGCTATGATATCGTTTTGATATTTAAAAGTGGTAAAAGCAGTATCGGCTACATTTTCGTCCAATTTGCTTGAACCTAAACAAGATACATATTCAGGACGATCTTGTAATAAAAAATCAAAAATAGACAAGTCGTGAGATGTCAGATCCCAAACGGCGTTAACATCTTTTCTAACTGGTCCAAGGTTAGTTCGGTGTGATTCTAAATGTAATATTTTACCAAGTTCACCGTTTTCAATTATTTTTTTAAGGGCAATAATTGTCTCATTAAACAAGAAAACATAACCAACCATAATATGAAGATTTTCAGATTCAGCTAATAGACACATATCCAAAGATTTTTGAGTGTTGTTTCCAAATGGTTTTTCAACAAATACATGTTTTCCTTTTCTTAAAGCTTTCTCAACAAGATCTATGTGAGATGCTACAGGCGTTGATATGACAACACCGTCTATTGTTTCATCATCCAAAATATCATTGGACGATTTTGTCGTGGTAATATTCGGGAATCTTGATTGAAGTTGAGACAATGATGTTTGATTTAAATCAGCTACTTGTACGACTTTAGTCTTATTTACTTGGTTGATTGAACCGATTAAATTTGGACCCCACCTTCCGGCGCCAATAACACCGATATTTATATTTTTTGATATAGAATTAATATTGTTCATCGATGTTTTAATTATTCTAAAGTAATTAAATAGAATACTTAGGAATTCCTTTTATTAAATTTTAAACTCACCGCGTTATTTATAGACTTAATATTATGAGAAATGTATCTTGCAAATTTATGAGAAGGTTTCTCAAAAACAAGATAGAAAATGTAACTTGAGACCAATACAATTAATAACCGAATAAGCCAATGAGTATAATTTAATGATTCATGATCTTGAAACCCAAGAACTCTGTTGTATAAAATAGCAACTGGTCCATGCATCATGTATAATGAATAACTCCATTTACCTGCCCATTCCAGTATGGAAAAACAATTTTCTTTATTGTGATTTAGTTCATTCTTGAGCCAAAAAAAGGCAGCTAAGGCAAAAATGTTCAAAGTCCATGGGAATCCAATATTTACATGAAGCATTAGACTAAAGGTCAACATACTCAAAATAATAATAACTATACGCCAGATATATTTCATTTTTTTTGATGTTTTATTAAAAGGTGTCCATTGTTCAGCAAGCATACATCCCAGTAACCAACATGGAAGTCCTAGTAGCGCATTCCAAAAAAGACCAAAACTTGGATACATCATTGCTGTTGGATTTCGAGGAAGAACAATGATTAGGATTATCGGAAAGGAAATTATGATTAAGTTTAACCAAGATAATTTTCTGCCAATTAATAGGATTATTGGGTATAGTGAATAATAAATTAATTCGCATTCTATGCTCCAACCAACTAATCTCCCTACGGTGTCATAGTTCATTCCAAATGTATAAACTAAACCAATACAAATTAAGAGGGGAGTAAGAATTCGAATATATCGACTAATAATAAAACTTGATATATTTAATTCTTTTCTTTCGTTTCTATAAGGAAAATGAATGCAAAAGCCGGAAATAACAAAAAATATAATTACGGCGGCAGGGCCACAAAAAAAACAATCTAATGTAGCTCCTATTATTTTATAAAGTAATGATGACCTGTCTGTAATCGAAAAGGTTAATGGAAAACCAAGGTGAAAGAAGGTAACCCACAAAGCGGCAATAAACCTTATGCTATCTAAACCAGCTATACGATCTTTAGATTGAGAACTAATTTTAATATTAATTTTTTATTAAAATCATTGATGTTTCATTTGAGTTTATGAAAGAACGCTCAAATTTGTTGTAATGAAGAAACTGATAAGGCTTGGATGAATGATATGGATGCTCAATTTGGTATATGATTTTGCCTGTTGGTAATTCTTTAACTTCATTTAATGGTGGAACCAAATATTGTGCATTAACTACAATATACTGTTTTTTTTCAGTATAATTTTAAGATTTCAACCTTAAGCTCAGAAGAAATAACGGTCTTAAAATCGACCACCAACTTTTAAACGGTACCATTTTCGTGTTATCCTTCATATCATTATGATAACGTTTGGTAACAGGTACTTCAGCAACTTTGTAACCAGAACGACATGTTTGAATAAGAAGATATGGTTCTAGCTCATATTGAATTAACCAATCTTGCCACAAATTAAGTTTAGGATTTTCTAAAACTCCTCGTTTCATCACTCTGAAACCATTTGTTGCATCAGTAATTTTTGTTCTAAAAAGTATCCTAAATAAAAATGAGTATACCCAAGTTAGAATGGTTCTTGAGTAAGTCATGTTCTCTCGTTTTCCCTCTTTCATCCAACGTGAACCCTGTACATAATCTAAATCAGAATCGATAACTCTATCAACTGCTTGATATAGATCATTTGGGTCATCTTGATTGTCACCTGCCAACACAGCCAGGAGGTCATAATCGTTTATTCGACCATATTCTAGACCGGTACGAATACCTCCTCCTGCTCCAAGATTAACTGGATGAGTAATCACTAGGGCACCCGCTTCATCTGCCTCCTTGGCAGTATTATCGATTGAGCCGTTATCAACAACACAAACAGTATCAACCAATGTTTTGGGAACAGCTTTCACTCCCGGTCCTACTTTACCCTCTTCATTCCAGCATGGCATTGTGACCAAGATAGTATAACCTCGATATATAACCCTGTCACATTTCGGTTTAGATGGGGTAGATGCCAGTAATTTATTAATATTTTCTTGTGAGGAAATTTTTTTCACATCATTCAAAGTTTTCGGATTAACCTTGCGGGGTTACCGGCATAAACTCCCTTTTTATCCAAATTTTTGGTGACAACTGAACCCGCTCCAATCACACATCCCTCAGATATTTTCACGGGGAGAATAGTCACACCGCTTCCCACTGAAACATCATTTCCTAGAATTGTTGGTAGCCATTCATTTTCATTCGCACTGGGTTGCCCACTTTTAAGCAAGTCATTTGTAAAAGTTACGCCGTGGCCAATAAAACAATTATCTCCAACTTTGACTTTACTACAAATAAACGAATGAGACTGTACTCTACAGTTTCTTCCAATTATTGTGTCAGATTGAATTTCGACAAATGGTCCGATAAATGACGAGTCGCCAATTGTACATTCGTATAAATTACACGGTTCAACGATTGTAACATCAGAGCCGAATTCTACACTACGAACTCTAGCCGAATATATTTTGGGGGCATTCAAAATTATAATAAAATTGCCAATTTCGAACAGATGAACTCGACTTCTGATCGAGTTAAGCTGGGATGCATAGGTAGGGAGAGTAATTCATGAGCTTGCTTTTCAGCAACAGGAAAACACTTTCCTCTAGTAAATGAATGCTCACTAAAACATACATGTTTGTGGATTGGGATAGGATAGTGAATTCCAACAGGGATACCAACGTTTGAAAGTGCGTCGATCATTTGATCTCGATTTTTAATGGTAACAACGAAAAGATGATGAACGGGCTCATTATTCTGAGATTCATGATAAGTGGAAATATCTATGTCTTTGAGAAAATCATAATACCAATCTGCAATTATTCGTCTTTTTTGGTTCCATTCATCCAGCAGTTTCAGCTTTTCTGTTAAGACAATTGCTTGAATTGAATCCAAACGACTGTTCCACCCAAACTCTGAATGATAGTATTTCTTTACTTGTCCGTAATTTCGAATCTTGTCGACTTTAGCGGCTAATTCGGAATCGGATGTTGTCATTGCCCCACCATCTCCCCACGCACCCAAGTTTTTAGCTGGATAAAAACTAAACCCAGCGGCCTTGCCAATACTCCCCGCTTTTCTGCCCTTGTATTTTGCACCGTGTGCCTGAGCAGCATCTTCAAGAAGCACTAAACCATTCTTCTCTGCGATTTCTTGAAGCTCGTCCATCGGAGCAAGTCTACCGTACAAGTGAACTGCAACGATAGCAGCAGTTTTAGGAGTAATTGCCGCAAGCACAGCTTCGGGGTCAATTTGTTGGGTATTTTTATCGCAATCTACAAGCACAGGTGTTGCTCCTGTACGAATGATTGGTAGAACTGTACCAATAAATGTGTTGGCAACAGTAATGACCTCATCACCTTTTCCTATTCCAAGACCTTCCATTGCCCAAAGGAGTGCATCACATCCAGTCGCAACTCCTCTACTGAATTTAGTTTCACAATAGTTTGCGAAAGCCAGTTCAAATTCATTCACTTCTTTACCTAAGATGAAGCTATTTTTTTTAACCATGCGTTTGGATTTATCCCATACAATCTTTTCGATATCTGGTGGGAGCGAAAGGTTACAAAAGTTTATTTTCATAAAATTATGATGTAAAAGATAACCATTTAGGGTTACTATCGGCAAAAGATGCGATTTCTTCAAGAATTTGCTTAATCCTGATTTCAGGTCTCCAGTTCCAGGCACTTTGAGCAGTAGATGAATCCATTACGATCCACGGTGCATCCAATAGGCGTTTTTCCTTCGAGGGAACTACTAGATTTGCGCCAAATCGATCTTCGCACCAGCTGCTTAATTCTTTCAGCGACAGAGAGTTTTCAAGTCCACCCCCAAGATTGATGATTTTTGGGGCTTCACACTTGGGTTCAAGCATTTGCCGGGAGAGTAGGGCAACCAAGTCTTGGGGATGCAGGGCATCTCTCACTTGATGACCAGTGCCATTGAAGCCGATGTATTTGAGGGGTTTATTTTCGCGGAAAGAGTGAATCCAAAAAGAAAATATACCTTGGTCGGCTTTGCCAAACTGCCCGGCTCCTGCAAGTACACCGCACCGATTGATCCATACCGGGAATTCAAAGCATTCTCCGTACTCTAAAATCAAAGTTTCCGAAGCCAGCTTGGACGCTCCGTAAAGGGATAGGGGAGCAGTCGTTGGAAAATCTTCAGAAATTCCTAAACTTAAGGCACCACTAAAATCACAATTTTTTAGTGCAAATCGATCACCGGATGATTTTACCGGTAATGCTGCTAGCTCAGATGCTGAGTATACTCTACTTGTACTGAGGAGTATGAGCCCTGCTTTATGCCTCTTGCAATATTCTAACAAATTTATGGTACCCAAGAGATTATTTTCCAATAGTTGCCTGCTGGAGGACTGTCCATCCAGTCCTGCAAGCACAGATGGATTTGCCGCACAATCAATAACCCAATCGACTTGGGGTAGGGCATCAATATCAGATTGAGCGCGGATATCAGCTCGGATCAGTTTGACTCCCATATCAATTAATCGAGAGATATTCTGTTCTGATCCTTTTCTGGAAAAATTATCGAGTCCAATAATTTTGAAATTAGAGTGACTCTGCAAAAGAGTCTTCGCAATGGATGAGGCTGCAAACCCGCCTATGCCCGTAATGAGAATTTTCAAAAGATTACTCCTAATTGAATGTAAGGTGGGGAAAAAACTTGATTCTACATTTTGAAGAACCCATTGTTATGCGAGACTATTAAATTTCAGGACCACTTCAATCACTCGTGTTTGATCATCATGACTCATGTTTGAGTAAAACGGTAACCTAACAAGACGTTCGGCTACATCCTCAGTGACAGGGCACTGGAATTTCTGCCACCCCTTTTCCGCCATTTTTAAAGCGAAGGTGCTGGAATTTAATGGCAGGTAGTGAAATACTGACATCACACCTCTATCTTTTAGCTGTGCTATAAACTTGGATCGGCATTCTGCCGAGGGCATTAACAAGTAGTACATATGGTATGCTTGGTCGCAATGCTGAGGCTCAACTGGTCGCCTTACACCATTTTGCTCAGCCCAATTGGATAGTTCTTCGTTGTACCTTTTCCAAATAATTTCCCTTTTTTTTTGGATCTGTTGCCATTGCTCTAATTGTCCGTAGAGGAATGCTGCTAAAATATCACTCATGACATAGCTGGACCCTAGGTCAACCCATGAGTACTTATCTACCTGTCCACGAAAAAATCGAGTGCGATCCGTTCCTTTCTCCCTAATAATTTCCGCTCTTTCAATAAGCTCTTGATTGTTTATTAAAAGGGCACCACCTTCCCCACATGTTATATTTTTAGTTTCGTGAAAACTCTGGGTTGCTAGACATCCGAAAGTACCAAGCGAACGGCCTTGGTATTTTCCGAAAAGACCATGAGCATTGTCCTCAACCACGGCGATACCATGGCGGTTTGCAATTTCGAGAATCTTATCCATTTCGCATCCCACTCCTGCATAATGCACAACTATAATTACACGAGTTTGCTTTGTTATGAGACTCTCTAATTTAGATTCATCTAAATTAAGAGTATCCGGTCGAATATCGCAAAAAACAGGTCTTGCACCATGCAATACAAAAGCATTAGCGGTTGAAACAAAGGTAAACGCAGGAACTATTACTTCATCATTTGGCTGAATATTTAATAGGATAGCAGCCATCTCGAGTGCATGGGTGCAAGAAGTGGTAATTAAGGCTTTTTGAATTCCAAGTGTATCTTCCAACAGCCTTTGGCATTTTTTTGAAAATGTTTGGTCGCCTGCTACCTGACCCTTGGAAATTGTTTGGTGTACATAATCTAATTCTTTGCCTTGCTGGGAGGATCTATTGAAAGGTATGGGAACTGACATTATTGGAGAATTTATTTTATCAGAAAATAATGTTAAGCAAACCACTTGTGAAACCATAATTTGACATCGGATATACGAAACCCCGCTTTTTCATAAAGCCTAAGAGCATTAGTATTTGTGGCTTGTGTAACTACGATCAGTTTTTTTGCGTTCAGTTTTTTTGACATCGCAATGGTTTTGTTAAGTAGTTCCGAACCAACTCCTCGGCCACGATAATCATCTTCCACTGCAATTAACCCTATTTTGGCGATATCAAGTGACTCCATAATAAAGGTTAAATAACCTTTAACAATTTCTCCCTCGACCGGGTAAAAGCCCAAAATGTGCCCTTTCTCGAAATCCCGATAGATCCAATTTTCGTAAAGTTTTTCGCATTTTGTCCGATCAAAATTTAAATCTTTAAAAAACCTAGATTCTGTATGGGACTTTCTAGCAAATGCTTGAATATTTTTTAATTGCCCTTTTTTAGTCACCGACTGGATTGCTAAATTTGGCTCCTTAGATTGTTGGGCATTTCTTAAATCGTATTCCATTTCAACTCGCACATCTATAAATTGAAATCCTTCTTTATATGTACATTGCAGAGTCTTGGAGTCTCTGCCGTCCGCTAAAAAATAAAGACAACGAATTTTTTCTTGCCTACACCAATTAAAAACATCTTTTGAAGTTTCAGTATGTAAATGACCGCCGTCCAAAGTTGCTACAGGTAGCCCAAAAAAGTCTGAATCCCATTGGAGATAACGAATAGATGGTTGGTTACTTGGATTTTCCACTACAGCAGTTGCCAATCTCTTTCATAACAACAAACGAAGGTCTTCGCTTTATACCCTCAAAGAATTTCCCTGCATAGAGACCAACCTCGCCAATTTTTCATTTAATTTACAGAATTTAATGCTTTGATTTCGAATAGCCTCCAGCAGGAAAGCTCATCGGGAGCAGGCACTTCAACTAAATCCCCGATGTACTGTTTAAGCATCGTTTTCCCATAACCCGTAGGTGAAGTTGCAAGAAATCTTGCACCTTTGGGTATATGACTGAGGTCAAATTTGATTTTATCAGGCTGGTTCATGCCGACCCAAGTAGGGACTTCAATGCTTGTGAAATTTTCACCCGAGTGGAGCAGGTGAGAAATTGGATACCATCCGAAGTATACATCTGTTTTACCGGACTCCAGATAATCAAAGGCTTGCTGATGGGGTGCATTTTCGGTCGAGTTAGGCAGTCCTTTGGCAGTCCGAATTGAAGGGAGTAATATCAAGCAAGATATCGAAAAGATTATAATTTTGGAAAGTTCTTTCGGCATACTGTACTGAATTAGATAAATAGTCAGAAGTACGATTCCTAAAACTGAAAAAGAGTTAGTGAAAATCAGGGCATTTTCAACAGCACCAAAGCGGGCCAAATGAGCAAGGCAGGTTGGCAAAGTAAGAACTGCGATGAGTGGTACACACCTGAATATTAATTTAAGTTGGTTATTTACTTTAAAGGAGAGGAGAAATATGACGAAATTTGAAAAAATAAAGTACCAGTACTCTGCTAGGTACATGACAAAAAAACGAAACAAGAGAGGAATGCCCTCCAAATAAGAGTGCCTTTTAAACAGAGCGTTTGAGCCATCAAATAGTTCATTTCGGTAACTCCACATACTTCCTGATGGAAATTCAATGATATAATAATAAACATCATCGAACCCATAGACCAAACAAATAAGAGCAGACAGACCAATAAAGCTTAAAAAAGCGAGTATAATGAAGTTGAAAGACTCTTTTAATCTTCGATTTAGGAGTAAGTAGATAAAAGGAAAAAACAATGCCGATAGGGTAGGTAACTTAGACCACACTGCCAAGGAAAGGGATAGAGAGGTTAAAAAAAGAAACTTGTTTGATTTCTTAAATTCATATTGTTGAAACAAGCAAAGTCCGATTAGGATGAATGATAATGCAGGTGTGTCTGCATGAATTTTAAGAACCCCGGATGTTGTTTTTTCTAGTTGCATGCAGAATATCACTAAAAGAGAAGAAATTACAGGGAGCGAGATTGAATCTAGTGTGGAATTTTCGCGATCCTGACACAATTTTCTTGAAATAAAGTAAAGCGGTAATGTCAGCCCGAGAAGATTCATAAGATACCCAATGGTGATAGCCGTAGTAGGATGGGATACGAAACCAGCTAACGAATAAAAAAAAGCCATACCAAAGCCATACATTGTCACAAGCGGACCCTTTTGCATTTCGTATAAATCGAACCCTTTTGAAAGTGCAAGTCCTGGGTAAAGTCCGCGCCCCGTCCATTCTTCGAAGTGGCAGGCATACCCCAAAGACCTTAAGCAATAGAAGCAAGCAATTAGAAATAAAAAAATTAGTAATTTCTTAGTCATTTAGGCGAGTTATGCATTTCTGACCTCATTCGTATTCGTAACAATCGAATCTGGAGGAACATCCTTTGTGATAATTGCACCTGCCCCAACAATTGCATTTTCTCCAACAGTAACATTTGGAAGAATGGTTGCATTCGCTCCAATTGAGCATCCTTTTTTTAATGTTATTGGGGCAAACTTTGCTGGAGTTTGTTTGCTCCGAGGGTATTTGTCATTGGTAAAAGTAGCGTTGGGCCCAATAAATACATCGTCTTCTATTCTCATTGCATCCCATAGGTATACTCCGCATTTGATGGTAACATTATTACCAATGATCACATCATTTTCGATAAAGGTATGATCGCATATGTTGCAATTTGATCCAATAGCCGCTCCGTGAAGGATGTGAGCAAATGCCCAGATTCGGGTATCTTTTCCAATGTTTTCAGATTCTACGACTGCAAGGTCGTGCTGAAAATAGTTCTTACTCATCTTGCTTGTTTTTATGTAAGGACTTTTTTTCCTTAATGATGAAACCGGGTCTCGCTTTTACTTCATCAAATATCCGCCAAACATATTCAGCTATAATACCCAAACTAAGCAGAATTAATCCGCTGAAAAAAGTAAAAGTAATCACGAGCAAGGTCCAACCGGGAATTTCTATGATGCCAGTAATCCTAGCCGTTATGTAATAAGCAATTAGCAAGATGCTCAGTACGAACGATGAAATACCCAAACCTGAGATAAATTTGATTGGGAAAGAAGAAGACGAAAAAAAGGTGTCCATTGCCAGGCGCATCTTTTTTCTTAAAGTCCAACGACTCTTGGAATTGTTGCCCACCGGTCTATTAAAGGGAAGATATACCGGATCAAAACCCAATCTCAAGACTTCAATAATCGTCGAGGTATTCTTTGGGTGAATATATTTATTAAAAATATCGATAATCTCTCTATCAGCGAGGAAGATATCTGCACCACCCTTGGGAAATTTCACCTCGGATAATTTATTCATTAGCGAATAATATAAATTAGAAAAAGATTTGGAGATTACCGGATCATCTCTGTCATCGCGATAGGGGATAACTACCTTCTCCCCTTTTTTCCATATGCGGTACATCTCTACGACAGTGTCTAAAGGGACTTGGAGGTCATCGGGCAAAGCTACCGCACAATTTCCCTGTACTTTAGAGAAACCGGCAAATATCGAGTAGTGACTGGTGAAATTACGACTTAACTGAAAAGCCCGTACATTCTCATGCTTTATTTCTATTTCTAGAGCAACTGTATGAGATGCATCTGTTGACGCATCATCCATAATGATACATTCAAATTCAATTTTTTCTTCAAACATTCTTAAATTGAGTGCATCAAAAAACTTTTCTATTCGTTTTTCGCTTTGATAAGAAAGTAAAATTATACTGAGCATATACTGCTTAATTCATAAAGTGTGATAAAGCATCCAGCACCCTTTCATACCCATCAAAACCAATCCACATGGGCAGTTTGATGATTCTCTCACTTATGTTATTAGTTCCCATGAAGAGGGAATAG
>Ga0209632_10005598_pt1 | contig 10849 bp, 7 predicted proteins | sample COG_10_FD_184754 | JGI IMG/M metagenome (GOLD analysis project Ga0209632, IMG submission 184754) | Pelagic Microbial community sample from North Sea - COGITO 998_met_10 (SPAdes) (version 2) | ecosystem: Environmental > Aquatic > Marine > Neritic zone/Coastal water | place: Helgoland, sampling...
GCGTGCCATATTCTATGGCTTGCTCGGAATGAAATGTACCTTGCGAGCCGGTAAAGCCTTGGCAGATTACCTTAGTGTTCTTGTCTATTAAAATACTCATTGTGCGCCTCCAACTGCTGTGACGACTTTTTCAGCCGCATCGGAAAGGCTGGTCGCTGCGATAATATTCAACCCACTCTTCTCTAATACTTCTCGGCCCAACTCGGCATTATTACCTTCTAAACGAACTACCACAGGCACTTGCACCCCTACTTCATTGACTGCGCCAATCACGCCCTCGGCTATTAGATCGCAGCGCACGATTCCGCCAAAAATATTGACCAGTACAGCGGCCACGTTCTCATCGGAGAGAATAATTTTAAACGCTTCAGTAACGCGTTCCTTGGTTGCACCGCCGCCGACATCTAGGAAGTTAGCTGGGCTGCCACCATGTAATTGGACGATGTCCATTGTACCCATAGCCAGACCTGCTCCGTTTACCATACAGCCGATATTGCCATCTAAAGCTACATAGTTGAGTTCCCACTGTGCCGCCTGCGCCTCGCGCTCATCGTCCTGACTCGAATCGTGCATCTCGCGCAGCTTAGGCTGACGGTACATTGCGTTGCCATCGATGTTGATCTTGCCATCCAGGCAATGCAGATTGCCTTCATCTGTAATAACCAGAGGGTTAATTTCGAGCAAAGCTAGATCCATGTCATGAAACAGTTTAGCCAAACCAAGAAATAGTTTCGTGAATTGTTTAATCTGCACGCCCTTTAGACCCAAACGAAATGCTAAATCTCGAGCCTGATAAGGCTGCGCGCCAGTTAAAGGATCGATTTCAGCTTTTAATATCTTTTCAGGCGTCTGCGCAGCGACTTTCTCTATTTCTACACCACCCTCAACCGAGGCCATGAATACTACGCGCCGCGAAGATCGGTCTACTACCGCTCCAAGATAAAGCTCCTGAGCAATATCTGTACAAGTTTCCACAAGAACCTTGCTGACAGGCTGACCTTGCGCATCGGTTTGATACGTGACCATTTTTTTGCCTAGCCATTGCGCTGCAAAGGCTTCGGCCGCTTCCGGCGTGTCAACCAACTTAACGCCTCCCGCCTTACCTCGGCCCCCTGCATGCACCTGAGCTTTAACAACCCATTTGCTGCCACCAATTTGTCTAGCGGCAGCCGCGGCTTCGCTAGCAGTATCTACGGCAATGCCTTCTGATACGGGAAGCCCGTATTCGGCAAATAGCTGCTTCGCCTGATATTCATGTAAATTCATTTATGTTCCATCCATTTATCTAACTTATCCACAAGCGGTAGAGCAGAAAAACTACTTGCGGCGCTTGCGATTGCCAATGTGTATTGCATGACCATTTGCTGCTAGAGCTGCCTCGTGCACGGCTTCAGAAAGAGCCGGATGCGAAAACATGGTTAAGCCTATATCTTCTGCACTGGCACTAAACTCCATAGCGATAACAATTTGCTGCAACAAGTCCGCAGCGCTAGCACCAACTATATGACAACCCAATATCCTATCAGTCTTGGCATCTGCGATTAGCTTAACCATGCCGTCGGCATCGTTTGCTGCCAAGGCACGACCACTTGCCACAAAAGGAAACACGCCGATATTTGTTTCTACGCCCTCTGCCTTTAATTCCTCTTCATTCTTACCGACCCAAGCTATTTCAGGATGGGTGTAGATGACCGATGGCACTAGGTCGTAGTTTACCTGCGTCTTTTTATTCGCAAGCCTTTCGGCAACCATCACGCCCTCTTCCATGCCTTTATGTGCGAGCATCGGACCGCGCACAACATCGCCGACTGCATAGATAGATGGGATGTTAGTGGCGCACTGTTTGTTCACTTTTACGAAGCCGCGCTCGTCCTTTTCAACGCCCACAGATTCATCAAGCAGGGAGTCAGTAAATGGTCTTCGTCCAACAGCTACGATAAGCTTATCGAAAGTCTCTGTCTGTTCGCCATCTTTGTCAGCGTATTCTACGGTGACTGCCTTTTTCGTACCCTTGCCAGTAAGTTTGCTGCCAGATACCCGGCTGCCCATCTTTATGTCTAGTCCTTGCTTAGTCAGTATCTTCATCGATTCTTTTGCAATCTGGCGATCAACCATCGGCAGAAAATCGTCCAGTGCTTCGAGCACAGTAACTTTAGCACCTAATCGCGCCCAGACGCTGCCTAGCTCTAATCCAATTACACCGGCACCAATCACGCCCAAACGCTTGGGCACCTCCTGAAACTCCAATGCTCCGGTTGAGTCAACAATAGTTTCATGATCGATAGGAGTTGGAGGGATATTGATCGGAACCGAACCTGCCGCAATAATAATATGTTTTGTTGCCAGCTCTTGCTGCTTACCATCTCTGTCTGTAACTACAACCTTGTTAGTGCCTGTAACCTTGCCCGTTCCGGCGATGCCATCGACTTTATTTGCCGTGAATAGGCCTTTGATCCCGGAGGTAAGCTGATCTACAACCTTGTCTTTACGTGCAATCATCGCAGGAACATCAATCTCTAAATTACCGACGCTAATGCCATGCGCTTCTAAATGGTTTTGCGCATCCATATATTTATGCGAGCTATCTAAAAGCGCCTTCGAAGGTATGCAGCCGACGTTCAGGCAGGTTCCGCCAAATACAGGTTTATCAGTTTTATTTAGCCACTTTTCTATGCAAGCAGTTTTGAAGCCTTGCTGCGCACATCGAATAGCCGCAACATAGCCCGCCGGGCCTGAACCGATAACAACAACATCATATTCATTTGACATAATTCTTTCTCAATTCTGTAATTTGATAAGCGAAACATTAGACGCGGCTAAAAAGCCATGGTGCTTCATCACGCCTTAGTTAAATTTCCAACAGCAGTCGTGTCGGATCTTCTAGTAATTCTTTGACGGTAACCAAGAACTGAACCGCCTCTTTACCATCGATCATTCTGTGATCGTAGGAGAGCGCCAGATACATCATTGGTAGTACTACTACCTCACCTGAGACCGCCATCGGACGCTCTTGAATTTTGTGCATACCCAAGATAGCAGTTTGAGGCGGATTTAAGATTGGTGTCGATAACAACGAACCGAATACGCCACCGTTTGAGATAGTAAAGGTACCACCTGTCATTTCATCAATGGAAAGCTTACCGTCTCGAGCTTTTAATCCGAAATTTCTAATCTCTTTTTCTACCTGCGCCAAACCCATAGAATCTACGTTGCGAAGAACTGGCACGACCAAACCGCGCGGCGAGGAAACCGCCACACCGATATCTTGATAGCCGTGATAAACAACATCCGCTCCATCGAGAGACGCGTTTACGGCTGGATAACGTTTCAATGCTTCAGTACAGGCACGAACAAAAAATGACATAAATCCAAGGCGTGTTCCATCGTGTGCCTTTTCGAATTCTTCCTTGTAACGATTACGAATATCCATTACAGGTTTCATGTTCACTTCGTTAAATGTTGTTAGCATCGCGGTGGACTGGCTAGCATGAAGTAATCGCTCTGCGACTTTCGCGCGCAGCCTACTCATAGGTACACGCTCTTCAAGCCGCCCTTCAATAGAAACACCTATATTAGCTGGAGCAATCGCTGTACTGTCAGCGGTCTTTGCCGCTGAACCAGACTCCAGTTTGCTTAGAATGTCTTCTTTGGTGATTCTGCCGTCCTTACCACTACCCGTGATCGAGGTGGCATCTAGATTGTTCTCTTCTATGAGCTTCTTCGCTGCCGGGCTGATCATCACTTCAATTTCATTCGAGTCTGGCCCTGCTTGTGCGGCAGACAGCTCCTCGACTTCACGCTCTACATTAGCTGCAACGGCCGCCTTCTTGCCATCATCTTCTACTACGCTTCCGATCGCCTGATTGCTTACGATGGTTTCCCCAGCGTCTTTTAAGATTTCTTTTAACGTGCCATCAGTTGGTGAAACAACTTCAATGACTACCTTGTCGGTCTCGATATCTACGAGTAGTTCATCGCGCGCAACTGTATCGCCTACATTTTTATACCAAGTAGCCACCGTTCCGTCGGGTACTGATTCAGGTAATGTTGGGGCCTTAATTTCAATAGTCATAGTTAGTCCTTGCTAGCACTTTTTATAGTGCACGAACACGCTAGCTTAATGCTTGATCGAGAAATTTATTTAGCTGACTTAAATGCAACGCAGGATAACCGGCTGCCGCTGCGGCTGATGCTTCTCTGCCTACATACTCGAGGTAGACGGAAGGGAAATGCTCTTGAATCGGACGCCTCAAGTGGTGCTGACTTGAATACCAGGCGCCTTGATTCATAGGTTCTTCCTGACACCATGCAATCGATGTCAGGTTTTTATACTGAAGAAGGCATTTTGTGAAATCTGCCTGCGGAAACGGGTATAGCTGCTCGAGTCGAATAATCGCTATATCATCTATCTCTCGCTCGCGTCGTGCAGCGCGCAGATCGTAGTAGACCTTTCCGCTACAGACTATAAGTTTGCGAACTTTCTCTGCTTCGAAACCGTCTGTTTCATCGAGCACGACTTGAAAACTTCCCTCAGCCATATCCTGCAATGAAGAAATGGTTTCTTTATGTCTCAACAAACTTTTTGGCGACATCACAATTAAGGGCTTGCGTAGGGGGCACAGCACTTGCTTTCTTAACATGTGAAAAACTTGCGCGGAGGTAGTCGGCAAACATACCTGAATGTTATGTTCGGCACACAGTTGCAGAAATCGCTCCAGTCGCGCAGAAGAATGTTCGGGCCCCTGCCCTTCATAGCCATGTGGCAGCAATAACGTTAAACCGCAGAGTCGCTGCCACTTATGCTCTCCACTTGTAATAAATTGATCAATGACGACTTGTGCCGAATTCGCGAAATCACCAAATTGCGCCTCCCAAACCACTAACGAATTAGGCATAGTCGTAGCATAACCATACTCGAAGGCAAGTACTGCCACTTCTGAAAGAAGCGAATCGTAGATTAGGAATCCATTCTCCTCTTCTATTAGACCCTGAAGCGGAATATGGGTATCGCCTGTCTTCTGATCAAACAGAACGGCATGTCGATGTGAAAAAGTGCCACGACCCACATCTTGGCCGGTGATACGAATCTTGTTGCCGCTAGTTAGGATGCTTCCGTAAGCTAGAGTCTCTGCAAAACCCCAGTCCACAGGTATTTCGCCGGCTGCCATTTTAGCGCGATCATCCATAACACGCGCAACCTGCCGCTGCAGGGTGAAATCTTTTGGTGTTTCAGCGAGCTTCTTAGCGATAGCTTGCAAGCTCTTTAACGACATCGAAGTATTGTAAAACGGGCTCCATTCGTGACCTATGTAAGGACTCCAGTCGACGAATAATTCTATAGAGGGTTCTTTAACTAAGCTTTTCGCTACGTGTTCGCCTGTATCCAAGGCCGTACGGTAGCTCGAGTTTATAGAATCGGCTTCTTCAATAGAGAGAACATTTTCTGCGGCAAGACGTTCTGCGTAGAGAACGCGAGTCGGCTTATGCTGCTTGATGGCGGAGTACATGAGTGGCTGAGTGGACGACGGCTCATCAGTTTCATTGTGACCTCGACGGCGGTAACAGATTAGGTCGATCACAACGTCTTTCTGAAACTTGTAACGAAAATCTAGCGCCAGTTGTGTCACGAATAACACAGCCTCAGGGTCATCGGCATTAACATGAAAAATTGGCGCCTGAATCATGCGCGCCACATCAGTGCAGTATTCGGTAGAGCGCGCGTCATCCTGACGGTTGGTTGTAAAGCCTACCTGGTTGTTGACGATTATGTGTACCGTTCCGCCTGTTTTGTAGGCTCGTGTCTGAGACATCTGGAATGTCTCCATAACCACACCCTGGCCCGCAAATGCAGCGTCCCCATGAATGATAATCGGCAGTACTAGGTGGCCCTCAATGTCCTTTCGTCGAAACTGCCTGGCACGCACCGAGCCTTCAACAACTGGCGCGACAATTTCCAGATGCGAGGGATTGAATGCCATCGCTATGTGGACTTCACCGCCAGCGGTCATGATGCTCGAGGAGAAGCCCTGATGATATTTTACGTCGCCGGAGCTTGCGTAAACAGCTTTTCCCTCAAACTCATCAAACAAGTCGGCGGGGTTTTTCCCTAATAAATTAACAAGTACGTTAAGCCGACCACGGTGCGCCATACCAAGCACAATCTCCTTCGCACCGAATTTTCCTGCGCGCTGTACTAGCTCATCGAGCGCGGGAATAAGGCTCTCGCCACCTTCCAGGCCAAACCGTTTAGTTCCCGGGTATTTCGAATCTAGATGTTTTTCTAGGCCTTCAGCGGCGGACAGTCTTTCTAGCAGATGACGTTTAACGTCGTTCTCGAACACTGGATAACCGTCATTATTTTCGATGCGTTGTTGTATCCATTGTTTCTCTTCGAGATTTACAATGTGCATGAATTCGTAACCGATTGAGCTGCAGTAGATACGCTCTAGCGAATCCACGATCTCTCTGAGAGGCGCACGCTCTTTACTGATATAAAGAGAGCCCGTCTGAAAAACGGTGGAGTAGTCTATCGCAGACAAGTCGTGAAATTCGAGTTCTAAGTCTTGAACGATTTCGCGGTACATCAATGACAGCGGGTCGAGATCTGCCTTCTGGTGCCCTCGAACACGGTAGGAACTTATTAGCTGTAAAACTTGAACTTGCTTACTTTCGTGTTCGGAATGTACAACTGCGTCATTGCTTAGCACTGGCGCGAAACGACTAGCTTTGCCTAGTGTCTTGAATTCACTTTCGATAGCGGCATGGGAAACATCTGGACCGGCTTCATCATTAGCGGCAGCCAAGGACTGAAAGAATTCCCTCCACTCGCCGGGGACAGATTCAGCGTCAGCTAAGAAGCTTTCATACAAGTCTTCGACATACGCTGCATTCGATCCAGATAGATGGCCGGTGCTGCGCATTATTTCAAGTAAGCTGTCTTGCATACTACTTCCTCTTAACGTCGCTCAAAATGGCGATGTTAGGCTCAAAGCTGCTAGAGATTACGACACGTAGCGAAGATTAATTAAGTTCCCTGCTGAATTAGCATAGAACGGATATGGCCGATCGCTCGAGTTGGGTTCAAGCCTTTAGGACAAACTGCAACACAATTCATGATACCGCGGCAACGGAATACACTAAACGGGTCATCCAGACCAGCCAATCTCTGAACATCGGCGGTGTCTCTGGTGTCCGCAAGAAAGCGATAAGCCTGCAACAGACCGGCAGGGCCGATGAACTTATCAGGATTCCACCAGAACGAAGGACAATTTGTACTGCAGCATGCACAAAGTATGCACTCGTAGAGACCGTCCAACTTTTCTCTGTCTTCGGGCGATTGCAGGCGCTCAATAGCAGGTGGAGCGGTATCGTTGATCAGGTAAGGCTTAATTTTTTCGTACTGCTTGTAAAAAATCGACATGTCTACCACAAGATCACGAATAACTGGCAACCCAGGCAAAGGGCGCAGCACCAACTTGCCACCGGGCTTAACCACCGAGGACATCGGTGTAATACAAGCCAAGCCATTATTCCCGTTTATATTCATGCCGTCGGAACCGCAAACACCTTCTCTGCAAGAGCGGCGATAGACAACACTAGGATCTTGCTGCTTGGCCAATTGCAATACGTCTAACACCATCAAATCTTTGTCTTCGGGCAACTGCACCTGGACGTCCTGCATGAATGGCTTTTCATCTGTATCAGGATTGTAGCGATATATGCTTACTAACACGGCTCACCTTTTAATATTTGTAGCTTTTAGCTGCTTATGACCGCGCCTAATAAGCGCAGGTTTTATGTTTATTTTGTATCGTAATTTTTATACCGTGACACTAATAGGAACGAATCTGCGGCTCCATTGTATCGACAACCTTCGGCGAAAAATTCACGTCACGCTTAGCAACGCGCTTATCATTAGGGAAGAACATCGAGTGACATAACCAATTTTCATCATCACGCTCACGAAAGTCATCGCGCGCATGCGCTCCGCGGCTTTCATTACGAGCTTCTGCCGCAATCGCTGTAGCCTCTGCAACCTCAAAGAGATTTTCCAGCTCCAGCGCTTCGATGCGCGCAGTATTGAATGTCTGACTCTTATCTTCGAGATGCACATTCGCTATACGCTCTCGTAAGGTGCCTAGTTTCTTAATGCCGTCCTGCATAAAATCGCCACGTCGAAATACGCCGAAATGATTCTGCATAATATCTTGAAGCTCAGCACGCAATTTAGCCACGCTCTCTCCAGATTTCGATTCGTTGAGTCGAGATAACCTATTTTGAGCCTGCTCAATATCCGTCTCAGATGCCTCTCGCTGTTCCATACCCTGGCCCAGCATCTCTTCGATATGCTTGCCAGCAGCACGACCGAATACCACCAAATCCAATAAGCTATTACCGCCGAGACGATTTGCGCCGTGAACCGAAACGCAGGCCACTTCGCCTACAGCAAACAAGCCCGGTATTATTTTATCCACACCTTTCTCGTCTTGAGTAAGCGCCTGACCATTCACATTCGTCGGTATGCCGCCCATCATATAGTGACACGTTGGCACTACTGGAATTGGATTTTTAACCGGATCTACATGTGCAAATGTTCGTGACAATTCGAGAATTCCCGGCAACTTAGAGTTCAGTACATCTTCTCCCAAGTGATCGAGTTTCAGCATGACGTGGTCGCCATGTTCGCCACAGCCGCGTCCCTCGAGAATTTCTAAGACCATCGAGCGAGCTACAACGTCGCGCCCTGCTAGATCCTTCGCGTTCGGCGCATAGCGTTCCATGAAACGCTCACCATCCTTATTGATTAGATAGCCTCCCTCTCCACGACAGCCTTCAGTCACTAGTGTGCCTGCGCCATAAATTCCAGTTGGATGGAATTGCCACATCTCGATATCTTGCACTGGAAAGCCTGCTCGAAGGGCCATGCCCACACCGTCGCCAGTATTGATTAATGCATTGGTAGTGGATGCGTAGATGCGACCCGCACCACCGGTGGCGAAAACCGTAGCTTTCGACTTAACGAATACCGCTTCACCTGTTTCGATACAAATCGCAATGACACCAACAATCGCACCGTCTTGATTCTTAACCATGTCGGTTGCATACCATTCGTTTAAGAATTCGGTTTTATTTTTAAGATTGCCCTGATATAGCGTGTGTAACAAAGCATGACCTGTTCTGTCGGCTGCCGCACAAGTTCGCGCAGCTTGACCACCTTTGCCAAAATTTTTGGATTGGCCACCGAAAGGTCGCTGATAAATTCGGCCACTGTCTGTTCGCGAGAATGGCAGCCCCATGTGCTCTAATTCATAGACTGTCTTCGGACCCTCGCTACACATGTATTCAATTGCATCCTGGTCACCGATGTAGTCACTACCCTTAACGGTGTCATACATGTGCCAGCGCCAATCATCATTCGGATCCGAACTTGCTATTGCACAAGTGATACCACCCTGCGCAGACACAGTATGCGATCGAGTTGGGAAAACCTTTGTAATAACGGCCGTTTTGTAACCTGACTGTGCGAGTTGCAGCGCAGCTCTCATGCCAGCGCCGCCTCCGCCAACTATGACTGCATCGAAAGATAGTGTACGCATACCGCTCATCTAATTACCCCAGAAAATCTGAATGCCCCAAAGCAGATATACAGCGATCAGGAGCACGCAGCCTGCTTGAAAAACAATTCTAAAAAAAGTTGCGCTCGATCCTAGCTGCAAAGACGTCATATAGTCTGTCGAGATTGTCCACATACCGATCCAGGCATGGGCGCACAGTGCAAACAAGGTGATCATGCTAAAAAAGCGCATCGCATTGCCCTGGAAGATCGAACTCCACTTTACAAAATCCATATCTGGATTCATCACAAAGCTAGCCAGTATGCAGACTGAATAAGATGCCAGAATAATTGCACTGAAGCGTTGAATGATCCAATCGTAAAGACCCGAACGACCTAAGTTCGTAACATTCGTTACCATATCCATACTCCAGCAACGGTAATAGCGAAGGCTGACAAGACAAGAGTGATGCAGGCTCCGATGAAGCCGCCCTTCAGCGTTTCCCCGTAACCCAAATCCATAATCAAGTGCTTAACCCCTGCGATTAGGTGATAAAGCAGCCCAGATAGGACCGCCCAAGCGGTAAATTTCACGATCATGTTATCCAGCAGTTCCTGCACTAGAGCAAAGCTAGATTCCGATTGCAGTGAAAGCTCCAGCAAATACAACATCAAAGCGACGCCGACAAAAATGAAGGCACCGGACAATCGATGTAACAAAGACGTAATTGCTGGCAAGGGGTACTTGAAGGTGGTTATATCGAGATTTTTTGGTCTATTATCGTTCACTTTCTGCCCGTCGCGTTAGCCAATGAGAGTTGCGCTTTAATCGATAGCGGAGGCTTCGAGTCTACACAAAATAATTGAAGTTATTACAGCCTTTAAAGCTGTAAAACGGCCGAAAGTATATGCCTTAAGACCACGTAATACAACGAATGTAGCAGCAGCCCAGTGTTTAATGACAATATTCTGTCAAGCCATGCATTGCAGTATCCCTAACAGTAACTTAGTAAGGGCTTTTTGATCGATAGCCTACTAGGGTCAAGCACTGCCATACAGCCGGTTATAGGCGGGGTTATTTAGCCGAAATACCAGTGAATACTGAGCCTCAGCTCATAAAAATTTGACAAATAGCACGCTCTCTACCTAGTATTGCCGTCCCTGCTCAGGCACTGGACAGGCTATGATAAGAGCGCAAGCGTGCCTCTAAGCACTTGTTTTAAAAGAATAATATACAATAAATAGCAGTTTCAGGAGTCATGCATGAGCGAAAAAAAGGCCCAGTTAACCATTGAC
>Ga0209632_10005600_pt1 | contig 10848 bp, 13 predicted proteins | sample COG_10_FD_184754 | JGI IMG/M metagenome (GOLD analysis project Ga0209632, IMG submission 184754) | Pelagic Microbial community sample from North Sea - COGITO 998_met_10 (SPAdes) (version 2) | ecosystem: Environmental > Aquatic > Marine > Neritic zone/Coastal water | place: Helgoland, sampling...
AATTACTTCTTATATAATTTCAAATTATACAGCAATAAAAAAACCCCTAAAACTTTCATTTCAGGGGTTCTAATTTTGTTTAGTGTATGTATTTAGAGTGTTCTCTAAATGGAAACGTATTACATTCGTACTAAATTTGCTTACATATCGCATAAACACTTGCTTTTTAAATAACTTCATTAAAAACTTCATTGAGAAAATTGCTTAATTAAAAAGCAATTCAAAAGATGAATTTATTAAATATTATTCTTTGCATACATCTTATTATATTCTTCACTCAATAAAATATCATCATCATCAAGGTAAGCAGAATGTAACATTTTTTCAGATGTATTCATTTGTTTAGCAATTACTGACAAGGGTGCGTTAGCAATATAATTATTTTTAGCAAATGTATGTCTGATAGAATATAAAGGTCTTGTGGAACCACTTCTGTAATACAGATTAAGTTCTTTAGATAATCTAGTAAATGTTTTGCTAATTCTTTGATAAATCTTTCTTCTATTTTCTTCTAAATTTGGAAATAAAAAATAATCTTCAGGAGATGAGTTTGGATTTCTTTTTACTATTTCTGGATAAATATTCTTTGTAAAGAATGGATGACAAAATAATCGGTGTTTAGGTTTAGTTTTGGTATTAAATAAGGTAACTGAAAGAATATCTTTTTGATTTGTTTGTCTATTTAAAACAAACTGACACTGAAAATTCTTAACTTTTAATGGTTCAATACCTGGTCTAAAACCAGCACTTCTTATTAGATTGATATAATCTTTCATATGCAAATAAAACATCTCACCAGTCCTTTTGTATTCATTATCTAGTTTTCTATTGATTAGATTTAACTCTTCGTTTTGATAAGAATGCCTGACTTGATTGACTATTTTTAATGGTGGAAAATAAGGCATTTTATTTAGCACATTGTTATCAACTGCTTTTCTAAACATTAGACTTAAAATATTAAAATACTTTGAAATTGTATTATCTGTTAACTCGTCTTGTTTCAGATTTACTTTTAACTCTTCTATAGCATCATCGAGTTCATCAATATTTCTGTAATCAATATCTTCAAAAAACTTCTTGATATAATTTTCATATCTTTTTTGTTCTCTCAAACCTTGTGTACTATCTGGGTTTTTGTTTCTGTAATGTCTTATTCTGTGTTTGAAGAATGGTTGAGCAATTTCTAAATCAAAATTGATATTATTTTCTTTCTTTGTAACTGGTGAATTAAAGAACTTATAATATTCTTCTTTTGCTCTCTTTTTTGCTTCATTCACATTTTTTGTTTTAAGAGTAATTTCTTTATTGCCTGATTTTAGAATGTGCGTGCCGACATAGAAATTACAAAAGTAATTTGTGCTATTGGTAAATTGATAGATTTTTAAACTAGGAATTCTTGGAAAAGTAATTCGTGTTTTTTTATTAATCTTCGGCATTATGTAACTTTATGCTAATTGGTTCCCACTTTTATTCAAGCGGGAACCAATAGTCTTCATTTTAGTCAAGTTCAGTATAATCTTCTAATTCATACATTACGTTCTCTAACATAAAACAAGCACCTTCAAGATTTGCGTTGTCAGGTGAAAGTTTAATAGTTTTGTTTAGATTTCTCATATGATCGTATGCTTTTTTAATGTCATCATATTCTTCACTTATTTCTAATTTCATTAGTTTGCCTCTTTCTTTGGTAACAGAACACTGGACACACCTATCCTGTTAACAAAATTAATTGTTTAAATTACACAAATGCTAATACATTTGCTTTTCCAGTTTTTTACAGTGTGAATCCTTATAGAGAATTTAGGTTTTTGTAGTGTTTCTCTATATTATTAATATATCACAAAGCATCAAAAATGTCAATGCTGGTTTGAATTCTAGAATTTTTTTTGCCATTTAATTTTTTATCACTACCATTCCAACCATGAACATTGCTTACATCCGAGTTTCACATATTGAAAGTTTGAATGGCACATCTTTAGACACTCAGGAAAAAAGATGTAGAGCATTTGCAGAACTTCATGGTTTTAAAATTGATAAAGTTTATTCTGAAATAGTTTCTGGTGGAGTAGAGTTTAGAAAACGAAAAATCTTTCAAAAAGTTTTAAAAGATATTAAATCAAATGGAAGATTGATTGTCAGTAGATTAGATAGATTATCAAGGTCAGTTCTTCAAACATTGCAGTTAGTAGAAGACTTTAAAAAATCACACAATCAACTTTGTATTACGGATATTGGTAATGTTCATACTGATGGTGTTTCTAGAGTGTTCATTACAATTCTTGCCTCGTTAGCAGAAATAGAAAGAACTAATATCTCTGAAAGAATTAAAGCAAGTAAAGAGATAGCAAAAAAAGAAAGACGATACTTAGGAGGTTATTCTGAATTTGGTTACAAGGTAGATAAAAACAATCAGTTAATACCAGATGATAAAGAATTTGAGATGTTGCAGTCTATGATTAGTCTAAGAAGGTCAGGACTAGGATATCGTCAAATATCTGAGGAAATTAAGAATAAGTATGGAAAAAGAATATATTTTCCACAAGTTCATAAGATATTAAATAGACCATATAATAGACATTTTTAGTAAGTAGTTTTAAATTACTTAATGTCCAAAGTATTTTATCTAAATAATCATTTAGAAAAGTTTAGAGAAAAATCAGAAATTAAAATTGATTTAGAAGACCTAAGAGGTCTTGCTCATTACAGCAATATTAGTCCAGAAGATAAAAAAACTACCAAGATTTTTACAAAGTGTTTTAAAAATAAAGAAACCTACAAAGAACTAATGGAAAAACTTCCTAATCATATTGATAAGTTAGGTATATTTCATTTAGTTACTGCTTACTGGATTGCTTATGTAAATTACTATCAAAACGATAAATTTGAGGAAGAAATGGCAAAATGTTTGGAAAGTATTGATGAAAATGTTGTTCTTTTAGATAGTCCTCATTTTTGTAAGAAGGTATATTATTATTTGAACAAAACTGAGTTGGTAAATAATGTCGGAAGAAGTTAAAGAAATACTACCTGGAATAATAGATATTTTAAAAGATTTAAAAGAACCAGATGAATTTTCATTTTTTGGTTTAGACTCTGATTTAGATGTTAATGAAAAAGAATTTACTATTATGGAAAATCTTTCTGAAAAAAAAGACAAATCTAATAAACACATTGTAAATTCAATTCATCATTTTGAAGATTGTTTATATAAACTTGGGTATGATTTATCAGATATTATACCTTCACCTTTTGAGGAAGGGAATTAGCATATTTAATGATTGATGAAATAAATATATTAGATGGCAAAGATTTAAAAAGGTTTAAAGAACAATTTAAACTAACAAAAGAAACACTAAAAAAACAAATCCCTGAAATAGAGTCATTAATCGAAAGAATGAATGAGGGTGAAGCAAAGTCCTCAGCGACTGAAGGTTTAAATGAGTTAAAATTAGCACTTACTTCACTGTATGAAAAAAATTAAATATGTTTGATAAAATCACAAAAGGCACAATAGACGGAACAAAATCAGCAAAAGATTTCACAGTAAAAAAATGGAAAAGATTTATTAGAAAGAGAGCATTAAAAAGAGTTGAGAAGTTAATGACTTATGCTCAAAAAAAACCTGAAGATTATACTAAAGAAGAAATGAGAATGTTAATTGAAAAAGAAGAGAATGAAGTTATTTCTAATTTGAAAGCAACAGTTGGATTGAGTAGTGTTTTATTATTGCTAGGGATACCTAAATTGTAATGATTAAATGGTTCGGAAAACAATTTATTTTAGGACAAATTTATTATTGGGCAAAAGAAAGATTAAGTGGATTATTATTAACAATAATTTTATTAATTTTAGTTTTATATATTCATAGTCAGTATTTAAACTACATTGAGTTTAAATCTAATAATGATGCTAATTATATTGGTATCTCTTTTATAATTAAAAATACTTTAATATTAGCAATAGTGTTTGGTTATATATATTTTTATAGAACTATTGGTAAAACTAAAGAATCTATAAAAGAGACAAAAGATACAATCATTAAAGAAAATAGAACTGACGGTAAGGAAAGAGTATCGTCACTAGACCAGTTTTTAGAGGATGACGAGATAGATAGATAAAATGTTAGAAGCATTAATAGTAATAGAGTTATCTTTTTTGACCTACAAACTAGTGTCATCATTGATGGATTAAGGGTTTTTCAACAATTGTTATAGACGCATTTGCAAGTGTAACTTATATTGAAAATATATATGTCAAACCATCAAGAACATTCAAACTTCATTTTTAAAATTGCAGATAGAAGATTAAGAAATTTATTTAAACCTCATGAATATGGTAAAATAATACTCCCATTCATAGTATTTAAAAGACTGGATTCAATAATAGTTGATAAAAAAGATAAAATTATTGAATTATATAAAAAATGGAAAAATAAATCAGATGATTATAACGAGATAATTCTTAACCAATTAAAAATTAATTTTTTTAATACATCCTCTTATGATTTAAAAAAATTAACTCAAGATCCTCAAAATATTAAAGCAAACTTTGAAAATTATTTAAAAGGTTTTAGTGTCAATGTAGCAGAAATTATAGAAAATTTTGATATAGATAAAGAAATAAATAAATTAGATAAAAATGATAGACTATTCACATTAATTGAAGAATTTTCTGAAATTGATTTTTCACCTCAAAAAGTATCAAATTTTGAAATGGGATTAATTTTTGAGGAATTATTAAGGAGGTTCAGTGAATTATCTAATGAAACAAGTGGAGAACACTACACACCGAGAGATGTAGTTAGATTATTAGTCTCTCTTGTTTTAACTGAAAGTTTTGAAAAATTAAAATCTACATCTGTTACTTCAATTTTTGATTGTTGTTGTGGTACAGGAGGAATGTTGTCTGTTGCTAAAGAATGGATAAATGAAAAATTTGATAAAAAAATAAAAGTTTTTTTATTTGGTCAAGAATTTAATCCAGAAACATATGCAGTTTGTAAATCTGACATGTTAATAACTGATGATAATCCTGAAAATATAAAACAAGGTAATTCTCTAGATAACGATAAATTTCAAAAAAATAAATTTCAATATATGATTACGAATCCACCTTATGGTGATGATTGGAATAGTTCCAAAAAATTTATTCACGATGAATTGAGTAAAAAAAATAATAGATTTGTAGGCGGAATTCCAAGAGTATCTGATGGTCAGTTATTATTTTTACAACATTTAATATCAAAAATGGATCAAGAAGGTTCAAGAATAGGAATAGTTTTTAATGGTTCACCTATGTACACTGCAGATGCAAATGGAGGAGAGTCCAATATTAGAAAATGGATAATTGAAAATGATATGTTAGAAACAATTGTTGCTTTACCAGATAAACTTTTTTTTAATACAGGTATTCCCACCTTCTTTTGGATTTTAGATAATAAAAAATCAAAAAAAAGAAAAAATAAAATTCAAATGATCAATGCAACAGAGATTTATACAGAATTGACAAAAAACCTTAATGAAAAAAATAAAGAAATAAATGAAATAAATCAAAAAAAATTATTAGAAACTTACATGGATTTTAAAGAAAATGAATTTTCAAAAATCAAAAATAATAATTATTTTGGGTACACAAGAATTTGTGTTGAAACACCAAAGAAAAACTTAAGCGAGAAAGAAAAAAATAGTAACAAGATAATTCCAGATACTAAGTTAAGAAACTTTGAAAGAGTTCCTCTAGACGATGATATTGAAGAATTTTTTCAAAAAGAAGTTAAACCATTTTCACCTGATAGTTACATTGATCAAACAAAAAATGCAGTTGGTTATGAAATAAATTTTAAAAAAATATTTTACCAATACAAACAACCAAAAAATTCTAGAAAAATTTTAGATGAATTAAATAAACTTGAGAGCGAAACAAGTGAACTTAGTAAAATTTTAAAGAAAACAATTGATGAATAATTTAATTAAAGCAAAATACTTATTTAAACATCGAAATGAATTAGTTAGCGATAAAGAGTATGAACCATTGTCAGTAACTCAACACGGTATAGTTCCAAGGTTGTCAAATGTTGCATTGTCTAAAGTAGATGATAATCGAAAAAAAGTTTGTAAAGATGATATAGTTTTAAATTCAAGGTCAGCAAGAAGAGGTTCTTCAGGAGTATCAATGTATGATGGGTGTGTGAGTGGAGTAAATCATGTTATTTTTTCTGATAAAATTTTACCAAAATTTTCTCATTATTTTATTAAGTCTAAACATTTTATGGATCAATACTATATTCATGGAAAAGGAATTCATGATGATATTTGGGGCACAAGAATAGATGAATTATTATCAATTAAGATACCTTTCTATAAAAAAGAAAAACAAATAGAGATAATTAAAAATATAGAAAATTTTGAAAATGCAATTCAAAAAAAAATAAATATTTCTTTAGATAAAATGAAACTTTTAAAGTTGTTTTTAAAATCCAAAACTAATGAAATTTTATTTGGAAAAAATTCTAGTTTAGGATTTAAAGAAAACACACTTGAAATTGATTTGGAAAAAAAATTTTCTTCATGGACAAAAATTAGATTAAATTTTTTAGGAAATTTTTATAAAGGCAGAGGTTTAGATAAATCAAAATTAAAAGATTCAGGCATGCCTTGTATTTTATATGGAGAAATATACTCAAAATATAATATAAAATTTAACAAAGCATCATCTTTTACAGATAAGGAAAATGAAAAAAATTGTGAGTTAGTCTATAAAAATGACATATTATTAACCGCTTCAGGTGAGACTTCAGAAGAAATTGGAAAAGCAATTGCATATATGGGTAATGAACCTATTCTTGCAGGTGGTGATGTTATAATTTTTAGAATTAAAGAAGAAAATAAAATTAATCCTATTTTTTTAAGTTATTTCTTAAATAGTCTATACGGAATTTTTCAAAAAGAAGTATATGCAAAAGGATATATAACTTTTCATATTTACGAGGCACAATTACAAAATTTGGTTGTTTTCTATCCAACAATTAAAGAACAAAATAAAATAGTAAAACAACTTAATTTTTATTATGAAACTATTAATTCCATTATAGAGAAAGAGACTTCTAAACTCAAAATATATGATGAAGTAATGAAAAACCAAATATCAAAGTATTTTCAAAATTAAGATGACTTATACTGAACGAAATTTTGAAGAACATATTGAAAAATTTTTAAAGAGTACAAATTTCAACTCATACAAATCTGAAGAATTTTATAATAAAAAATTTTGTGTGGTATCTAAAGATTTGTTTTCGTTTTTAGATAAAACACAAAATAAAAAAACTAAGATATTAAAAGAACAATACGGTGAAAATTTTGAAGAAAAATTTTTAAACTATTTATCAAAAGAGATAGATGAAAGAGGAGTGATAGATGTTCTAAGAAAAGGGATAAAAAATAGTGGGCAAAAATTTGATTTAATATACTTTGAACCTAATTCTGGTTTAAATAAAGAATTAGAAGAAAAATATAAAAATAATAATTTTTCAGTAATTAGACAATTAAAATTTTTAGAAGATACACAGCATTCAATAGACATTGTTTTTTTTATTAATGGTATACCAATTATTACAATTGAACTTAAAAACTCGTTAACTGGTCAAACAGCAATTGATGCAATTAAACAGTATATTCAAGACAGAAATCCAAGTGATAAAATATTTAATTTTAATCGTTGCATAGTTCATTTTGCTGTTGGTAATGAGGAAGTTTTTATGACCACTGCTTTAAAAGGTCAAAACACAAAATTTCTTCCTTTTAATAAAGATATAGAGAATCCCATAAACCCCTCAGGTCATAAGGCATCTTATCTTTGGGAGGAGATATTAACTCAAAACAATATTTTAAATCTAATTCAAAATTATGTTTTTGTTCAAGAAAAGGAAGAAGGAAATAAAGATAATAAGAAAATTAAACATGAACTAATTTTCCCAAGATACCATCAATTTGATGTAATTGATAAAATAAAATCAGATATATTATTAAATGATGTAGGAAAAAAATATTTGATCCAACATACAACTGGTAGCGGAAAATCTTTAACTATTGCCTGGTTGACTTACAAACTCTCAAACTTATTTGAAGCAAAGGAAAGTTTAAATAAAATATTTGATACCGTAATTGTTCTCACAGATAGAAAGGTGCTTGATAAACAACTAAGAAATACTATTTTACAACTTCAACAAGTCGAAGGTGTTGTAAACCCAGTTACAAAAGATTCGAAAGAATTGAAAAAATTCATAGAAGCAGGTAAGAATATTATAGTATCAACTATTCAAAAATTTCCTGTTATTTCCTCTTCTATAAGTAAAGAAAAAAATAAAAAATTTGCAGTAGTTATTGATGAAGTACATTCTTCGCAATCTGGAAAATTTTCAGATCACTTAGTTAAAAGTTTATCAAAAAATGATCTTGATAATTTTGAAGAAGGCAATTCTGATGATGATTTAACAGATATTGATAATTATATATTAAATGAAATATCTAAATTAAAAGATTTATCTCATATATCTTTTTTTGGATTTAGTGGCACACCTAAAAAAACAACCCTAGAAATTTTTGGAACCAAAAATAAGGAAACAGGTGAAATAGAGGCATTTCATACATACTCAATGAAACAAAGTATCTTCGAAGGTTTTACTCTTGATGTGCTTAAAAATTATATAACTTATGAAAGATTTTTTAATATATCAAAAAAAATTGAAGACGAAAAAATTTTACCAACTGGTAAAACAAAATCTTTATTGGTAAAATATGTAGACCTGCATCCAAGTACAATTGAAGAAAAAACAGAAATTATTATTGATCACTTTCTTAATTATTCAATCAAAAAAATAGATAATACTTCAAAAGCAATGCTTGTTACTAGATCTAGATTACATTGTGTTAAATATAAATTAGAAATTGATAAACAATTAGAAAAATTAGGAAATCCATTTAGATCGTTGGTTGCTTTTACGGGAAAAATTACTGATAAGGATTTAGAGATAGATTATACAGAAGCATCAATGAATGGGTTTTCAGATAAAATTACAGAAGAAAAATTCAAAGATGATGATAATAAAATTTTAATTGTTAATAATAAATTTCAAACTGGTTTTGATGAACCTTTATTACATACAATGTATGTAGATAAAAAACTTTCTGGTATACAAAGTGTACAAACGCTAAGTAGACTTAATAGATCTTCAAAAGGGAAGGTTGATACAACGGTATTAGATTTTGTAAACAACGCAGCAATTACTAAAGACTCCTTTCAACCTTATTTTCAATCTTTAATTTTGAGTGAAGAAACTGATCCAAATGAAATTTATAAAATAGAGAGAAATATTAGAAAATTTAATATCTTTAGTCAGCAAGATATTGACGAATATTGCAAAATCTATATTGATAAAAAATCAAAAAAAGAGTTATTTCAACCAATCTTAGATACTACTATTAAAAATTTTAAAGAAATACTGGATCAAGAAAAAAAACAGGAGTTTAAATCTTTAATACATTTATTTGTTAAAACTTATAGTTTCATTAAACAAATATCAAATTTCACAGATATAGAACTAGAAAAATTTTATATATTTGTTTTTGATTTACTAAAAAAAGTGCCAAAAAAAGAAACCGAAAATTATATTGTAGAAAATCTTGTAGATTTAAATTTTCTTAAAATTGCAAAAAAATTTCAAGGTGAAATTACTCTGGATGATAATGATGGTGTACTAAAACCTGGAATTAAAACAGAGACTGTTATTAAGGAAGAAGAATTTTCAACTCTTGATAAAATCGTAGATGAAATAAACAAAAGGTTTAATACTAATTTTTCTGATGAAGATAAATCCAATCTAAATGATATGCAATCAGATATCAAAAATGATCTTAATTGGTTAAATTTAGAAAATGACAAAACAACTGAAACTAATAAAAGATTAATTTTTAATAAAATTTTTAAGGAAAAAATAACTGAATTGGCGACTAAAAACTTTACCCTTTATAATAAACTTCAAGATCAAGAGACAAAACAAATTATAAAGAATAAGATTTACTCTGAAATAAATTTATAATTACATCTTACTCTGCACATATCTACGAATACTATTCTCAACGATATTTGAGTATTTACGCATATCTTTTTGTGCAACTCTTTTAAATTGTTCGTATAGATTTTTATCTATTGTAAAATTGACATTGACTTTACGAGTTTTATCTAAATTTTCTCTTGTAACTGACCACATTGTATTTTCCTTTTTGAAAGTGTGTTTGTTATAGTTGTCAAACAGGGGAGGAGCACTCAAATTTTGATAAATACTAAAAATAAGTAATATCTATCGTATTTGAATAAATCATCACTCCTGATGCATATTTAAAAGAATTCAACTTTAGTCTTTTTGACTTTAAAATCTCTATTACTCATTAACTGATTGATAATATTGTTTGCGTACTTGGTAATTCTTCTAATATGAAAACTGGAGTTATTATTATCACCAAGAATTGCATTTCTTGAATGTTTTAATTCATCTGTATTTAAAATACTTGATTGAGACAATAGTTCTTCATATTCAGTTTCTGCTTCTTCTGAACTCAAGATATTTTTAATTGTATTATCTAGTTTCATTTAATTTTCTTTAGTAAGTCTTTTTTAATTAGTTCTAGTTCTTTATTCATCTGTTGGAGTAACATTAGTTTATCTATTGGTTCTTTTTCTCTTTCTAGTTTCTGGATTAGTTGTTTAATCTTGTTCATCTGGTTATCCTTTCTTGCGGAATTGTTTTTGTTTAGACATACCTCTTGCTTCACAGAACAAGAGGTTTTGTCTTGC
>Ga0209632_10005602_pt1 | contig 10843 bp, 7 predicted proteins | sample COG_10_FD_184754 | JGI IMG/M metagenome (GOLD analysis project Ga0209632, IMG submission 184754) | Pelagic Microbial community sample from North Sea - COGITO 998_met_10 (SPAdes) (version 2) | ecosystem: Environmental > Aquatic > Marine > Neritic zone/Coastal water | place: Helgoland, sampling...
CGACCGCCGGCGGCCCGACGCGCGAGTCGGCACCTTCAAAGTCTGCGCGAAGCGCATCGGGCTTAAAGACGGACGCCGTGAACGTATTGGTAAAACGCGTACGACCAACTTGCAGTCCCGTAAAGAGCGACAGGCCCACTAACACCAGGATCATCACCGCAAAAGCCCAAGGGCGCGCAAAAAGCCCACCTCCTGTGCCGTCGAGCCCACCCTCGCGGGGTAGCCGCGCATCAGGAATTTCTTTCGCCGCGTCCCGAATCAACTTCGGCCCAACTTGCGCGCTACGCGTCGCGTATCCGGCGAGCAAGGCGCGATCACAGAGTTGGTTCACAAGGCGCGGAATGCCGCCTGTCCGTCTATGAACCTCGCGAAGAGCAGCATCACTGAAGACGTCCTTCGGTTCACCCGCCGCGACAGAGAGTCTATGTCTAACGTAGGCACGTGTTTCCTGAGCACCCAGAGGACCGAGTTTCCATCTGACGGAGATCCGTTGGCGAAGCTGCCGCAGGCCGCGTTCATCGAGTTTACGGTCGAGTTCGGGTTGGCCTAACAGAAGGATCTGGATAAGCTTATCGCGGCTCGTTTCGAGATTGGAGAGCAGGCGAACCTGCTCAAGTGTGCTTTCTGAAAGCGTCTGCGCTTCATCGATAATCAGAAGAACGCGACGACCTATCCGTTTTTGTTCGACCAAGAAATGATTGAGCTGCTGCATTAATGTTCGGCGCGCGAGGCCCTCGGCGGGGAGCCCGAACTCGGCGCAGATGGACTGAAGAAGTTCGAGCGCGGTCCGGCTTGGATTAAACAAGAAGGCGAGTTCCAGATCGCCTTCGAGTCGCTCTAGAAGAGTGCGGCAGAGCGTCGTTTTACCGGTTCCGACCTCGCCCGTAATGGAGATGAACCCCTCCCCTTGCTCAATCCCGTAAAGGAGATGAGCCAGGGCCTCGCGATGGGAGCCGGCGAGATAGAGGAATCGGGGGTCGGGGCTCAGCACGAAAGGTTTTTCACGCAGGCCGTAGAACGCGGTATACATGGGTCTGAATTCCGAAGGCGGATTCTATCTCATTGAATCAAATGACCAATCCTGAAAATCGGGACGCGTCCTTCGCGCCCGCGGGCGGATCACATTTGCGGCCCTGCGGCGGCAGGAAAGAGGTCGGGTATGGGTCCCGAGGAGGCGGAACGCACCAGGAGAGCCGACCTGATTGGGATGTCGGCGCCCTTCGACGAGTTCAATCCCCGCCTCGAATCGGTCGAGGCGATCGGAATCGATTCTGGGGCAACGCTGGTTAAGGTCGCCATGGAATCCTCGGGCGGCCTTCATTTTGCGACCCTCGGGTCGCCCTCGACGGATCGACTGCGTGATCACCTCGAACGCACTTCGCCGACACATCTCTGCGTGACTGGATGTGGCGCCGCGGCGCTCGAGGCCGAACTCACGGGAGACGGAATCCGGGACATCCTGAGCTTGATTGAATTCGAAGCCTGGGCCCGGGGGGCGAATGAGATGCTCAACCGACTCGGCGAACCGGCAACCGAGCCATACCTGCTCGTTTCGATCGGAACCGGAACTTCGATCCTTCGCGTCGAAGGCGACCAGGTGGAGCGCGTGGGCGGAACGGCCCTCGGTGGCGGCGCAGCACTCGGCCTCGGGCTCGCGCTCACCGGCGTGGCTTCTTCGCAGGAACTCAATGAGCTCGCCTTGCAAGGCGATCGGTCCTCGATCGATCTCATGGTCTCGGACCTCTTCGAAAATACCGAAGAGATCGGCGCCATGATCGCGTCGGGCTTCGGAAAGCTCGCCCGAAATGCTGCACTCCCGGAAAGCGAACGCGAGACGCCTAACCCGGCGGATCTCGCTTCTGCGGCAATGGGGATCGTCGCAGACAATATAGGCTTACTCGTCGCCGCTCACGCCCGCGGCGCAGGCGTTTCGCGCATAGTCTTCGGAGGCTCGACTCTCATCACGCATCCACAACTAGAGCTGACCATACGAGGAATAGCCGCCCTCGGCGGATTCGAGTCGAGCGTGCTCCCCCATCCGGGTCATCCGGGAGCACTCGGTGCCATGCTGATGAGGCGCCGTTAGTCGAATTGGTTTTTCCCTAACATATTTCAATCATGACCCCTGAAACGAAAAACGCGCGCCTTGCAAGCAAGCCGCGCGTTTCACAACAATTCAGCGATTGGGCATGCGCTCGAGCCGTGAGCTTAACCGACGACTTTCTGCGAATTACTCGGAGGAAGGCTTGTTCGGATCGCGAAGCGCCGGCTCGGTAGCCTCTTGCTCCTCAGACTCGTCGCCACGACCAAGGTTGCGAACGGCGCGCTGAGTTCGTGCGATTGCGGCGCGCTGTACACGCAGTTCCTCGGTCTGTGCGGCAACCTGTCGTTCGAGACGGTCGCGGGCATCGACGAGCTCGTCGCAGCGAGACTCGAGACCCTCCATGCGGCGGGTCATCTCGGCGAACATCTGCGCCATATTCTCAGGAACTCCAGTGCCCATAGCCTGCGGCATGGCCGGGGATCCAAGGCTCTCGTTTACTTGGTCTCGCGAAATGACTTCCATATTGTCCATAACAAGCTCCTCAGAGTCATCAAATACGACCGACTCCGACTCTTTCTCTTCATCCGGGACGGAAACGATCGTCGCGTCCACGTCATCGTTATTCATTAAGGGCGCAGCGATCGTCTCATCGCCATGAGCCCCAAGAATCGTAGTGTCATCGGCGTCCGCGAATGGATTCATGTCTTCCGCAGCAACGACGGCCTCTTCGTTTCCGAAGCTCTGGCCGCTATCCGCATCATCCCAATTATCACTATCCGAATCACTCGCAACGCGGCGTCGCGCAAGGAATAACCCTCCGCCTAACAACAGCACAACAGCACCACCCGCAACCAACGCCCAAGTCATCCAATCGCCGCCGTCGTCCGTAGTCGACTTAACGACCATCGGGCGCGGCTTGCGCGCAGCTTGTTCAGGCGCGTCTGTATTACGTCTGGCAATCTCAGCCACATAAGGATCACGCGAGCCTTTGTCCACCGGCGTCGATCGAGATGGTTCATCCCCAGCACTTCCTGAGCCAAGATCATCTGCCGAACCAAAGACACCTGCGGCATCAACAAGCTCCGCTTGCGAACCATCGTCAATAGACGCCTCTGCCTGGTCAGCCACGTTCACGACCTCAGCCTCAACGGCCGCGGTCGCTTCGACAACGCTCGCGACATACGGATCGTCCGCCGGCTCGATCTCGACAACCGGCGCGGGCTCAGGCTCGAAATCCTCCTGGATAGGTTCGGGATCGATCTGCGCGACAACCGCATCGAAAGCATCGTCTTCCGAAGCACTCGGCTCGCTCGGAGCGGGCGCAGGCTTCGTCTTCGCGACGGATGCTATGTCAGGTGTTTCGTTCAAAAGATCGAGCACGATGCGCGGCGGATTCGCCAGGATCATCTCCTTGAGACGAAGACCTTCCTGACTAAGACGCACGCGCGCGATAGATCGTCCGCCTTGCGGTTCAACCTCGACTAGCTCGATGAAAGATTTAGAAGCTTTGATGGAACGCGGGATAGAGGACGCTTCTAGAGAAACGACCAGTTCCGCGACACCCGTCGCTGGATCGGAACGCTCGATTCGGTAGCCGGCGGAGCGATCCAGTTCGAAGACAACGCGGGTAAACGTAGGATGTTTCCCGACCCGCACCTGCACGATCTCGGTCGCAAACGCTGGCAGCGCGATCACGATCAGCCCCAGCGCCACAATCAAGGCCCATGCCCTGTCGCCGCCGCTCGAGTTTCGAAGACCGGATCTGAACCCGCCCCCGAATCGATGGAATAGTTGGTTCGTCATTTCGCCTGGGACCTCCCTGTGCGCTCGAAAATCTTCGTAGGACTGCGCTTCTCGCACCGTCCCGTCCATCTGGACCCACCAACTCACTACGCCTTTTCGACGGCTTTGCGCTGGAGTTGCACAAGACCTAACTCCTCCTATCGGGAGCCATTTGTTCGTTCTTAATCGGAAGGTGCCTATTGCCAAAGTTTCACGATGAACCAGCAGCCGTGCAACCCGACCCCGCTCCCCTCAGGATGCTCAGCGCGAGCCTGCGGCCTACTCAGATCTGCTTCGATTTTCGGCGAACTGCCTCAGAATTTTTCCTGAGAGAGCTTCAGACGCGCGTGCCAGCTTCAACGGGCACGCTCATTTAATCGAAAACATGCCGCAACTACCTGAATTGCCTCGGCGATGCGGGGACCGTACCACGACACGAGCGTACCGTCGATTAAATGGATGCGCCCAGCCCTCGCCGCCGGGCAATCCGTCGCGGCCAGCTTTTTCGCATCCTCTGCCCCAAACTGGTACGGCTCATCCGGGAGCAGAATCACCTCCGGCGCCGCCGCCACGACCCCGGCGAGTTCCACAATCGGATATCGCCGGTCCGCCCGACCCGACACCGCTTCCGATGCCTCGCCCTCTGCCGGATCGGCAAAGAGATTCTGGCCACCGCAGAGTTCGATCATGTCGTGGATATAGGTGTCTCGCCCAACCGTCATCCACGGGTCGCGCCAGATCGCACAAAAGACCCGAGGTCGGTCGCCGGAGGCGCAGTCGGCACGCGCCCGCTCCGCTTTCTCGACCGCTTCGAGCGAAGGCGTCACAAACTGGGCCCGTGCGGCAGCAGTCGCGCCAAGATCCGCCAATTCCGAAAGCAATTCGGCACCTTCCCGAACCGTACGGGGATAGGTCACCCAGACATCGATCCCGTGTTCCGCCAATTTCCGAACGACCCGCGCCGTATTTTCCTCTTGGTTCGCAATCACCAAGTCCGGCGAGACCGCCACAATCGCTTCGACGTCCGCGTCCTTCGTCCCCCCTAGCTTGGGCAGCCCATCAAAGGCCCCTTCGGGCAGGACACAATATTCGGTGACCCCAACCAGCCGATCCCCCATGCCTAACAACTCGATCGCTTCCGAGAGACTTGGGACAAGGCTCACAATTCGCCTGCGCGGGCGATCGCCAAGCTCTTTCTCCGACCAATGCACCCGCGGATGGCTACGCAGCCTCGCGACCGCAGAAGCACTCGGGGCCGTCTCTTCTTCTGACGCAATTGTCTCAGCCACCCGAAAAAGTAATCTCCAACGTCGAATCCCTGAGCCTAACACGCTCAACTTCGCGTCCGACAAGCGAATCCGGAAGCCCAATAGAACGCCGCCCGTCGCGCACTCGCAAATGAAGGTCCGCGCCCTTTAAGAGCACATCAATTTCTTCCTTAGAAATTCCGGGCAGATCGACCTCAAGCCGCGTCCGCCCTCCGGCACGTCGGATCCGAATCGGCCGGCCGGTCGAAAGCATCGCCGCAGGATCCTCGTCGCCATAAATATCTCGCGCGAGCACCTCAAGCGCTGGCACGCCAATCACTTCTGCAGACCGCAAAGCGACCTTCCGAACCGGAACCGGAAAGCTCTCTTCAATCCGCTTAATCTCTTCACGCTCGCGTTCAATCCATCGGTTGAAATAGCCGCCGGAAGCCGCCTCGGGCATTACTCGGTTCACGAGGACCGCATCCGTAGCGACACCATAAAGAGACAGATAGGCGAAGGAGCGTCTAGTTTCGTCGACCACGACTCGAGCTGGATTCACGACCAACCGCGCACTAGTGCGGTCTCCATCGAGCAGAATCCTTTGCACGTCATCTACTTCTTCATAAAGCCGCTCGAAGGCGTCAAAGAACTCTTCGCGCGGAAGCAGACGCCCCGCGTCTAGTCCGCGAAGAAAGGGCCGCAGCAATCGCGCCCCCTTGCGTTCGAACTCGAAAAAATGCGTCATAAAAATGCGCAGCGCATCCGGGAAGCGCAGCATTCGCATGGTTGAACCCGTCGGCGCACAATCGACCACGCAGACATCAAAGTCTCCCGTCGCTGCTACTTCACGAACCGCACGCAGAGCCATCAACTCCTCGATTCCGGGGAAAGCGAGTAGCTCCTCCGTGAGCAGTTCATCCGCCTCTTCGCGCAAGAGCTCGCGCAACCAACTTTGAATACTCCCCCACGAACGGTCCAGATCCGTTTGAGCACGAATCTCGCGCGCCCAAACGTTTTCGGCGATTGCCCGCATACGGGTACCGACAGGCTCACCCAATGCATCCGCGAGACTATGTGCAGGATCTGTCGAGAGCACGCAGACCCTATGCCCATGACTCGCGGCGCCTAACGCGGTCGCGAGCGCGAGCGTCGTCTTCCCAACGCCACCCTTTCCAGTATGAAGCAAGACCCTCATGGATGTTCACCGGGCGTCGTTCCTAAGTCGGGATCGTTCGCGAATGTCACAACAAGTTCTCCGCTCTCGACTAAAACTCGCTCGACTTCAAGAGACGCAAAGCCTGCCGGCAGCGCAATTCGTCGCCTCCGACCTTCTACGCCGATCACAAGTTCGTCATCGACCCGCAGCACCTGGACGGCCTTCCCGCTCCGCCCGTTCATGGGCAGCCGCAGCGAAGCTTGTTGTTTATTCCGCTCGAAGCGGAGCCCCGGGCGCGTACCCAACACGGCCATCGGATCGAGCCCGGCGAAGAGCACCTCGCCATGAGCAGCCAGGGCCTCGAGGCCGCAAACCTCGTCAGCCTGCAGGGGGGCGACTAACATAGACATCGGTGAGAAATGCGTCTCGACATCGCGCAGCCGCTCTTGTTGGTTTCTCCCCCAATCTCTAAAAAACTCCTCGCGCAGAGCTTCGTCGGGCCAGACCCGGTTCATCACCACCGCGTCGCTGGCGAGTTCAAAAAGCGCCAAGTCCGTCAGCGAACGACGCGCTTCATCGATCACCATAGTCTCAGGTGTCACGACGAGTCGAATGCTCGTCTCTTTCGACAGCAATCGGGCGCGTAACTGCTCGAGGGTTTTGTATAACAAACGCTCGGCTTCGGCGAAGACTTCGGCCTTCGGAAGCGGCGTCCCCACGAGTTCCCTCGCGATCGGTTCCGCGATCTTCGCTGCGGCGCGCTGCAAACGCAGCAGCCACTTGAAGCCACCATGCGCGACTTCGGGCAGGGTGACGAGGCGAAGCGCGCTCCCGGTCGGGGCGCAGTCGACGACGATTAGGTCGTACTGGCCACTTGTTGCGTGATCTTCGACGCTCACGAGTGTCGCGAGTTCATCGGCGCCAGGAAGCAAGGCCAGCTCTTCTGCCACAACTTCGTCTATTCCCTGATGCCGAAGCAACTCGACAACGTACGCGCGAATCTGGCCCCAATGGCCTTCGATCACATCGCGCGCATCAATCTCGAGAGCATCCAAGCAGGGCGCAATCGAAACGGGCAACGGAGTCGCACTTAAGTGAAGATCGAAAACATCCCCGAGGCTATGCGCCGCGTCCGCAGAGAGAACGAGCGTCCGAACGCCTCGTCGGGCAGCAAGCGCGGCCGTCGCCGCCGCCGTGGTCGTCTTACCGACGCCCCCTTTGCCCGTGTATAGAAGCAAGCGCATAGGTGCACCCTATCACGTCACCCGGATGAGACACCAAAATCTCCAAAGCAGGGAGCATGCCAAAGCACAAAATCGCATGGCGCAGAGACGCTAGTTCGCGATCCGTGCGTCGATGGCCCCGCCTCTTTCTGCATACTTGGCAACGAACCGCGTCCCCCCTCGACTTGTCATTCTCTTACCCAACTCGCTCCATCGTGCACGAGGTCGAGCCGTCCATCTGTGTTCACAATTGAGACATTCCGATAGACGCAGGGTCGTGCCCGCTTCGAATACGTCGTCCCGCACAACCTTGCCGCTCTCGCAGACGGGACATCCGGCCGGGGTACTGGCCAGCGCTCGGACATGAAACGCACTGGAGGACGATCGAGACTGCTCCAAAGAAGAAGGTGCGGAAGGCGAAAAAGGCGGAGTAGGCATTCGCCGCTCCGCATCGATCAGTGCCGACCCGAGCATCTCTTCTACACGCGTACGCTCGGCCGCATTGCGCTCTCGCACTTTTTGGCGATCGCGCGCGCTCGAAAGGCGCCCCCCGAATCCGGCAGGACCGCCATCACGACGGGCTCGCCCCGAAGCGCGACGGGAGCGACTTGCCCGAGCACGCGCCGGTGCGCGAGGTTCACGTTCAGCAGTCCCTGCAGATTCCAGCTTGCTCATGCTCATATTCATGCCCGTGCCCATGACCTCTGTTTCCTCTCTTCTCTTCCATCTTCATTCATGCTGTTGCCGGTCCGCATGGCGGACGGCAGGACGCGACGGGTCCAAGACCAAAAGCCCGCAGACCCTACGTGCCGCCCTCCGCCACACGACCGACCCCGGGCACCTTTTTCCGCCGTTTGAGGGGGAGGGGGGTTGGGGAAGCAGTGCGCCCGACACCTCACAAGATGAGGGCCAGGCGTGACAGATTCGGTCACGATTTGCGAAAAAAAAGCGAAAACAGGAGCGAAATGGGGGCGAGTAAGCCGCCGAGCACAGGGCAAAACCGAGGACGCGCGCGCGGGGCGATGGCTCAGTCGCGCAGCTCGCGCTTCAGGATCTTGCCGGTCGGGCCCTTGGGCAGCTCCGCGACGATCTCGACGAACCGGGGATATTTGTAAGCAGCGAGGCGATCTTTGCAGAATGCCTGGATCTCTTCCTCGGTAGCCTTCGCGTCTGGGACGAGGGCGACAACAGCCTTCACCTCTTCTCCGTGACTCTCGTGCGGCACGCCGATCACCGCGGCCTCAACCACCTCTTCGTGCTGGTAGAGCACCTCTTCTACTTCACGCGGATAGACGTTGAAGCCGCCGCGCAAGATCATGTCCTTCATGCGGTCGACTATGAAATAGCATCCGTCTTCATCTCGATAGCCGACATCTCCGGAATGGAACCAGCCATTCTTCAACGTCTCTTCGTTCGCCTCGGGACGGTTCAGATAGCCCTTCATGATGTTATGTCCGCGAATGCAAATTTCTCCGCGCTCGCCGTCAGGGAGTCGATTATCTTCCTCATCAACGATGCGCATTTCAACGCCCCAGACCGGGTAGCCGATTGAACCGACCTTCCGAGGCTTATTCGGGACCGTAAAACTCGAGATCGGAGAAGTCTCGGAGAGACCAAAGCCTTCCTCAATTCGCACGTTGAATTTTTCTTCGAAGGCACTCATCACTTCGAGGGGCATAGGCGCTCCGCCCGTCATGCAGGCAGTGAGGCTCGACACGTCGTAGGCGCGATCGCCTCTATGATGAAGAAGTGCGAAATACATAGTCGGAACGCCCGCGAAGACCGTTAGGCGATTTTTCTCTATCAGCTCAAAAGCATCTTGTGGCGTAAACCGCGGCAGAAGCGTGAATGAACCCCCTGTCGCTATCATTCCGTTTTGGATGACGGTCTGACCGAAGGAGTGAAAGAGCGGCAGCGTCGCAATCGCGCGATGGCCCCCGGCAGGCGTAGGCGGCATCAGCCTAGGCACAACAACCGCGCAGTTCATCAGGAGATTCGAGTGCGTAAGCTCGGCGCCCTTCGGTTTACCCGTCGTACCCGACGTATAAAGGATGACCGCCGTGTCCTGGGGATTCGTCTTATGGGGCTCATCGCAAGGATTACCTAACGCCATCCCGCCAACCGTATTCGGCGAATCTCCGGGAACCGCTAAGATCACATCGACGTCGAGCGAAGCAGCTCCTGCGCGGCCCGGCTCTTCGAAGAGCGGGTGTACGAAAAGAACACGAGCGCCTGAGTCTTCGAGGAAGTACGCAACTTCCGGCGCAGCCGCGAGAACATTAATCGGGACGACGGCGGCCCCCGCATAAAGAATTCCAAAATACGCAATCGTGAATTCCGGAACGTTCGGAACCAGGAGAGCCACCTTGTCGCCGGGCGACACGCCTCGTGCTCGAAGACTCGTCGCCACGCCACGCGCCGCGCGGTCGAGCTCCTGATAGGTGATCTCACGGTCGCCAGCGCGAATAACGACGGAGTTTGCCTTTTCGTTCGCGTTCGCAAGCAGGATTGATCCGAGATTCAGATACATAGGTACTCCGTGGGCGTGAGCCATTCTTAGGTCGTAATCGCAGCTGCCGGCAGCCTGCAGAGCGTCCCTATTCAGAACATATTGAGGGCCGCGGCGAGGCAGGAATCTACTCGGATGCGGAAGTTCGCGCGACTCGCGGCGGCGCGGGCACTAGAACTCGCGGCCGATTTCACTGAGGTATGCTCGTCGCGCCTCGAGGGAGGACGCGCGACATCGCGCGCGCGCAGGGAGATTGATCGTGAGCGAAGCCACACCAGAAACCAGAACGCGCGGCGCCTGGCTCCTTTTAGCCGGAGCGGCCTTGGGCCTCGCGATGGCTAGTTTCGGTTTGCTCGAACCCAAGATTGATCCATCCTTACTGCCCGAGGACGCAGCAGCCGTTGTCGGCGAACGCAAGATTCGGCGTGTCGACTATGAGCGCGTTTTGAGCGGTGTCGCGGGGGATCTGAGGAGCCCCATCGATGACGCGATGCGCAGGCGAGTACTCGACCGAATGATCGACGAAGAACTTCTCGTCCAGCGCGCGCTCTCTCTCGGCCTCGCCGGAATCGATCGGCGAGTCCGCGGTGAACTGACCTCTAGCATGATCGATTCGATCGTCTCGGAGGTCGACAGCACCGAGCCAGACAGCGACCAAATAGCGGACCACTACGAAGAGAATGTCGACTTCTTTACCCGACCGGGCCGCTTGCAGGCGCAGCGCATCTACTTCTCGCCGCGTCGCGATGAAAGCGATCCCCGAGGTCCGGCAACCGAGCGCGCCGCAGCAGCACTCGTCCGGTTGCAGGCTGGCGATGCCCCTGACACCGTCGAAGACGATCTCGCGGATAGACAAGTGTCGCCGGTCCCTAATACGAT
>Ga0209632_10005603_pt1 | contig 10843 bp, 10 predicted proteins | sample COG_10_FD_184754 | JGI IMG/M metagenome (GOLD analysis project Ga0209632, IMG submission 184754) | Pelagic Microbial community sample from North Sea - COGITO 998_met_10 (SPAdes) (version 2) | ecosystem: Environmental > Aquatic > Marine > Neritic zone/Coastal water | place: Helgoland, sampling...
TATTTATAACCTTTTCAATCATTCTGAGAGTGAACATAGTCGCCTTTTAAAGCACTTCGAGTCGATTAAGATGGCCCAATAGATAAGATCAGTATTATATCTTTTAAAAACATGCATCTTATGAATTTAAAGGTAACGAGCCTATTGTTATTACTAGAAACCGCAAAAAACTAGGGAAGATCTAGGCTCGTTATGATACAGATTATCATCAAACATAAATTAAGCAAGCATAAATGAAATTATCTTGAAATATAAGTTGGATAACGAGTTTGTGTGAAATGCTAAGGGGGAGAAGCTACCATGATGGTGTCGACACAAACTCGTTATGATATGAATTAGTATTGAATGTTAATACGTCAAGAAAGTTTTTATATTTTTTATTTATTTTTAAAAATATGCGTCTACTGTAACGATTATAAGGACGAGAGCTGCGCATAAACAAAAATAAATTATCACAAGTTTGCGAACCTTCTTCTTATTATTTAGGCGGCGGTTTCGCAACTCTTCCTCAGTTGGTCTCGGCTGATTACGTTTTATTTTGTAATTTCTTAAAGAACCACGCATCCAATTTATGACATTACTAACTGCCCAGAAAACAATTCCAGCAAGAAGTATACCCGCGGCTAATCTTAGAATTACAATCATCTTAAACCTATTCGTTTATATTCCAAACATAGTCACATATACTTTAAACTTGTTAGGATTATGTGCAATGATAGCTTATATATAGTTCTTATGATAATTTTTATAAGGGTTCTAGTTTCTTATTTATTTGTAAAGTGACTGAGAATGAAATGACAAAATATAACGGTAAGTGTTCATGTGGTCAGGTGCACTATACACTCAAAAATGATCCCATATTTACGCACGCCTGCCACTGTACCTTGTGTCAGAGATATACGGCCTCCGCATTTATTGTGCACTCACTAATGGAGACAAGTAACTTTACCCTAATAAAGGGATCTTTAAGTGAGACTGTAGGTCCCTCTGGAAGTGGCAAGGGGCATGTAATAAAAAGATGTCCTAATTGTGGGGATCAAATTTATAGCCACTTCATGGGATTAAATAACTTACTCGTCTTGAAGACCACCACTCTCAGTAATGCCAATGAAGTGCCCCCACAGGCGCATGTATTCCTAGACAGTAAACTTGAATGGTTGAAACTAAATGATGATATTCCAAAGTTTGATAAGTTTTACAGGCGTGAGGAAATATATTCTGATGAGAGCTTAGAGAGAATGAAAATAGCCTTGAAGTAAATTCACAAAAAAAATTTGCTAATTTTAATCAGAGTTGATTTAGCTTTACATTTCAAGCGCATTTAATAATTTTTTGACAAACAAGCATAATGATACTAATTTCAAGTGTATTACAATTAGACTAATCAAATCATACTAAGGCTGTCCCAATGAAACAGCTTCTTCTTACGAGTACGATAATAGCCATAAGCGCACTACCATTAAGTGCCCAAGAAGTGGCTAAATCAGGTAAATTCGCCACTATAGTTAAGAATATTGGGAATGCCCTCAATATAGGGCAAGGAGAAGAGGCTGTTGAAAGCGAAGTGAATGCACTTGCTTTGGACGCTGCAAACGCTGGACTTGATCAATTTGAAGACAAAGTTCTCTCAACATCAAACTTCACTCACTTTGAGCTTTCTGTTGGGTCTGACACAATGGGGTTAGATAAGAATAAGTCTGATACTAAAACAGAAGCAATGACAGTGTACCGACTAAAGGAAACTGGGAACTGGTTCTTCTTTAACCAGACATCAGCTGTGAACTTTATCAGCCGCACGACAGTTAACACAGGCTTTGGTGCACGTCACATCAACGACGCTGAAACTATTATCACGGGGTATAATATTTTTTATGACCGTGAGCTTCAGTCAAAGCATGAACGTGTAGGTGCTGGCCTAGAACTCCTATCATCAATCTTTGAATTTAGAGCGAATGCATATCAGGCAGTCTCAAAAACAATAACATATAACGGTATTCAAGAGACTGCTCTTGATGGATACGATGCTAAGTTTACTGCCAACCTCCCTTACTTCTATTCCTCCAACCTTTACGGTAAGTTGAGCAACTGGAAAGACGCTGCGAGTTACGAGACTGAGCACTATGAAGCGGGTATCAATGCTGAGATAGCGCCTAACCTCATACTTCGTGTTGCAGCGCAGAATAAGAAGAGTTTGAATAAAACAGAAGCAGTTGCATCAATAAGCTACTCAGTGCCGCTAGGTGGGGCAAACCAGCCTGCTAAGGTTAAACAAGATGGAGACTGGTCATCCAAGTTCGAACCAATCCGAGAAAAGCTCTACAGACCTGTACAGCGTGAAAACCGTATTATGAAAAAAGCCATTAAGCTTGGGGTTACAGTGAGTGGGTATTAAATCATGAAAAATTTAAATATATTTAAAGTTATTACTCTCTTCTCTGCTGTTATCTTCTTACAGGCGTTTAGTGCGAATACTGCCAATGCCGCACTTTGTCCCGTTTCTAATGGAGTGATAAATTTAGATGATTTAAAGACTATAAGTGGTAGATCTTCTGCTGCAGTAACTCATGGTGATTACAATTGCAATTATACTCCAGATGGAATGCGTTTAAAAATCTATAAAATAATGTTATGTGAGGAATATATAGATAATACCAACTATTTGGATAAATGTGTTTCACTTGTTGATGAAGAAGGTGGGAAATCCGTTATAGTCGAAGCTGATAAAACCACATCAATATTAGATGGTCCAGCTTCACTCCCTGAGGGAAAATACAACTACTCAGTCATATTAATCAATAATACAGTTGATGCCAAATTCACCCAAACGTATTCTAATGAAATTCATGGTAATAACGGTATTGGAACGACCTGTTGGTCAAATGGTAACGATGTAAAAATATCTTATGAGATAAGTGCTAATGGTGATGGTGATCCATCTAAATTTTCAGCTTCTTGTGGAACTTTAGCTCAAGCCAACCCCCAGTGGTCAGGATATACATATAAAGCTTTTTGGAACGATAATAATAACGGCACCAATAACTACTTCGTTAATAAGTTTCAAGGCATCCTAACATTTGGAAGTGCTTATAAAGACGTTTATGTTCTCTCTAATCTAACAGAATTGGCAACTGTAACTACCGGAGTTGGTGGCCGGAATGAGGATGATGGCAACGGCGTATCTTCGGATGGAATATATGTGATGGGTGTACAGAAACACGATACACCAATAACAATATCACCAGCAACGAATGGCGTAGAATTGGGGTTTAAATTAAAAGATACTTTTTTTCAAAAAATTACGACTAATAATGATTATTATGGTTCGGGTGTGAGTGGTAAGAAAAAATGTTCTGAAGTTCATGGAAGTATCGGGCAGTCATCAGAAACTGGAGCATATGCATGCTTATCAACAAGTTACCCAATAACTTTTGATTTTAGAATACAAAGTAATTAAAAAATAATTTGAAGATAATTTTAGTGTAAAATGAGAATAAAAAATGAAGAACTTAAATACCATTAAAGCAACTTTATTTTTAATTTTTTCAATATTTTTTGCTCATAGTTTATCTGCTCAAGTAAACATTAATTACTCTACTGGTGATGTAATTTCTTGTGGTGCAAGTGACGGTGTAATTCCTAATCTAACAGCAGATGATGATAAAATAGCCAAAGAACTTCGCTGTTTAACAGATTTAGAAGAACTCAAGCTTTCTCTATATCGTATTGGTTTGTGTACGAGTAAGCCTGATGCAACAAATCCCGCAAGTGACTGGGCTAGTAAATGTGTATTTATTATGAATAAAGTTATCCCATTAGAGCTTACATTGAGCAAGACTTCGAAGAATTCTATAGATAGCAATATTGATTTATCTGGTCTAAATGAAGGAACATATACCCACGCCGTTCTTCTAGTTGGAAATACATTATCATCAAAAGTTAAAGCTACATTCACACAAAAATTTGTTGGGAAAACAAGTGTAGGAAAAATTTGTTACACAATTTCGGGGGGTGTAGATCCAGGTAATTCACCATCACGAGCAAGTCTTGCTGTTGAGTGTGTAGATACTGAAACCGATGTAACAACTAATGGAAATTATGGTCATTCATCCAAAGAAATGAACTTTTGGGGAACGTTTTCACCAAAGAAAGCAGCTGCAAATGGCGATGATGTTTTTCTAATGCTAGATGCTAGGACTCTTGCAACAATAGATACTAATGGGAAGACATCCGATGCAACTATGATTGCAGGAATATTACCCTTTTCCAGCATCCAAACCATAAGTGCAAACAGCACGAGTATTGATATTGGGTTCCAATTAACAGAATTGGGGCAAATTAAATTCTCCACAAAGTCAGAATGTAGTGATAGTAATCGATCAAGTTTAGGGACAACCGAGGCCTGCATAGCAACGATGAAAAATTATGGTGTTGGCTTTAGAGTTACAGTAAAGTAAAAACTCACATAAACAAACTTTTGACAAATTAATATGGAATTTCTGCTTGTATGGATTTTAAATGGTAATGTATTAGATAGTGGCCTTCGCTATGATGACGCCGCGAGTTGCTACGCATCCGCCCAAAATAGTGGAATGGAATTAAAGGGAATTGGGCTCAGTGGATTACAGTTTACCTGTATTCCTGTTTCAGAGAATGAAGAACTAAAGTTGTTAATTCCATCAACTCCGCGGCCTTCTTTTTTATTTTGATTGATATAAGTCAAAACTATGATACCATAATGATACTTAATTTGTAGAAGGAATTATTTATGTTTGGTTATTGTTTGAAGATTTTTGTATGCATATTTCTAACGTTTAGTTTTTTTATAAAACCATTAGCAGCAAATGATGTTCAAATTGCTCAAGAGCTCCTAACCAAACTTGGATACACACCTGGCCCAATCGATGGAAGTTACGGATCTAAAACTAAATTCGCCTTAGAGAATTTTTATGCTGCCCAAAATAAGAAATTTGATGGGCAGTTGAATGCAAATGAAATTATGTCATTAATCAAAGCTTCAAAAAATTTAAATTTTTCTTTTGAAGCTTTGAAAATGATGGATGCCCACGTTGAAAAAAGTGAGCTCCTCAGAGTGCCATTACCAAAAAGCAATCTAGTAATAAAAGATTATCAAAGATTTGTGGATTATAGGGTGCAACATTATGTAAATAATTTTTCAAACTGGGAAAACCTTTGGAAAATACAAGGTAGCAGTGGGCAACTTTTAGACGAGAAATATTGCTATGATACTTTAGTAAATTTTTTAATTCCCAACTCACCAAATAATAAATTTAAGGGAAGATCAGATACAGATTTTACGCGTTGTCAAAACCAATTACTCAATTATGGGGTAATTAATTTTAATGCTTCATTTGAAATGTATCAAAAGCTATTTTTAGAAATGGCTACATCAGAAAAAGATCACTGGGTTTATAGAAGATCAAACGTTAAAGACAATAATCCAACTTTTTATCACTTGGGTGGGGTAATAGCGACTTTTTACATGTATTATGCAGTAAATTATCAGGCATTTAATTATACAGAGAAACAGCGAAATATTATTGAAAATTACTTTAAGAAAAAAGCTTTTGCTGAACGGTTTAATTTGGATGGTGATCGTAGAGCAACTCTTTGTCCGATAAAGAAACCAATGAATTTGAATAAACGTATTCATATAGTAAATAACTGTGGGTCAGTCCGACTAAGGTTTGCTGCTGGTGAATTGGCACTTGCAATTGTCACACAAGATGAAGCTCTTTGGAAGAAAGGTTTGTGGGACCTTGATTACGCGCTTAGCATGACAAATGATGAGGGTTTTTTTGTTCCTCTATCAGCTAAAGGTTGCAAAGCTCTTGGGTATACGTGGGATACCAGTCGATTATTTTCTTTGAATGTTGAGATGCTAAAATTGGCAGGATATAATTTATTAGACTATAAAACGAGACATGGGAAAACTGTATCTCAGGCGTATGAAATGCTTTTCAAGCAGTATGATGATATTACAATATCTAATCACATAGCAATAAAAGGTATTGGCGCATCGAGTTGTGGTGAGAAACCATATAAAACTCATAATGAGTTTATAGTTCAAGAATTTGGTTCATTGGATTTTGGTGGGCAACCCAGAACTGGTCGTTTTATTAACTGGAGCATAAGGTTTGTTTCAGAAAAACATCCAGAGTGGATAAATGAAAATACACTTCGTGAGATTGAAACGGATCCGTTTATAGGGAATTACCATACTGTAACTGCATTCGAAATTTACAATGCAAATGTTATGTCCGAGCCTAAAAGTATATGGAAAGAGAAAAGAGTAAAATTAAATCTTGAAGAAAAGCTTAATGAAGAAAAGAGATTGCAGAAAGAAATAGAAGAAGAACGTAAAAAACAAGAATTTATTGATAGTGGAGAGTATATATTTGATGATAAAAACATATCATTTCAGCTAAAGAGACATGATGAAATTTTTAAAATTCATAAAAGTGATTTCTCCCTAAGTATTAAAAGAGATGATGAAAAATTATTTAATGGTGATATTGCATATTCCACAAATACAAATAATTTTGGCGCCACATGGATTGACCTTAGGGTAATGGGAACTGATGAAATATCATGGAATATTAAAATTGCGTTTCAAATAGAGGAGGGAAATTTTCCTAACTTTGTAAATGCATATTCTATATCTAAAAATGAATGTGGTATTTTTAAAGATATGGTCGATGATAGTTTTATTATACCATTGAAAACAAAAAATATCAGCGAATTAGAGTTGTATGATTGTCATATTAAAGTTTTGCAAAAAAATCTTAATGAGGATGATTTTGATATTCTAAAAGATCGAATTAATACTGCTATAAGTCTCGTAGATACAATCGAAATAACAAACAAATATTTTTAATCCGGCATAATCCACGCCCTTAATACTTACACCGATTGTTATGAGTAAAAAATTTTGTATAGTTATGATCATAATTAATGGATTGTAGTAATATGTTTGGCCCTAGTTTAAGATTTTTAATATTAATATTTCTATCAATTGGTTTTCTTGCAAAACCTGTAATTGCAAATGATATTTTCACGGCACAAAGATTGCTGACCGAGTTGGGATATGCTCCAGGCCCGATAGATGGCGCCTATGGAGGCAAGACTAAGCGAGCTTTAGTTAATTATTATAATGCTTTAAATAAAAAATTTGATGGAAAGTTGGATGAAAATGAAATTGCAGATCTCAAAGTTTCAATAAAGGTTTTTAAGGCCTCAGAGCCAAAAATTAAAAAGTCTAGGCATATTCAACATGCAAGATATTCAAAACATATTGCAACCTTATTTCGAGATTTGAAAGTAAGAAAAGATTTTACACTTATTGATGATTTTGAAACTTTTATGGGATTTCATAAAAGTTATCTCAACGGGATGTTACCTGATAATGTGGGGTTTTTCAGTTATGGATCGGAAGTTTAAAACATAGATTTTGATTTTTGTGTGGAAGATATCATTTCTACCACAACGAAAAAGGCTAACCCATCAGTTGGGGTGCAAAATGTTACTGCGGTTTGTGGTGCAATGATTTCTCAAAGATTTTTAAACAATTCAGAGAATGGTATAAAAAATTATCAAAAAATTATATTAGCTTGGTTGGAGGGTGGCATAATTCATAATCCAAATAAATTTGGAAAAAAGCTCCCACAAAAAATAATGGATGAATGGCCTTACGCAATAAGTAGTAATGTACCACAAATCTTAACCCATTATGCGTTATACCATAAATTATATAATTTTGATAAATATACACATGAAAGAGTAATAAAAATGGGCGATGCTTTTTTACTCAGTGGGATTATTATCCGCTCTTAACTAGAGGGAGTTCATATAAGCAAAAACTATGTAATTTGAAGAGCCAATATAACGTGGTTATTGGAACTAATGACCATTGTGGCTCATTCAATGCACGTATGGCAACAGGGGGTATAATTTTTGGGTTAGAGTTTACTAGTCAATTAGCATTTGATACTGGTGTTAGACATCTTGAAATTATGCTTGCAACATTCAATAAAGACGCAGTTTACGCAGCGCAAGCCCATCGTGGAATCTGTGCAATTGGCTATATGAAACAGTTTCCACCTCATTTTGAATTAATTCATTACGCTTTATCAAAAGCTTACAATATAGATTTCATAAATACTCAAAATATTAACGGTGTCACGCCAGCAGAAGCATTTTTGGAGCTCTGGAAAATAGCACATGACCCACTGGGGCTAGTCGTAAAATATTGGGATAAAAAAGATCAAATGAGTTGCAGTGATAATGGGAAAAATCAAGATGCAATGGTAGCGCAGCTTAAAAGAGATCCGAGCAGTTACCAAGATTTTTGGAATGGTTTTAGTTATGAGGACTTCCTTCTGTCATCACCAATACTTGCGAGCCAAGAACTTCCAGAAGAATGGAAAGCACTTGATAAATCTAAGGTAAGGCAAGGTAGGGCAGTATTGCAAACTATAGCTGGTGGCGATTGGATTGGTATAAACCCTTATCTTTTACAACTTGCACTAGGTAATTTTGAATATAAACGTAGAGAATATGATGAAGAGCTCAATAAGAAAAAAGTAGAACTTCAAAGGATAAAAGAGCAAGAACGCAAGAAGAAAATAGTAGAACGTAAAAAACTAATAGCTCCAGTGAAATTTGGAAGTGTATACGCTGATGTTTCAAGTCGTGACGGAAATTACCAACAAGTATTTTTTAGTTTAAAAAAACTATCAGTTGGTAGTCAGCTCTATAATAAATACGAATTCATTTTAATGATTGATTACGCTCCAGAATCTTCCAGTCGTGGATTGACTGACTTATTAAGAATTCAAGTTTCAAACAATGATATGATACCAAAAAGTGAATTAGCAAAACTTGAAAACTGTAAACATATTCTATGGAAGAAGACTAACAGTATTGTAAAATTACATTTTCTTATTGGGAACGAAGCTGAAATTAATCCATGCATATTGCAATATGTGCAACCTGATAAACGCAATCTTTTAGGGAGTATTGCCAATGCATTGCCAGAAATATTGGAAGCAGGTTTGGCAAAGAAACCAGAGCAATTGGATGATATTATGGTTTTGTTAAATGATGCTAGGCAACAAGAAAAATAAATACTTAAATCAAATATTACATTTGTATTATTCGAGTATTTAATCCTCTTCAGCTAAGAAGCGTTCCGCCTCAAGCGCTGCCATACAGCCCATTCCCGCAGATGTAACCGCTTGACGATAAATATGGTCTGTTAAATCGCCAGCCGCAAATACACCAGGAATACTTGTTGAAGTGCTGTCAGGCTTTGTGACTACATACCCACCCATGTGCATTTCGAGTTGGTCTTTGACCAATTCGTTTGCTGGGGCGTGACCAATGGCAACGAAGACGCCCTTGCATGGTAGCTCTGTGATCTCACCAGTTTTGGTATGTTTGACCTTGATGCCCTCAACTCCGAGCGGCATATCTGTCCCAGTGACTTCAACTAATTCGTGGAAATAAAGTGGCTCAATTTTTTCATTTTTCATCATGCGATCTTCTAAAATCTTTTCACAACGGAATTCATCACGCCGGTGAACGAGTGTAACTTTTGAGGCAAAGTTTGTGAGGAATAATGCTTCCTCGACGGCTGTATTGCCGCCACCAATTACAACTATCTCCTGACCGCGATAGAAAAATCCATCACACGTTGCGCACGCAGAAACGCCAAAGCCCTTAAACTTTTCTTCTGTTTCTAAACCAAGCCATTTAGCGCGGGCGCCAGTGGCTAAAATTACCGCGTCACAGGTATAGATCGTCCCGCTGTCACCCTTTGCAGTGAAGGGACGTTTCGATAAATCTAGGTCGCTAATAATGTCACCAATAATCTCAGTTCCCATTGCCTTGGCGTGAGATTCCATGCGGATCATGAGATCTGGACCCTGTACTTCAGTGTCACCGGGCCAATTTTCAACCTCAGTCGTGGTTGTTAATTGCCCACCTGGTTCAATGCCCTGAACGAGTACTGGATTTAGCATTGCACGAGACGCATACACAGCCGCAGTGTAACCTGCCGGGCCTGAGCCAATAATTAGAAGTTTGGTGTGTCTAGTGTCAGCCATTTCCGGGAATCCTTTATTGTGTTTCGAAAGATATACTTTGGTTTAAAGAAAATTTGAACCATTATAATTGCATTTAAATACTTATTTTATTACAAGGCCTTGTAATTTAATTGCGCAAGATTGATTGTATGTGTAAGATTATGTGAAATAAGGATATATTGAATGCATAAGCTCGATGATATTGATTTGCAAATCCTGAAGCTTCTTCAGGAAGATGGTAGGATGAGTAACGTAGAAATTTCTGCGCAAGTTGGCCTGTCAGCACCACCATGTCTACGCAGAATTCGTGCGCTTGAGGATGCCGGGCTTATTCGGGGGTATCACGGCATCGTCGATGGTAAGGCACTCGGATTTGATGTTCAGGTTTTTGCAATGGTTGGATTGCATTCGCAGGCGGAAGCTGACTTGCAGACATTTGAAGCAAAGTGTCTCAAGTGGGATTACGTGCGAGAGTGCCACATGCTGAATGGTGAAATCGATTTCGTCTTAAAATGTGTCGCGCCAGATTTATCAAGTTTCCAAAGTTTCCTGACTGAAAAGCTCACTAGTGCAGACAACGTGGCGAGTGTGAAGACATCTCTCGTGATTAGATGTGCTAAAGATGTGCCGGGCGTCCCAATTACCACACCTACAGAGTAATTACAGAAATAAGTCGCCCATAGTCAGGCTCACCTAAGTGTGTGGACTTCCTGTATGAATAAAATTTGTCACTATCCTCG
>Ga0209632_10005604_pt1 | contig 10843 bp, 14 predicted proteins | sample COG_10_FD_184754 | JGI IMG/M metagenome (GOLD analysis project Ga0209632, IMG submission 184754) | Pelagic Microbial community sample from North Sea - COGITO 998_met_10 (SPAdes) (version 2) | ecosystem: Environmental > Aquatic > Marine > Neritic zone/Coastal water | place: Helgoland, sampling...
AGCACATACATCACTAATTTGGTTTACTCTAGATTAGGTGTAGACTTTAATAACCTTGACTTTGAAGCAGGGTCCATATACAAGCTCATACTAGAAAGAAAGAGAAAAGCAAGCGTAAGAGATGCGGGTGGCAATTTTAGAAAAGGCGGTTACAAAAGATCCACTGGATACGGTATGCAGCCTCCTTATAGTAATAGATTAAGTGAGATTATATTCAATGAAGCAACGGGCGCTAAATTTGATTTTGGATGGGATTTATTTTTCCAACAAAATTCGTTTCCAAGGCCTTCAGGCATATCCACTACCACTAGCGCAATTGCTTCTGCAGATATACATTTTGCGCTAAGAATTTCAAAGCAAACAGGTAATATAACGGAGGTATCTCCGGTGCTAACAGAATTTACACTTAGAGGCATATACAACCCTAGCCAAAATGGAATTGACAAACAAAAAAGACTAACGTTTATACTAAAATAAAATAATGGGTAGCGAAGTGGAGAGCCTGAAAGGGACTTCAAGTGCCCCGCCCACGCGGGGGGGCAATTCGCAGGCCTATTAAATAAAAAAACACATGGCTAGAATAAGCACCTACGGCATCGACGCAAAACCAGAGCTAAGTGATAAGGTTATTGGAACCGATACTGCTGCTGGTGCAGATTTAAGAACAAAGAATTACTCCTTGAGAGAAATAATTGATCTATTTAATCAATCAAACTCTTTAAGCGTAGCGGATCAGTCCCTCTTCTTATACCAAAGCGATATTTCGCAAGGTAGAGATGCAGGGACAATCAGTTTTGTAGCAGGAGGCGGTGTCGGAACCCCATTTAGCGCTATAACACAGGTGCTAATAAGTAAGACAGCTCCAGGCAACAAATCAGTTGCTCAGTATTTACCTTTATTTATAGGTAAAGACATAATACTAGCCGAATCTGGCAACATCAACAACTTCGGAACCTATAAGGTGGCATCGATAACAACAGATATTGCGGAACCTAACTTCTTTTTAGTAACATTAGAAAATTACGCTTCTAACGGGGTAATATCACTTGACGGCTACTATATATTTAGTGAATTTGTCGATGCTAACTCCGCTGGTGATAAAAACTTTGTGTTTAACCAAGCCGTGGCATCTGCTACGTGGGCAGTTCAGCACAACTTAGATAAATTTCCTTCATGTACTATGGTCCTATCTACAGGGCAGCAAGGTTATGGAGATGTAACATTTATAGACGAAAACAATTTAACAATAACATTTGCAGGAGCTGAATCAGGCAAAGCATATATAAACTAAACTATGGCAATACTATTTTTGAATAACATTAATCTTAGCGACAATCAGCTACTAAACGCTAAGCTTCAAGTAACAAGTACAGCTCCTACAGCTGCGGCTGGTCAAATATACTTTGACAGCACAGCGGCAGACGAAACAGCTAAATACTATTCAAACGCTACTGATACTTTTGTAAGTTTAAAAGAATATACGTTTCCAGCAGGTAGTTTTATTACAGGTGCAGTAACTGGAACCACACCTAAACCTATTATAACTTTTGACTTATCAGCTTCAGGAACACCTGATGCAACAAAATACTTACGAGGCGATAATGCTTGGGAACCAATAACCGCAATACCTGGAACATATACATGGACAGTTAGTGATGGAACAAATTCAACAGCTGTAGCGAGCGGAGAAACTGTCACGTTTAGCGGAATAGCGAATGAAATAGAAGTCGCAGAATCATCAAAAATAGTTACAATTGGTTTACCCGATGATGTTACAATAACAAATAATCTAACAGTTGGAGGTACTGGTAATTTTACAGGTCAAGTAACAATACCTATCCTGCCAGTTGCTTCAACTGACGCAGCTTCTAAAGACTATGTTGACAATGCTGTAGTTGGTGGTTTAGTGTATCAAGGTGGTTATAACGCTGCTACAAACACGCCAGATTTAACAACTTCACCAAACAGTATATTAAAAGGTTGGACATATACAGTAACAGCTGACGGCACTTTCTTTAGTGAGCAATTAAGAGTAGGCGATGTACTTATCGCAGAAGTAAACGACCCAAGCGACTTAGGTGATTGGACGACTGTTCAAAACAATATCGATCTTGCTAGTTTAACGCAAGTTGGTATTGGAAACGTAAATGCTGAGCCAGCGGGTAATCTTGGAGGTATTGCTGTTTCTTACAATGCCGGTACTGCTAAAGTAGGTTTAGGTATAGCTGCTCTTGGAGTTGATTTGCTAGTTGATGGACCAGCTGACTATTTCATACCTATATATAACGCAGCAGATGACGAGAATAAAAAAGTAGCATCTAGTGATTTACTAACTGCTATAAATTCAGTAACCTCTAAAACAGGTACGATTACAGCTGGGAATTTATCTGGAACTGTAACTCACGATTTTGGAATAAACACAATAGTTCAAACTATAAGCTCTTCTGGAGACACAGTGTTCTGTGATGTTACTAGAACAGCAACTACTTCTGTAGCTACTATAGCTGTAGCAGAAGCAACAGACATTACTATCTTAGTACAGAAAATAGGATAACAAATAAAATTTAATACATGAAGTTTAAAAGTGACATAGAAGTACAAGCTGGGCTTAGAGACGGAAGTGATGACATAGGTACAGCTGGTCAATTACTATCTTCTACTGGTACTATTACAAATTGGATAGACCAAGCGGACGTGATATCTGCGGGAGCCACTAGAGTACTTATAGCATGTAAAAATACTTCAGGAGGAACTATAACAAAGGGTACGCCAGTTTATCAAACAGGTAATGTTGGTGCTACAGACGTTATTGAAATAGCAGAAGCAGATGCTTTGATATCTACAGGTTATTTACCAGCTATTGGTTTACTTGAGACAGATTTAATAAACAATGCTTTTGGCAACGTGGTTATAACAGGTGAGCTTTTAAATATAACAACTAGCCCCATAGACGGCGTGGTGCCGGTGACAGGAGATACTATATATTTAAAATCAGGAGGAGGTCTTACGCTTACTAAGCCAACAGGTGAAGGAAACGCAATACAAAACTTAGGTCTTGTAGGTAAGGTATCTGGAGGAAACGCTGGGTCGTTAACAGTAGCCTCTATAATGAGGCAAAACGATGTACCTAACTTGCCAGAAGGTAGAATATGGATTGGTGATGGAAACACAATAGTTTCAGACACTGTTTACGTAGATGAGCCAAACGGTAGAATAGGTATTGGAACCACCTCTCCATTAGGCGCTATTCAAATTGGAGATTTAGCAGCAGCTTCACCCTCTACTAATCAAATACTTGTTTTAAGCAATATAGCTACAACAGGCGGTAACTCTAATTTATATTTAGCTACAGGTGCGTCAGGAACTTCCACTATAGGAATGGGAAGTACGCAATTCTCACCAACAAACACTGCTGGTAAAATAATATATAGCGACACTGTAGATACTTTTTCTTTTGATACTAACTTTTCAACTAAAATGGTAATCAATGGCTCTGGCAGCGTCGGAATTGGAACGACTAACCCTCAAGAAAAACTGCACGTATCTGGGTCGTCAAATGTTAGATTAGAAGTCGAAGCAACTGATTCTACAGTAGCAGCTTTAAAACTTACTAATACAGCTCGTTCTTATGCTAGCTTTGTCAATGCGTCTGGATCTTTAAATACATATGATTATAACGCAGCTAGTGTTAGAACTACTTTACTCACTAGTGGAAATTTTGGTATTGGAACTACTACCCCAGGATCAAAACTAGAAGTTGGCGGTGAAATTGACGCTAGTGGAGGTGATGGATATAGAATAAATGGAAAGCCTTGGGCTGCTGAAAGTTCTAACAATTTACGGTTAGGCGATTGGGATGGTGAAGGCTTTAGTACTAGCATATTTGATGACAACTCAAGTGAAGTAATGAGAGTTACTGGCGGCAACGTTGGTATTGGAACGACTACTCCTAGTGAGAAGCTAGCGGTTGTAGGAACCACTGGCGTTATTATAGATTCAGGCTCTAGCTCTGGAGCATTGCTAACATTAAAAGGCGATGGTAGCTCTTATGGAGGGGGCGCTCAAATAAATATAATAGGTGGATCTCAAGATTATTTATACTATGCTACAAACATAATACGAAGCCCAGGTACACCTGAAGCAATAGAAAAATACGAAATGTATGACCATAAATGGACTTGGGATGGGAACATGGGCAGCACTACGGCTCAACCTTATACTTCCTATGCTTTTAAATCGCAAGGTTCTTCTCAAATGGTTATTTATAATAATAACGTCGGTATTGGAACGACTAGTCCTCAAGCAAAGCTTCAAGTAAACGGAGGTGTTCAATTAGCTAATGACACGGCGGTAGCTTGGGCTGGTAAAGTTGGAACTTTTAGATACAGAACATCAGGAAATAATAGCTACGTAGATATGTGCATGCAAACAGGCGCATCTACATATGCGTGGGTTAACATAGTAACAAATAGTTGGTAATATGGGAAAAATGATACAAGCTGACACGTTTCACGGTCAGACAATGTTTTTAAACTGGAGAGGATATCACAGTAGCACAAGTAACGGTGTTTTATATGACAGTGGATGGAGTACTAATTTAACATATCCATACGCTACAATTATACCGCCATTTAAAGGCTGTATTAACAAAGTGAATGTAACAAACAATCCTTATAGCTCATACCAATCAGGGCCTACAGGTAGTTCTGCTACTTTGAGAATACTCATAAACGGATCAGCTGAAGGCGCTGAGGTTGTAAGCTACACAGCTGGCACAGCGCGCGAGGTTATCTCTTTTGATTTTGGAGAAGACGTTGAGTTCAACGCTAATGATAGGGTTCAACTGCAATTTCAAGCAAATGGTTTTTGGAGATATATGAACGTAGGAATACAATTAAAAGAATTAGCTTAAAAATAAATATTATGATAAATTACATTTGGAACTGCAAGACAGTTGACGCTTACCCACAAGATGGAGAATACACAGACGTTGTGTATAACGTACACTATTACGTATTAGGTGAAGATAGTGAAACCGCTTACCAAAGCGACATTATTGGTACTCAAATGCTAAATGTTAGTGACATAACAGATTTTAAACCTTTTAATGAATTAACAAATGAAGATGCTGTAGCTTGGTGTAAAGCGGCAATGGGTGAAGAGCAAGTGGCTCAAATAGAGGCTACAATCGCAGCTAGTATTGAAGATCAAGTAAACCCATCTTCAGTAACACTTATTATAGGTGAGTAAGTAGTTTAATTTACACGTAATAATACAAGTATACCAAAAAGGTATAAAACCAATTAAATCAAATCAAATGGAATACAACAATCCAAACGAGATCGTAAAGACTCTCACGTTCGGAAACGAAGCTAATAGTCAAATTATAGCAGGTGTCGAAAAATTAGCAAACGCAGTGAAGTCCACATTAGGAGCTTCCGGAAAATGCGTTATTTATGAAGATGCTTTAGGCAGGCCAGTAATAACAAAAGACGGAGTAACCGTTGCAGAAAGCGTAGTCTTATTACACCCTGTCGAGAATATAGGCGCAACACTAATAAAAGAAGCGGCTAGAAATACAGTTAGAGAAGCAGGCGATGGTACAACAACATCAACCGTGCTTGCTCACTCTTTATTAAAAATAGCAAACAAACATTTAGATGAAGAAAAAGTTAGAGAACTTAAAGACGGCATTATTAGTGGTGCTGATAAAGTTAAGGTATATCTTGATAAAACCAGTACTGAAGTTAAAGGCGAAATGTTACGCAACGTTGCTATCATTAGCTGTAACAACGACAAAGAACTTGGGACCAAAATTGGAGAAGCTTACGAGCAAGTTGGAAAAAATGGAATTGTATTGATGGAAGAGTCTGACACAAATGAAACTTATGTTGATTTTGTTGAAGGCGTTCAATTTGATAGTGGATTAAAATCCCCTCATTTAATTACAGACAAAGATAAAGGTACGGCTGTTTTAGACGATCCTTACGTGCTTATTGTATCTTCCCCTATTCCTAATATAAGAAAAATACAAAGTGTCTTAGAACACGTTATAAAGACTCAAAAGAGTTTGCTTATAGTTGCAAGCGTAGAGCAGCAGCCGTACGCTACATTGCTATCGAATAAAGTAAAAGGCAATATAAAAGTAAACGTAGTTGATGCACCTGGGTTTGGTCCAACAAGACAAGAGACCATGGAAGATTTAGCTTTATTAACAGGGGCTACGATTATAAACGAAGAGTTGGGTGATGATTTAGATTTAATAGATCCAGAAGTACTAGGTTTAGCTGTTAAAGCAGTAACTGATGATAAGTCAACAGTGCTGCAAATTTCTGATGAAATCGATATTACAGAAAGAGTAGCAGATGTCACTAGCAAGCTAGAAGCAGAAACAAATCCGTTCTTTAGAAAGAAACTAGAGCAGCGTTTATCAATGCTGACTGGTAAAGTAGGAATTGTTTATGTAGGAGCAGATTCAGCTGTAGAGTTGAAGGAAAAGAAAGATAGAGTTGAAGATGCGGTCCACGCCACGAAAGCGGCTTACAAAGAAGGTATCGTAGCTGGCGGGGGAATTGCCTTGCTTAATGCAGCTAATACTTTGAAACCTAAGAATAAGGGTGAAGAGATATTATTTGAAGCTATTAAGTCACCTTATTATACAATCCTGGACAATGCAGGAATTGTTGAAATTAAAAAGCCCTCAATCAAGAACAGAGGCATCGATGTTAAAACTGGTAAAGAAGTTAATATGATAACAGCAGGAATTATTGATCCTGTGCTTGTTACGAAATCAGCGCTTAAAAATGCTGTAAGTGTTGTAACAACTATCATCTCTGCCGATTGTGTAATCAGTAATAAAAGATTAGCATAATGAAAGCGATTAACTACTACATTGTCATAGACAAGATAAAAGAAGCGCCTAAGAAAATAGGTGGTATAGAATTAACAGAGAAACAAGATACCGATATTAGGTACTTAAAAGGTAAAGTAATAAGCGCTGGCGACAAAGTTACTGGTATCAAAGAAGGTGACACAATCAGATATGATAAACACGCTGGATTTGGTATTGAATGGAAAGAGAAATTCCATGTTGTCATTACCGCTGGAGACGTTGTAATTGTTGAATGAGACTCACAGGAGCAGATCTTAGAGATATAAATTTATTAAAGTATTACAGGCTTGTCAGAAGATGGGCCTGTAAAACTTATGATCTTAAAGACGCCGATCTTGAATTACTTGTTTACTTAGATTGCAAAGAACTGTTTACACGTAATGATTTTATTGATGGCACCTACACTTATAGTTGGGATAAGAACAGATGGGAACGCTTAAGACGCAACGATTGGATTGATGTTTTTAAAGAGCGCAACCGCAAGTCTTCTAAATACGCTGTATATAAAGTATCATCAAAAGGCAAAAGATTAATAAATAGAATATACAGGATATTGTTAGCGGAGGAAGATTTACCAATAGCAACAACCAGTGTCTTTTATAAAAACAAAACATATACGGACAAAGTTTTTAATAAAGCTATTGACGATATGATAAGAGATAAAGATAGATAATGGGCTTTAGATTAAAAGAATTTACAGATCTTGTCGGCATAGACAAAGAAACCTCAACTTACAATACACCTGTTTTTAAGAAAACATTAGAAGGTGGCATTTTAGGTGAAGCTAATAATGATGGTACTATATTTATAGATAAGTCATTAAAGGGTGAAGCAAAGAAAGAAGCGGTTAGTCACGAGAAAGTACATTTAGATCAAATGGGTCAAGGTAGATTACAGTATGATGATAACACAGTGACTTGGAAAAAAGATACTAAATCACCAGCTAGAGTATACCAAAGAGAAAATGGACAACTAATAGATAAACAAACTGGTAAAAGCGCTGAAGAAGGCGGTGACTTTGATTGGGAAAGAGAAGCATACAAAAAACAATAATTATGGCATATAAAGCAAGATCAATTACAAGTAAAGCGTCTAGTGCGTGCAAAATGAATATGGGGCTAGTTTATGGAGCGGCAGACGTTGCAGGTTCTAAAAAGTTTAAAGATCATGGGGAAGGAATGGCTGAAAACTTCTCAGGAGGCGGCGGCGGTAGTTCTGCTCCAGCAGTTGATGAGGAACAAAACTCTAATGATGCAGACGCAGCAGCGGCTAAAGCAGCAGAAGCTGATAAAAACAAAGGGCAAGCTGACAATGCAGTAAGCACGAACACAACCGAAACTCCAAAAGTATAAACTAACTAATTTAAAATACAACATGAACTTACCAATAACCAGCAGAGTAAAACGCTCTCCATTGCTCCAAACAAAAAATGAAATTGCTACGGGATCAAAAGTAACTCCAGGCAAAGATAAAAAAGTAGAAGTAACGGAGACAAAAGAAAAAGAACAAGTTGGGGGGTTCCGTAGGGCATGCGGTAGTACAACAGATGGCTCTACCAAAACCGACCCTACAACAGGCGAATCTTATGTCTGTTCTCAAGCTTCACCAGGTAATGAGCCCGAGGAAAAAGAAACTATTACAACCACCAAGATTGAGCCAGGAGAAGATAAAGTAGTCGATGTCGATCTCAAAAGAAAGCAGTACCAAGACGTTATGGAAGGCCCTTGGGAGCAGCGTCGAATATTAAGACAAGGCCGTATGGTTGGTCGTCAAAAAAATAGATATAAGCGTAAGCTAGAAAAGTATGGCACGTTTGATGCGGATGGCAAATTTACTCAGAAAGAGGGGCTATCCCAAAAGCAACAACGTAAATCAATGCAGTTCCAAGAGGGTCTAAATAGGACTGAATCCGCAAGAAAAAGAACAGACGAGGGTATAGCTTCAGGTAAAAGACCAGGATCTAGAATCAAAAGAAAAGAAGACAGAGACGCTACTACCGGAGAATTTACTGACAAGGAGCAAACTGAAATGGGAGCGCGACGCCAAGAAATTGCAGCAGCATCTGGAATGACTACTAGCCAAGCCGCGGGAGCTGTTAATGTAAACGTAAACCCTTTTTCGCAATCACTAGATTCTGCTAAAGCAATAGCAGAAGAAGGTCTTAACTACAAATCAGGAGGGTATACTCCATTTAAAATGAAAGGTAAAAGTCCAGCTGCAAAAACTTTAAAAGGCAATCAAGGTAAATTACCTCAACACTTACAAGATTCAATTAAAGCAGCCCCGGAATCACCAGCTAAACTAGGACCGCTGGCAGCTATAGCGGCAAAAGCTGTAATAGGTAAAGTTGCAGGTAAACTGATGAGTCCAGGTAAAATGAAGTCAAGCTTCAAAATGAAAGGTTACGGTAAAAAATAAATTATGGCTTATATTCAAAACTCTCCGTTTAAAAAAAGCGGAGCTTGGTCTAGAAAAGAAGGCCAATCAGAAACAGGTGGGCTTAACCAAAAAGGTGTTGATGCTTACAAAAGGGAAAACCCTGGATCTAAACTACAAACAGCAGTTACAACTGAGCCTTCAAAATTAAAGAAGGGTAGTAAAGCGGCTAAGCGTAGAAAGTCTTTCTGTGCTAGAATGAGCGGTATGCCAGGCCCTATGAAAAAGCCGAATGGGAAACCAACAAGAAAGAAGCTAGCCTTAGATAAATGGAATTGCTAAAATAATAATATAATGAAATCTAAAGGACTAGGTGACACAGTAGAAAAAATAACTAAAGCTACAGGAATCAAAACTGCAGTAGATGTAATATCTAAAGGTTTAAACATTCCGTGCGGGTGCCAGCACAGAAAAAACAAATTAAACGAAATATTTCCATATAAAAAATAAAACAAAACAATGAGTTACAATTTAACACCAATAACGGCGAAGATTAAAAGAACTACCAAAGGCGGTATTACACAGCCTCTACTAAACGTAGGAGGACCTGTAAAAATGAAAGCATCTGTTCCAGCCCCAGCTAAAAATACAAGCAACAGGCAAAAAGCAAATGAAAGCAGACAGAAATCTAGGGCGGCTTCCGATCTCCAAAAAGCAGAAGCAATTAAAGCTAATAAATTAAAAAAAGCTAACGAGCTATCTTCTAAAGAATTCATTACAAACAAAAGAGGAAGAAAAGTAAAAAATCCAGATTACAAAACCGCTGGAACTACTACAGCTTCAGCAACCACGAAAAAATCAGGGTTTGCTGGAGATACACCATATACAGTAAGCAATGGCAAAGGCACAATTCACGGCCCTAAAAGCAGCTACGATGATGCCTATAAAAAAAGAGATAGAAAAGTTTACGGAGAAATGTCTAAAGCTCAATATATCAAAGAAGCTAAAAGACAAACAAAATCTTTTGAAAGCACTGGAAAATTTGATGCGCCTAAGGCTAAAAAATCAACTTCCGTTTCAGTAATAACCCCTAAGAAGATTACAATTCAAAATCAAAAGCCTACAGCTGATGTTAAAATTACAGTTAAGCCTAAAGCTAAAGTAGCTCCTAAGTCAAAAACTGAAGTTAGAAAAACAGCAAAAGTGAATAAAAAATTATCGCAAGCAGCAGAAGCTAGAGCTGGAGGTAACGAAAAGAAAGCTTTAAGAAAAGAAAAAGCAGCAATGAGAAAAGCAGCTAGATTAGCTAAAAAGAAAAAATAAGTGAAAAAAATTTGGGAATGGCTTTCAGGTTCCGTCATAAAAGAAGTTGGCGAGGTTTTAGATAACTTAACAACCACTAAGGAAGAAAAGCTAGAGGCCCAAAGACTTATTACGGAAATTCTTGAAAAAGCTGATAAAGAAGCGCAAGAGCAAGTAACAGCAAGATGGCAGTCAGATATGCAGTCTGATTCTTTCTTGTCTAAAAATATTCGCCCTATAGTACTTATATACTTAACAGTTATATTTACTATT
>Ga0209632_10005609_pt1 | contig 10837 bp, 4 predicted proteins | sample COG_10_FD_184754 | JGI IMG/M metagenome (GOLD analysis project Ga0209632, IMG submission 184754) | Pelagic Microbial community sample from North Sea - COGITO 998_met_10 (SPAdes) (version 2) | ecosystem: Environmental > Aquatic > Marine > Neritic zone/Coastal water | place: Helgoland, sampling...
ATCTGTAGCATTACCCTGCAGGTTGCCACAACCGTAAAATGCATTGGCCATTGTACTCCACTGGGTTGTACCCCATTGGTCTATACTTGTAATATTGTCTTTACTACCTGTGTTATTAAAGTAAACAGCATCGTACGTACCACTTACAAACACGGTACGAGTGCCTGCCGCGGCATAGGTATGGCTTGGGTTATCACTTAAACCGGTTTCTGTAGTTCCATCGCCCCAGTTGATGGTCATATTGGCGCCACCTACCGCTGTGAGTGGGAAGGTGATACTCTCACCAAGGTTAGTGGTTTGCCAGGTGGTGATGAATGGATCAGCGCATCCAGACTGTGCTGCACCCCCATCGGTAATAGACCAACCATCATTACCTATCATACTTTGGCGTGCTAAGAAACCACTACGGGAATACTGGCTATTACCACCATGGAAATATACGCCTGGTTGCAAGGTTTGTGATGCCCAACCATTAAGCAGTGCATCGTAGTTAGCTGTAGAGAGGGTTAAGTAATCGAACATATAGCCCATATCAGTCACACTACTCACATCCCAACTGCCAATGTTTTGGTTAAAGGAGATGGCATCACTGAACATATTTCTCATATCAGTCACACTACTCACATCCCAACTGCCAATGTCTTGGTTAAAGGAGGTGGCAACAGCGAACATAAAGCCCATATCAGTCACACTACTCACATCCCAACTGCCAATGTTTTGGTTAAAGGAGGTGGCATCTAGGAACATCTTGCTCATATCAGTCACACTACTCAGGTTAGGGCTATCTGTGGCATTACCCTGCAGGTTGCCACAACCGAAAAATGCTTGAGCCATTGTACTCCACTGGGTGGTACCCCATTGGTCTATACTTGTAATATTGTGTTTACTACCTGTGTTATTAAAGTAAACAGCATCGTACGTACCACTTACACTTACGGTATATGCGCCTGCCGCGGCATAGCTGTGGCTTGGGTTATTGCCCAAATTTGTTTCTGTAGTTCCATCTCCCCAGTTGATGGTCATATTGGCGCCACCTACCGCTGTTAGTGGGAAGGTGATACTCTCACCAAGGTTAGTGGTTTGCCAAGTGGTGATGAAAGCATCAGCGCATCCAGACTGTGCTGCACCCCCATCGGTAATGTTCCAACCATAGTTGTCTATAATGCTTTGGCGTGCTAAGAAACCACTACAGGAATACTGGCTATTACCACCTGAGAATGAAACGCCATTATCAAGAACCTGCGGTGCCCAACCATTGAGCAGTGCGTCATAATTTATTGTAGATAGCGTTACCCCAGTGAACATCAAGCTCATATTAGTCACACTACTCACATCCCAAGCGCCAATGTCTTGGTTAAAGGAGGTGGCACCATAGAACATATAGTCCATATCAGTCACATTACTCACGTCCCAGCTGCCAATGTTTTGGTTAAAGGAGGAGGCAGTACCGAACATTCTGAGCATATTAGTCACACTACTCACATCCCAACTGCCAATGTCTTGGTTAAAGGAGGTGGCATATAATAACATACCTTCCATAGTAGTCACACTGCTCACATTCCAAGCACCAATGTCTTGGTTAAAGGAGGTGGCACCATAGAACATAAGAGACATATTAGTCACACTGCTCAGGTCAGGGCTATCTGTGGCAGTACCCTGCAGGTTGCCACAACCGTAAAATGCATTGGCCATTGTACTCCACTGAGTGGTACCCCATTGGTCTATACTTGTAATATTGTCTTTACTACCTGTGTTATTAAAGTAAACAGCATCGTACGTACCACTTACACTTACCGCATAGGTGCCTGCCGTTGCGTAGATATGGCTTGGGTTATTGCCTAAATTTGTTTCTGTAGTACCATCTCCCCAGTTGATGGTCATATTGGCGCCACCTACCGCTGTTAGTGGGAAGGTGATACTCTCACCAAGGTTAGTGGTTTGCCAGGTGGTGATGAAAGCATCAGCGCATCCAGACTGTGCTGCACCCCCATCGATAATGTTCCAACCATAGTTGTCTATAATGCTTTGGCGTGCTAAGAAACCACTGCAGGAATACTGGCTGCTACCACCTCTGAATGGAACGCCATTCTGTAGAACCTGCGGTGCCCAACCATTGAGCAGTGCATCATAGTTAGCTGTAGAGAGGGTTACGTTAAGGAACATCAAGCTCATATTAGTCACACTACTCACATCCCAACTGCCAATGTCTTGGTTAAAGGAGGAGGCAGTACCGAACATTCTGCTCATATCAGTCACACTACTCACATCCCAACTGCTAATGTTTTGGTTAAAGGAGGTGGCATTATCGAACATATAGCTCATATTAGTTACACTACTCACATCCCAACTGCCAATGTCTTGGTTAAAGGAGGTGGCAAAAACGAACATATAGCTCATATTAGTTACACTACTCACATCCCAACTGCCAATGTTTTGGTTAAAGGAGGTGGCACTACCGAACATAAAGCTCATATCAGTCACACTACTCACATCCCAACTGCCAATGTTTTGGTTAAAGGAGGTGGCATAAGCGAACATAAGAGACATATTAGTCACATTACTCAGGTTAGGGCTATCTGTGGCAGTACCCTGCAGGTTGCCACAACCGTAAAATGCTTTATTCATTGTGCTCCACTGGGTGGTACCCCATTGCTCTATACTCGTAATATTGAGTTTACTACCTGTGTTATTAAAGTAAACACGATCGTACGTACCACTTACACTTACGGTATATGCGCCTGCCGCGGCATAGCTGTGGCTTGGGTTATTGCCCAAACCGGTTTCTGTAGTTCCATCTCCCCAATTGATGGTCATATTGGCGCCACTTACCGCTGTGAGTGGGAAGGTAATACTCTCATTGCTAGTAGTGGTTTGCCAGGTGGTGATGAAAAAATCTGTTGCTAGTTGCGCCTGCGAATTAAATGAGGCTATAACCAGTAGCAAAAGGAGTAATCTTTTTTTCATTTGAAATGACTTTAATGTTAACTGACCGAGAGCAATGAATGGGTTGATATTAGAGTTCATAGTTAGAGCGTATTAAAATGGAATGGCTAGATAGTGGCTGTTGGTTTGATGCTTTCTATATGCTGGATAACATGCAGTGCTGCAGTGGTTGTATGATCAGTGAAGCCCTTTTTAAGCAAACGCATTATCAACATAAAGAACATGGCAGTTGGCGCATACTTACTTGGTATCCTCTGTAAGTTTTCTTTTACTGATAATCTCATAAAACGAGCTGTAAGAATTCAACCCGAAAAGATAGAACGCCTGATGCATTAAATCATCAAAACAGGGGTTACAAAAGGTTACAATTTGAGTTTAAAAAATGGTCAAAAACCTTTTAGTAGCACTTCAAGGTCATCTCCTTTGCCTAATTGCAGCTTTTTTCTAACGCGATTACGCGTAACACGAATAGAATTTACCCCCACTCCAAGCATATCGGCCATTTCGTTGTCGGACACAGAAAGAAAAGTGAGACAGCAAAAACGAATCTCGGCTTTGGTCAAAGTGGGATAACGGGTATTGATTGCGCCCAAGAACCGCGGATATGCCCGATTGAACTTGTTCAGGAATTTGCGCCAATGCGAATCGGTAAGTATCACCTTATCTGTAAATTCTATGGCCTTTGCGCTGGCAGTCTGAATCTTTTTAAGGTAACGTTGTAGCTGGGATTGAAGATTCAAATTATCAATTAAGAGCCGATCCTCATTAAGTTTTGATCTGATGCGATAAAATTGAAATAGCAGCAGTACAATAATCAGCACAAGTAACACAGCCAATACAGTCATATTCCGCTGCTTTATCTGATTCTCCTGGTCAATGGATTCGATTTGCAATTGGTTCATCTCATACAACTTGTCTGTTGGAACCACCCGAACTTGATTCTGTATCCTTTCCAAGCTATCCATTACGAACTTGGTCGAATCCGTATAAAGTGCAGAAAGCGTTGCATCGCCATTAAGCGCGTACCACTTGGCAAGTATGGGATAAAGCGTTTTGAGCCGATGATATTGACCAGACCTGTAGGCGTAATCCCTACCTTTTTCGAGCAACGGCCAGCATTTGTCTGGTTCTTCTTTGGCGAGGTAGCAATCGGCCATGAGCATAAGGGCATTGCTCGCCAGACCGAGTTCAGCCCCTTGCATTGCCATGTTGGCGTCTTTCTCTAGCAGAACGATAGCCGCATCGTAATTCCCTCTCAAATACTGGTTCTCACCCAAATTGCCCGAAATGATGCATTCCATAATGGTATCACCTTCACCTAAACTTGTGGTAAGTGCTTTATTAAGATAGATGTCGGATGAATCGAGCAAATTCATCTTACGATAGACCAATCCGAGCGTATTGAAAACCCTGCTGTCATTATCATGTACTGAGTCGCGTTCTCCACTGACCAAAGCGCGGCCGAAATATTTCTTGGCGCTGTTAAAATCGTGATACGAATAATGATTCGAACCAAGTATGTAGTTCAGGTAATACTCAAGCGGATGCCGATAACCGTTGTTCAAGGTTTCGGAAGCTTCGGTAAGGAGATAGAGTCCGACATCAACTCTATCAACGGTGCCCAATAACTGGTAACCTAGCCACCAACTAGACAAAAATACTTCCCATGGTTGCCCAGATTCCTTTGCTCTTTTATAGCCATACTCCGACAGCTGAACACACTTCTCCGCATCTCCCCGAACAAAGCGAATATGGAGCCGCAAGTGCCATAGTTCCCGAACCATATCTTGGTCATTATGCTTTTTAGCAAACCGCTCTATATCAGCAAAAACCTGTTCAACGGCTACCGTATCCATGCTAGGCAACAATACATTTGCCCAGAAGCCATGCAAAAGCGTATACCGTTCTGCGTGGGTTTTATTTAGCAACGAATCGTTGGGCGGTATGCCCATTTTCTCACGAACCTCTTGCAACGATTCTACTGCAACGGTATTCGTTTGCGCTTGCGCGAAGCCAAAAGAAAGTAACAGGAAAATCAGAATACGAAGCATTGGTCTTGATTGCCTTAACGGACTAGAGACAAATAAAGGCTATTTAATTGTACTTGAATACGGTCGCAACCTATCAGGCCACTACGTAACTCTATGATGACTTGGTGTTTCAGCCAAAAAAAGAACGGGATACTTCCAATTTTTCAGGAAGTGTCCCGTTGGGTGGAGAATACCGGAGTCGAACCGGTGACCTCTACACTGCCAGTGTAGCGCTCTAGCCAGCTGAGCTAATCCCCCAAAGCGCGGCAAATGTAATTGTTTTGGTGGTTTCATTTGCCCCAAAAACTAGGACAAATAGAGAGGGCAGCCAATTGGCTGCCCTCTCCGACTGAATAAGAATCGAAACCCATTAATCGACCCTCATGAATTTGCGTGTTACGCTGAAGCTTCTATCAACGTCCTGAATGTTGAGGAAGTAGTATCCGTCTTTCAGGTTTTCTAAGTTTACTCTAACCATGTTCTCGCCACTTCCCACAGAAAATGATTGTGTGGAAATTGCTCTTCCCGTAAGGTCAATTACGGAAACTTGAACCGCTATTTCAGCATCAAGATTGAAGTTTATTGTTGCTTGATTGCCAACAGGGTTTGGATAAACATCGCTTATCGCGCCTTCGAAATCAAATGACTCAATACCTGTAGAAATCAGTGATTCTGATGCAAGAATGTGAACGTTTTCTTCAGAAGGCGAGTCTGGGCCAATAGTTACAACTGCAGGTATGGTTTGCACTCCAAGCACTTCAACATATACCTGATACGTTCCGTAAGCAACGTTGCTGAAACCGAACTCTCCGTTTTCATCGGTATAGGTATATGCAATAGCATTTCCTGAAAGGTCGAACAACATCACTTGAATTCCGCTCAACGGATCGCCTGGATCGGTTTTGTTTGCTCCCTGCGTTACATCTCCGCCAATAAAACCTGGGCCACCTGGGTTGTTGGCCGCAATAAGCGTTACGTCTGCTGTTACTTGCGCGTTTGGCTGAGTTAACGAAACAGCCTGTGCAAATCCCCAGAAAGGCGAGTTTCCATGATACGTTGGTATGTGATTGCTGTAATACTGGCTACCAGAATTAGCAGAAGCTTTTACCAAGTAATCGCCACAATCCAATGGACCAAAGAAGAACCAGTTGCTTGAATCTAGCACCATGCTATCAACCGCAGTAAGTGTATTGTTTGCTTGGTCGTGAAGGATGAGGTAAACCACGCCTTCATCCAACGGTTGGTTGTTGCTTCCAGCAAACGCCTGTCCTGAAATATATCCGAAGCAGTTGTTGTTTCCAATTATGATCGTCTGACACTGTTGATCAAAGCAATTGTTCAATGAATCAACAACAGATAAGCAGACGGTATGAACACCATTTGTGAACCCAGGAGCGTAAGCCTCATACCCGTTTCCAACATATTGGTTGTCAATTGTCCAGTAATAATCCAAGTTTGGATTCTGAACATTTGCTGAAAACGTGTAACCAATTGGCGTCAGTCCGGAGTTAGTAAACAGTGCGCTACAGTTTCCTGAGGTAGGGCTACCAACCACAACTGTATCACAATACGTTTGCTGACATGTCTGATTCGCGTTCACTATAGTTAAGCACACAACGTAAGTCCCTGCCGCATTGTATACATGCAACGGACTCTGATCTGTCGAGTTCGAGTTGTCTCCAAAATCCCAGTACCAATAAACCGCACCTGTTGATTGATCTGTGAATTCTACAGCTGGTAATGGAGCGCCAAGAATGTTGCTTTCTGCCCACGAGTATAACGCATTGCACGAGCTGGTGTTTGGGTTAAGCGTATCACAGACCGTGATGGTACAGCCAGTTGCATCAGTTATTGCAACGCAAGCATTTCCCCAATTAATTTGGCTAGCCTCAATAACAATCGACTGCCCTATTTCACCGTTAAACCACGAATATGAATAAGGAGCTGTTCCGGTAGCATTTGCCGTAAACGTGTACATCACGCCAAGCAAGGTAGAATCTACGGTTGTAGTAATTGTACCACCACATACGTTATTGTTGTTTGGGATTGCCAAAACAGTTTCGCAGTAGGTATCAGTACAATTAGCAATTGGGTCATTCACCGTTACGCAGATTTCAACCATCATTCCGTTAACAGGAAGTAATGTTGGAGGAATCACGTAGTAAGGATTCATGCCAGTGGCATTGAAACTGAAGCCGCCTGCAGAAAGCGTCCATGAATAACTGCTAGAACTTCCAGCTACGCCATCAAAGAAAAGCTGAACCGTGTCTCCAACAAGCAGCTCGCCAGTTGGGCCACTTGGGTAAGAAAAACCTGCTTGACAACCACTTGGGTTAATTGGTAGAAGTGTGTCGCATGCTGTTGCCGTACATCCGTTTGCATCCGTGGCGGTAACGCAGAATACATCTCCATTAGGATTTAACTGCAGAATGGTGATGGTCTGCCCAGTAGCACCGTTTGACCATAAATAATCCGCAAAACCAGAAGAAGCCGTAAGTGTGTAAACCGCACCTCCGCCAGTAGAATCTACGGTTGTGGTGATGCTGACAAAACATCCTTGATTTGGCTCAAAGCCTACCACATCACAAGCGGTGGAAACACAGCCGTTAGCATCAGTAATGGTGACACAAACAGTATCTAAACCGATGATATCCTGAATATAAATACTCTCTGTTGTTTCACCTGTTGACCAAGAATAAGTGAACGGTGCTAAGCCTGAAGCAATTGCTACTAATTCTGCATTAAGCACTCCGCCTAACGAATCTTCGTTTACAACAATTGTCGCTGAACAATTTTGATTTGGGTTTCCATTCAAAAAGAGCGTATCTCCTTGCATAGATTCACAACCCGTTGCATCTGTTACAGTAACATATACTCCAACGGTTCCACCACTAAATGTGTGAGATACCGTTTGTGTGGAATACGTTTGACCGTCTACCCACCAATCGTAGGTAAAGGGAGCGGTACCTGTTGGATTTGCCACGAAAGTCCAAGTTCCATTAGCTCCATTTATGCTGTCGTTAGATGAAGTAAAGGACACATCGCAAGCACCTCCTTGCCCTCCGCAAATCACAAAATCTAAGGCAACTATATCGACAGTGCCCTGACCATTACTAATAGTTTGTACAATAGGTAAGAACGAACAAGGGTCGTCTATTGAAACATTAAAATCTACATTAGGGCCAGTCACGGAGCCATTGGTAACTGTAAAAGAGTAGTACCCATTGGCGTTAGTAGATGTGCACATTGAATCTGACGGCAACACTGGAGTGTTTGATGTCCATTGTATGCAGACAATGTGACTTGGGATAGCTTGACCATTCGCATCTAGCACATATCCAGATACAAATAGATCATCGGGAAGTACTTGCGTGAATGCTGAAGTTGCGGTAAGCAGCAGCAAACAGAGTGTTTTAAGTGTTTTCATAACTATTGATTTTAGTTTAACGATACAAATGTGGTTAGCAAAACTGAGTAGTAGAAACTGTTTGCTCTCACATCTTACGCGTTCAAAAAGCGCATAATTGAAACTATTTTGCTTTTTGAGTTTAATTATTGACAGGCATTCTTACATGCCAAGCAAAATTAATCACGTCTAATTTTTGGATTTAGCAAAGTTTTTTGCTCTGACCACTTGGTCAATTAAAAAGTTTACCATTCCTTTGACTGACCGTTTAGTCAATCAAACATTCGGCTGTGGAGAGTTTAGCATACGAAACAACAACCAATCATTCAATTGATTTGAGTCATCTGCAGAATTTCGCTATCCGCGAAGCGGAAAATGGTTTTGTTGTTGCATTGACGGATGACGAAGGATTTGAATCGGTAAGAGGGTTTGGTAACACACCCACAGAAGCGATAAATGATTTACACAGCAACTTAATATAATGGCACCACGGTCTCCACAACAATTTGCAGAAATCCGAGAGGAGCGAAAGCACCAAATATTGGAAGCGGCTCTTTCCGTGTTTGCTCAAGACAGTTATAATGGCGCATCAATGGCCGCAGTAGCAAAAAAAGCAAAGGTTTCTAAAGGGCTTATCTACAACTACTTCAAAAGCAAAGAAGAAATTCTCGTTTCGTTGGTGGTAGATGTGTTTGATGAGGTAATGATTCAGTTGGATTTAAACTTGGACCAACCTCTAAACAAAGACGGTTTCATCAAGGTGATTGAAAAAAGTGTAGACGAAGTGGTGAAAAACCCACAACGATGGAAGCTGTATATGTCGCTTTCGTTCCAGCCTGATGTTACTCCAATTTTGATGGAACAGATGATGCCCAAAATTCAACCGTTTATGATTGCGGTGAACAACTATTTCATCAGTAAGGGCCACGAAGATCCAATGACCATGATGAGATATTACTCTGCCGTTTTGGATGGTGTTCAAATGCATATTCTAATGGACCCAGAGAATTTCCCAATTGAGAAAGTGAAAAAATTGATGATAGACCAATTCGCATAAAATGAAAAAGCTACTTGTAATACCATTCCTACTTGCCGGCATGTTTGCCCAATCGCAAACGGCAATCGAGATTATTAAAAAAGCGGATGAACTCACTCGTGGAGCGTCTTCCGAAGGCGAAATGACCATTCAAATTGTTCGTCCAAAATGGAAGCGCGAAATGAAGATGAAAACGTGGTCTTTAGGCACCGAGTATTCATTGATGCTTATAACGGCTCCAGCCAAAGAAAAAGGAACTGTAATGCTGAAACGAGAGAAAGAGGTTTGGAATTGGATTCCATCCATCGAACGGACCGTAAAGCTTCCGCCAAGCATGATGATGCAAAGCTGGATGGGAACGGATTTAACCAATGATGATTTGGTAAGACAGTCATCCGTAGTAATCGATTACACGCACGAAATCCTGAAAGACAGCGTCATAGACGGAAGAGAAACATGGAAGTTGAAGCTTGTAGCCAAACCAGACGCTCCAGTAGTTTGGGGTCATATTTTGGTGTGGGTTGATAAAGAACACTACATCCAATTACGCACCGAGTTTTATGATGAAGATGGTTACTTGGTCAACATCTTCAATGCCTATGACATTAAAGTTATGGACGGCCGAACGATGGCAACCAAAATGGAAATGATTCCAGTTGAAGAACCCGGCAACAAGACCATTCTTATTACCGACAACATCAAATTTGATACTGGTGTGAAGGAAGATTACTTCAACACCAACCAGATGAAAAGAATGAAATAAGCCATGCTATTCAAACTCGCTTGGCGTAACATCTGGAGAAATAAGCGAAGAACGGCTATTACCGTGGCCTCCATCTTCTTCGCTGTATTCTTCGCTGTATTCCTTAGAAGCATGCAGTTGGGTGCGTACGGCAAAATGATAGACAGTGTAGTGCGCTTCTATTCTGGCCACGTGCAAATACACGCTAAAGGTTATTGGGATGATCAAACGCTTGATAACTCTTTTGCGCTTGATGACCCTGATTTGGCGCTTATTGGAGAACATAAAAACGTAGACCTAACTGCTAAGCGGATTGAAGGTTTTGCGCTTTCCTCAGTCGGAGATGTGACGAAAGGCGTTATGATGATTGGGGTTGATCCAGACGTTGAGAACCAACTGATGGGGCTTGCAGACAAGATTCAATCAGGAGCTCTTTTTCAAGCTGATGATCAATCGGTTATTGTTGGCGAAAAGGTGGCGGAGTTCTACCATTTAGCTGTTGGAGACACAATGGTTTTCATCTCGCAAGGCTATCATGGTTCCAGTGCCGCGGCTAAATATCCAGTAGCTGCTATTGTCAAATTCACGGCTGTAATACTGAATGAAAGAGCGGTTATGTTTCCTCTAACGGAAGCTCAAAATTTCTTTAGCGCAGAAGGGCTAGCTACTTCCATTGCTGT
>Ga0209632_10005614_pt1 | contig 10835 bp, 6 predicted proteins | sample COG_10_FD_184754 | JGI IMG/M metagenome (GOLD analysis project Ga0209632, IMG submission 184754) | Pelagic Microbial community sample from North Sea - COGITO 998_met_10 (SPAdes) (version 2) | ecosystem: Environmental > Aquatic > Marine > Neritic zone/Coastal water | place: Helgoland, sampling...
TGTGGGCCTTGTGCTCCATCAGCTCCTGTTGCACCTTGAACTCCTTGTGGGCCTTGTGCTCCATCAGCTCCTGTTGCTCCCTGAACTCCTTGTGAACCTTGTGCTCCATCTGCTCCTGTTGCTCCTTGAATTCCTTGTGGACCTTGTGCTCCGTCAGCTCCTGTTGCACCTTGAACTCCTTGTGGACCTTGCGCTCCATCAGCTCCTGTTGCACCTTGAACTCCTTGCGGGCCTTGTGCTCCATCAGCTCCTGTTGCACCTTGAACTCCTTGTGGGCCAGTTGCTCCATCTAAACCGTTTGTTCCGTTAGTTCCGTCTGCTCCGGCTGGACCAGTTGCTCCATCTAAACCGTTTGTTCCGTTAGTGCCATCTGCTCCTGCTGGACCAGTTGCTCCATCTAAACCATTTGTTCCGTTAGTGCCATCTGCTCCGTCTGCTCCATCTAAACCATTTGTTCCGTTAGTTCCGTCTGCTCCGGCTGGACCAGTTGCTCCATCTAAACCGTTTGTTCCGTTAGTTCCGGCTGCTCCTGTTGCTCCTTGTGCTCCTGTTGCTCCCTGTGGACCAGTCGCTCCATCTAAACCATTTGTTCCGTTAGTTCCGTCTGCTCCGGCTGGACCAGTTGCTCCGTCTAAACCATTTGTTCCGTTAGTTCCGTTAGTTCCGTCTGCTCCTGCTGGACCAGTCGCTCCATCTAAACCATTTGTTCCGTTAGTTCCGTCTGCTCCGGCTGGACCAGTTGCTCCGTCTGAACCATTTGTTCCGTTAGTTCCGTCTGCTCCCGTTGGACCAGTCGCTCCGTCTAAACCGTTAGTACCATTCGTTCCGTTTGTTCCGTCTGCTCCGGCTGGACCAGTTGCTCCGTCTAAACCATTTGTTCCGTTAGTTCCATCTGCTCCGGCTGGACCTTGAGGTCCTAAGGCCTGAACCCAAATTGTACCATCAAAATACCAAAATTGGTTATCGTCAGTATCAAAAACCATCAATCCAGTTGCAGGAAGCGCAATCGCAGTTCTCTGTACCGCATCCATTCTCGGCACCAACAAACCTTTGTCCGTTGCCGTAAGGTCTAACACCGAACTTGGTTCTGGAGTAGATGTTCCAATACCCATGTTATCTTGGGCAAAGGAGTTAACCGTTGCTAATGAACCAAGAAGAGTTAATACTAGTAATGCTCTTTTCATGTTTTATTTTTTACAAAAACCTCGTCCGCTAAGTGATTAGTCAAGACGAAGACTATTTATTTGTCGATGAAACAAAATTAGGCAGTAATAAGACGCAAATCAAAATTTAGAGTTCACAATTAGACAAACGACCATTCCCGAATAATCAATTTGATGCTCTTTGTTCTAGAAAATGACTTTCTAAGTGAACAGATTATTTTTTTGCTTGTTACGTCAATTACCTAAAACCAATGCTTAGATTACTTATTCCGCTGGGTTTACTACTACTCGTGGACCTTTATTTTTTCCAAATCATCAAAACTGCCGGGGGCGATTTAGCTTCAAAGTGGAGAACTATACTCTTTATAGCTTACTGGCTGGTTAGTTTATTGACCATTTTCGTTGTCGTTTATAGCAACCTGCGGGAATCGTGGCCTAATCATATTAAGTACTACCTCTTCAGTATTATGTTAATGCTTTTCATACCCAAGCTATTTGGTGTGATATTCCTATTAGGAGAGGATGTCTTCAGGTTTGGCAAAGGTGTGATTGGTTTATTCGGTTCAACAGACGAAGTCTTTCTAGCAGACAGGCGAAAATTTATTTCACAAGCAGGTTTGATTGCTGCCTCTATTCCTTTTGCAACCATGCTTTACGGGATGGCTCGCACAGCTTTCAATCTACAAGTGAAACGAAAAATGGTTTTTTTCGATGACCTTCCTAAGGCATTTGAAGGACTGACAATTGCACAGATATCGGATATGCACTCTGGGAGTTTTTCATCTCCAGCATTTATTGCGGAAGCTGTAGACCGAATTCTTGAGTTAGAGCCAGACCTCATTTTCTTTACTGGAGACCTTGTAAACAACGAAGCTTCCGAAGCAGAACCATATGTTGGAGAATTCAAGCGGTTGAAAGCACGCCTTGGTGTTCATTCGGTTTTAGGAAATCACGATTATGGTGATTACGGTCCGTGGCCATCTCCGGAAGCGAAAGCAGCAAACCTAATACGAATAAAAGCTGTTCATGCTGAATCGGGTTGGAACCTTCTTCTGAACGATAATTATGTTTTAGAAGCTGATGGTGAAAAGCTGGCAATTGTTGGAGTTGAAAACTGGGGTGCATCGAGGCATTTTCCAAAGTATGGAGACTTAGACAAAGCTGTTGTTGGTGTAGAAGACGTACCGTTTAAGATTCTCTTGTCTCACGACCCAAGCCATTGGGATGCAAAAGTGAAAGCGCATTCGCAGAAATTTCAGCTTACGCTTTCTGGACATACGCATGGTGCACAATTTGGAATTGAAATTCCTGGAATAAAATGGAGCCCTGTTCAATACCTATATAAACAGTGGGCTGGTTTATATGAAGATATGGGACAGAATATCTACGTAAATCGTGGCCTTGGATTTATTGGATACATGGGAAGAATAGGAATTCAGCCAGAAATCACACTTTTAGAGCTGAAATCGGCTCAGAATGTATAACTTAGTTGACCTGTTCAAAATCCCTGATTTTTAATCGCTTATGAAGAAAATGTTTGCTTGCCTTGCCGTTCTGGCTTGGCTCTTTACCTGCGTATCCGCCAAAGACAAATACGAATATTCCATCACCATAAACCCAGAAGACGTAACCATTGTACGTGACAAATGGGGCGTTCCGCACATTTATGGAAAAACCGATGCTGATGCGGCTTACGGTTTAGCTTGGGCAAATGCCGAAGATGATTTTTATACCATGCAAGAGCTGGTTATTACGGGCAAGGGACTTGCTGGGAAATTGTTGGGTAAGGAAGGTGCAAAACGCGATTTTTTCTCGCATACCATCGGCTACCGCGACAGGATTGACCAAGACTTCCATTTACTATCTGATGAATATGTGCGTTACCTAGAAGGTTATTGCCAAGGAGCAAACGCATACGCTGAAGCGCACAAGAAGGAAATTAGAGTAAAAGGTATTTTCCCTATTAACCCAAAAGATGTGACGGGTGGTTTTATGTTTGCGCTAAGCGCACTTATTGGAACGCCTGATGCCATTGGGAGTATTGTAGATGGAACGTTCGACAAAGACCAGCCTTCTAGTTTGCCTTACGGCTCAAACGCATTTGCCTTCAATAGCAATAAGACTGATGATGGAAGTTCGATGCTTTGCATTAATCCGCATCAGCCAGTGACAGGACCATTTTCTTGGTATGAAGCACATATTAACAGCGAGGAAGGCTTGAATATTCATGGGGCGATGTTTCCTGGAAGTTCAAGCGTTTTTCTTGGAAACAACGAAAACCTTGGTTGGGCGCACACCTTCAATCACTTAGATTTGGTGGATGTATTTGAACTTGAAATGCACCCGAAGAAAAAACGGATGTATAAATATAATGGCGAATGGAAGCAGCTAGAAAAGCGACCTGTTTGGCTAAAAGTAAAACTGGCTAAAGGCATTATTCTCCCAGTGAAAAAGATGACATACTGGAGTGTTTATGGAGCGACATTAAAATCTCCTAATGGCAACTACTACGCGGTTAAGTTGCCTGGTAATGAAAGAGTGCGAGTTGGAGAACAGTGGTATAGAATGGATAAAGCCTCAAACTATGATGAATTCTATGAAGCGCTGCGGATGGAATCCATTTCCATGTTCAACATTATTTATTCCGATAAGGATGATAATGTGCTTTATCTGAACAACTGCGTAATGCCAAAGCGTCACGAAGGGGTTGACTATTCTAGGGTTGTAAAAAGCAACTCAGACAAAACACTTTGGTCTGAATTTCATGATGTGGAGGATTTGGTTCAAACCTACAATCCGGATTGCGGTTGGGTTTTCAACACGAACAACAACCCTGCACACGCCACCGCAAAAAGTGAATGGCAAAATCTAGAGGATTGGCCAGCTTATTACGGATGGGATGATAAAGGAGAAAATAACCGGGCAGAACGTTTTCTCGAAATGATGAAAGAGCCCGAATCAGATAAGATTTCTTATGAGCGAATGAAAGAAATCAAGTTCGATTATGAGTTTCCAGCCTGTGGAGCATATCAAAATTCAATTGAGAACCTTTTTCACGTTAACCCTAATGAACACCCAGAGATGTCGGCTCTCATAACGGCTATTAATGAGTGGGACAAGCGTGGCAACAAAGAGAATAAAGGAGCGGGGGCGTATCTAATTACTTTTCAAAAGCTATTCTCTATGATGGGATTTGCAGATGGTGAATTCAAAAAAGCTGTCTGTATTCCAGACACCTCTTACCTTACTGCACTTCGTTGGGCTCAAAATGAAATTGATACCCATTATGGTGGTGAGATTCCTGCGCTAGGCAAGGTCCAGCGACATGTTAGAGGCGATGTGAATATTCCATTATCCGGTTTTCCAGATGCGTTGGCTGCCAATTACAATGAAGAATGGAAAGATGGCCGTTACAAGCCTTGGGTTGCTGACTCATATGTTCATTTTGCGCAATGGAAAGACGGAAAATTAGTGCGAATGGAAACTTTGCACCCCTTTGGAGCATCTACCCGACCCGACTCTCCGCACTACACAGATCAGATGCAACTTTATGCTGATCAGAAGACGAAACCAATGACATTGGACAAAGCCAAAATCATGTCAGAGGCAAAGTCTGTTTATCATCCGCACTAGTTGGTAAGCACTTGATACATAGTTGATAGAGGTTGACTTATGGATGAACGAAATTTACGTTCACATCCGATTAACCCTAAATACTATTCAAGTTAATGCCCCAAAAAATTCTACTGCTGGTTGCTCTTCTAAGCGTGACCAATGCCCTCTTCGCTGGCAAGCCAAAAAGCGATAGCGATTCAACAAACAGCACTGGTTCTCATTTTGAGAAAGTTGACAACACCAAAATTCAAATCGTTAGGGATGAATGGGGTGTGCCACACATTTTTGCAGATCAGGACCACGAAGTAGCCTACGGACTAGCTTGGGCAAATGCTGAGGATGATTTCCAAACCGTACAGGAACTTTTGCTTGCTGGCCAAGGAAAGTCTGGGAAACTACTTGGCAAAGAAGGAGCGAAACGCGATTTCCTACTTCATGTTTTTGCAGTGAAAGAAATTGTGGATGCAAAATTTGAGCAGGATTTTACCGAGGAATACAAGGAATACCTAGACGGATACGCACAAGGAATGAACGCCTTTGCGGCTGCACACCCAGAAGAAATCTTGCTTAATGGCGTATTCCCTATTCAGGGAAAAGATTTGGTTTACGGAAATGTATTTGCCGCCTGCATTGTTTCTGGCGGACACTTGGAAGTAGCCAATATTCTTAAAGGAAGTTATGATGGCGGATCGACTTGGATTGGGTCGAACGCTATGGCTTTTAGCCCAGAAAAAACGGACGATGGAAGTACCATTTTGGTTGTAAATCCTCATATGCCAATGGAAGGACCTTTCTCTTGGTATGAAGCGCACTTGTGCAGCAATGAAGGGTTGAATATTTTGGGTGGTTTATTCCCTGGCGGAACCTCTGTTTTTCTCGGAACCAACGAAAATCTTGGCTGGGCACATACGGTCAATAAGCTGGATTTGGTTGATGTCTATAAACTCAAAATGAGTGAAGACAAGAAAAGGATGTATGAGTTTGATGGAGAATGGTTTGAACTGGAACGAAGACTCACAATCCTCAAAGTAAAACTGAATAGTTTGCTTACTGTTCCTATCCCTAAAATGACGTATTGGAGTAAGCATGGCGCTACCATCAAATCAAAGGATGGAAACTTTTACTCTGTGCGACTAGCTGCTAATCAGAAGATTAACACCGTTGAACAAATCTACCGGATGAACAAGGCGCAGAACTTCGATGAGTTTTACGGTGCTTTGAAGATGGAAGCGCACCCTCGCTACAATATCGTTTATGCAGATAAGGAGGGAAACATTATGTATCTCAATAATGGTCTAATTCCGATACGGAATGAAGATTACAACTGGGCTTCTGTGCTTCCGGGTGATACAAGTTCTACACTTTGGACAGAGTTTCATCCTATTGAAGAACGACCTCAGATTATCAATCCTAACTGCGGATATGTTTTTAATACAAACAACACGCCTTTCAACGCCACATCGCAAAGCGAAAACTTAAACCCGATGGATTACCCCGCCTACTTTGGGTTTGAAGCTGGCGACAACAACAGAAGCACACGATTGGTGCAACTGTTGGCAGAATACGACAAGGTGAATTTAGATGCTGCAAAACGCATGAAGTTTGATTACCAATTACCTGATTCTAGCGCGTTTTTCTCTTCAACCGAAAACTTTATGGATATAGACGCCAACTGTTTTCCTGATGTAACGGAAAGTATTGAGAAAATGCAGGGTTGGGACAGGCTGGCTACAAAAGACAGCGAGGCAGCAGGAATGTATCTGCTTGCTTACGATTACATTTTTGACAAGCTCCATTTGGGTACCGAAGCATTTATTGATGGTATGGATGTGGAAGACAGCCTCTTTGTAGAAGCCGTTGCACATGCAAACGAGCATTTGATGGAGTATTTTCAAACATTGGATGTAACGCTGGGAGAGTTGCAAGTACACGTACGTGGAGACAAAGAATATGGGGTAAATGGCTTTGCAGATGTATTGGCAGCCAACTACAACATGCCTTATACAAAAGGAAGGTTTAAAACCTTTGTAGCTGATTCTTATGTGCAGTTTGCGCAATGGAAAGCTGGCGAAGAAGTTTCCTTAGAAACGCTTCATCCTTACGGTGCTTCAAACAGAGAAGAATCTGAGCATTACAACGACCAAATGGAGATGTACGTAAACCAGCAGACCAAGAAAATGACGCTGAATAAGGAAGCTATTTTCGCTAATGCGGAACAGGTTTATCATCCGAAGTAAGCACACAGTTAGGTTTCATTATTTTTGGTTTACAAAACCAGCTATAGGTTCGTTAGGACTCATAGCCAATTGGTTGGATCATACCGAAATGACCAGCAGGCGCTAAAAGAACTCGTATGAAAAAAATAGTCCTGTTAATATGCCTTATAGCTTTCAACTTTGCTGCCAAGTCACAATCGCTAGGAGGGTTTCCTATTATTGACTATTTGGTAGAAGCCGTACATCCGAATGGTTGCGATATAAATGCTGTAACTGGATATCCAGATGACACTACATGGGTAAACCTCAATGTAGGCGATACCATGACGGGTACTTTTGGCAGCACATGGCTTAATGCTGTAGGCTCCGAACTGCTTTTAGAAACCAGTTTTCATGCCGATAATTATAATGTAAGGTTGAAGCTTTCGTCCGGATTCTACTCTGCTACACATGCTGTAAATGTGGCAGACTGGACTCATATTACAGATACTGCATGGATCTTTGTTGGAAATATCTGCGAAATCACCGTTTTTTTTTCCTGACGATCGGTACGTACTACCCCTTGACTTTGATACAGATTTTGGTTTAGATGTTATCGACATCGTCACTGGAATTGAAATTGTCTTTTTAACCACAGGTGGAAATCCCGATCTGGCAGGAGCTTATATCATTGGTGGTACACCAATTGCTTGCGATACAATTGATTTGGGCAATGACACCACCGTATGTAATGGTCAGGGACTGGTACTTGACGCCACATACCCCGAGGCAACCTACCTCTGGCAGGACGCTTCTTCTGGCCCATCGTTTCATGTAACCGAATCGGGCCAATATTGGGTTAGTGTAACTACAGACTGTGGGGTTGTTACTGATACTGTTAACGTAACAATAGCTGATGTCTATCCTTCCATTATAGATGCTGGGGGCAATGTTTTGGAATGTACCGACCCGTTCTACACTTACCAGTGGTATTACAATGACGTTTTAATACCAGGCGCCACAGACCAAAGCTATACGGTTTCAGCAATCGGAACGTATTATGTGGAGGTTAGCGATACGAATGAATGTGAAGGTATTTCCAACGCGATAGTAGTAGATGTGTTGACTAGGCTCAGCGAATTATCTCCGCATTACATGACCGTATATCCCAATCCAAATTTGGGGAGTTTTAAACTTTCAACCACCGTACTTCCTAATCATGTATGGGTTTATAATTCAGTTGGGCAAATGGTCCTCAACCGAATTACAATTGATAAAAATGATTTGATATTTAATCTATCGGTGGCAGGCGTATACTTTATTCATGCTCAATTTGACGATGGGTTCGCGGTCAGGAAATTAATTGTAAGGTAGCGGTGGTGAAATGCTAATATGAAAACAGGGCGTGAAGTGTTTGCCGCAAGTTCATCACGGTTTGCCATTTTCTCCTTCGAGTGAAAAATCGAAGGAACTAAAGCCCTATTTTAGTTGTTATTAAAGTTCTAAGTTGAAGATTTATAGCATGAGAAAACTACTGTTGTTGATGGCATTTTTAATTAATGTAAATGCTTACGGACAATTGGCCGATGGCAGCATAGCTCCAGACTTCACACTTACAGACTACAACGGAACAGAGCACAATTTATACTCCTATTTAGATGCCGACAAAACTGTTTTTGTAGAGATTTTTGCCGCTCATTGTTCTGGTTGTTGGAATTATCATAAGACAGATAGGCTAAAAAATATGTATAACATGTATGGCCCAAATGGAACTGATGAAATAATGGTTTTGGCTTTGGAACACGACCAATGGAACCATCACGAAGCTTTTATTGGAATTGGAGACCCTTGGAATACGCAAGGAAATTGGTTGGACGGAACGCCCTACCCAATTTTTGATGTAGAAAATCCAGACCGAGGTGTTTTTACCGACTACAACGTGACGTTCTATCCTGTTATTTACAAGATTTGTCCAGATAAAATTGTTGAGCAAATTTCTACCTCCGAAACAGAAACTCAGCTATTTGAGAAAGTGGAGAACTGCCTGAATGTTCTGTCGCTTGATGAAAAACAAAACCTTGGGAATATTCACATCGATCAACTTTATAAAAGTTTAGTAATAGCTAATTATGAAAAAGTTAGAGCCATAAATGTGATGGACCTTCGAGGTCAAACGGTTAAAGTAATTGGCTCTTTCAGTTCTAGAATCAGTATAGACGACCTGAGTACCGGAATTTATCTATTTGAGATTCAAACAGAAAACGGAGCAGTTGTGAAGAAGCTGTATTTGAATTAAGACTCAAATTCTAACGTTGGGTTTATCTATGAACGATAAATCAGATTTCTGTATCGCTAACGGGTTTCCGTTATCCAATCTTGATAGGTAGTTGTTGGGGAGAATTAGTGTAGCCCTACCCCACCGCTCAAACGCTCTCAGCATTCGGAAACACCTCGTCTTCATTTCCCTCAAAACGTCTTCTCAACCATTAAATGAAAACATTGTTTAATCCGTTCCTGTTAAGCTTATTGGAAGCAACGTGGTTCAATACTTAATTGAAAGCAGAAAACATCTTTTATTGTGATAGTTAGTAAGGAAGAAATCGATTCTTGGGAATCAAAATACCGTTCAAACTTTATCAAGGCGGTATCTGGTTATAAAGGCGTACACCTGATTGGTACGAAAGAAAAAGACGGCACCAGCCATTTAGCCATTTGTAGTTCGGTTGTGCATATAAGTTCTGAACCTGCGCGGATTGGTTTTATCATAAAACCGTTTACGACTGATGGAGATACGTATGCCGCTATTCTAGAAACTGGTTTTTACACCTTAAACCATGTACATAAATCATTCTTAGAACGCGCGCATGCCACATCGGTAAAACTAGCAGCAGGCGAGTCGGAATTCGACTCATGCAATTTGAAAAAAGAATACGTCAAAGAATTTCAAGCCCCTTTTGTAGCGGAAAGCAACATTAAAATAGGTTTGAAATTAATAGCTGATGTAAAACTGGTAGAAAGTGACTGTCATCTCATTATTGGCGAAGTTGAATTTGCTGACGCAAAAGAAGATTGCATAGAGGAAGATGGCCGATTAGATTTGGAGAAAGCACATGATATCTATAGCGCAGATTTAAATCAATACGCATCGGCAAAGAAGTTCGTTAACCTACCAGATGCAATAGCCGAAGACTTACCGAATTTTACACGGAAAAAACGGCCTGACAATGTTGTTTTTGATGAAGAAAGCCAATCCTATAATGCTAAAGCATTGACTTACGGCACCAATATTGGCGCACCAAGCATTACGTCAAGCAACCTTTCTAATTGGAAAAGCAACGGCATTACAACCTACAATCATGTACTGAAGAGTAAAGTCCAAAAAATTAAAGAAGAATACGATTTGCTCGTTGAGGAATACAAATACAACGAGCTTTTGTACCATGCTAAATATGAATTTGAGCCAATTATTGGCGAGGTTTATCACCTCTACCAAAAAGACAATAAGGATGAGTGCTTTTTGTCATTAATTCATCCTGAAACTTGGAGCAAAACGCATTTAGGCTCTTTTAGGCTTAGTAGTGATAAAGTTTGGTCCAAGATAGAATTGTAGCATGTCAGACTTAAAAAAGCAACTCCGTCCGGCAATACCAAGCATTGAAAAAAAGGAGAATATTAGTACTGAAGAGAAATTTCAAAACGAAGTATTACGTCCTATTATTAAACTGCAAAACAACCTGATTTCAAGCTACTTTGAGCACTACCTAGAACGCAAAAAAATAGACTTCCAAAAGTTTACTGATGATCAAACAACAGCCTTTGTTCACAAATTATTTAAGAGCGACACCCGAGTCAAGACCGACCT
>Ga0209632_10005620_pt1 | contig 10827 bp, 10 predicted proteins | sample COG_10_FD_184754 | JGI IMG/M metagenome (GOLD analysis project Ga0209632, IMG submission 184754) | Pelagic Microbial community sample from North Sea - COGITO 998_met_10 (SPAdes) (version 2) | ecosystem: Environmental > Aquatic > Marine > Neritic zone/Coastal water | place: Helgoland, sampling...
GTATGGTAAGTTTTTTCAAGTTCTGAAAGGTCAGGGCAGGTTTCTTCAATCTCTGCTCCGTTGTTTTCTAGCATCAGCAAAATGCCACGCAGATGATTATCCATCTCCTTATCAACCTGCCCAAAACCTCCTAGGTCAGGAGAAAATGCTATGGCAAGTTTACTGGGAACATGCCTCACTGCATCTTGGTAAGAAGTTTTTGGGTAAGGAAAAGAAATTGCAATTCTTGGATCATATCCAGACATAGCATCCAGAAAAAGCGCGCAATCCATAACAGATCGAGCCATCGGCCCCTGGGTCCCCTCAATCATGAAAGCATTATCTTTATCCGGTCCCCCCGCAATACCGGGACTAGGCCGCAAACCAACAATACCGCAATAAGCAGCAGGCGTACGAAGGCTACCACCATGATCACTTCCGTGACTAAGCCAGATCTCTCCCGTTGCAAGTGATGCCGCAGCACCACCAGATGACCCTCCAGCATTCAAACTCGTATCCCAGGGGTTCAGGGTTGGACCAAACACCTCGTTAAAAGTATTTCCACCAGCGCCAAATTCTGGGGTATTTGTTTTACCCAAAACAATTCCACCACGCGCCTCAAGAAGTTCTACAAGCGGATCACTTTCCTCCGGTATGAAATCAGAAAAACCCTTACTTCCATATGTTGTGCGAACACCGGCCACCATTTTTAAATCTTTAATTGTAATAGGGAGACCAGCTAACCATCCGTCGTGGCTATCTTCTGTGTTATCTAGAAATTTAGCTGCAGTTCTGGCGCGCTCTTCACAAAGCGTAGTTGTCGCATTAATTATCTTGCCAGTTTGCGAAATTCGCTTTGTCGCTGCGTCAAGTAACTCACCAGAAGACACGTCACCATTTTTTAAAAGTTTAACGGCCTCATGTGCCTCATACTTGCACAACTCTGATCCAGAAAATTTTCTCTTTTTTTCCATTATTTTACTCTGTGTTAATATTTTTTAGCTGTTGACGCTCAAGATTTTTTTTATTTATCTAATGTTTTAGTTTCACTTCTTGCTTCAGTTTCATTATCGAACCCACCTGATGTCACATCTTGGTCCACCTTAGCCATTTGGCCAACAATCAGTGGTAGCATTTCGGCGCTAACCGACTCGGATGGAGGTGGCCGCTTCCAACTTACGCTGTCTATAGCATCACAATTCAGACATACTGGTTCCCAGCTTTGATACGTTTCACCACAGTTTTCGCAAATCCATTGGGGGTCCCGCTGTGCTGAAATTGCTTGAGTTAAAAGTTGCCGTACAGTTTGATCATCAGCACCTTCACCTCGCTCAATGGCGGCCATTATAGTAAGTGAGCGCATTGTTGGATCAGATTTAGCTAGTCCCCTGAGTACCGAACGGGCTTTGGTGTAATTACTTGTGGCAATATTTAATTCGGCTAGTAGCATCTTAGTTTCAGGATGTTTGGGCATAGATTTAGTGAGTTTCTGAAACCTTTTTATTCGATCAAGGGGCGCCTCATCTGGTTCAATTTCCGCATAAACTGTTGCTAACTCTGGATGAGGGGCTAATTCCCAAGCAGCAAGCACAGTGCGGGTCGCAAGCTTTGGTTTTTCTTTTTTTATTTGCCCACGCGCAACTAGCAAACTTGCAGGCACTAATGCTGGAGAAAGACGATTAGCCTCGACCGCCAGCTTATGGCTCTCATCAAAATTACCTTCCACTTGTAGTTCCATCGCTTGAGATAAGGCAAAAATAGCATCTCGACGCTTATGTACATTTTTTGGGAGTGCACCGTGTTTTAGCTTTGCTTTTAGGGTATCTCGGATTCCCAACCAATCTTTCTGACTGGCTTGCAGTTTAAGCAGAACATCTTGAGTTTCTACATGTTTTGGTTTCAGTGCAAACGCGCGCTCTGCCAATTTGAGCGCTGTTTCCATATCGCCAGACTGCAGTGTTTGTTTAAGTAGGCCATGAACGCCAACAAACCGTGTTTTTGGGTTTTCCAGTAGTTTTTTGTAAGTCGCCCGCGCAGTTTCCTTATCTCCAGAAGCAACTGCAGCTTGCGCTATAACCAAGTTCGTCAATTCTGGTTTCCCGAGTAGCTTATCAGCTTTCTTGGCTTTTGTCATAGCCTCGGCGCCATCGCCACTTGCCAAGGCCATCAATCCAGAAGAAAGCGCCTCAAAGCCACGTCGTTCACGATTGCGAAACAAGTATCGTGATAGTGCTGTTTCATCACCATTTAAGAAACGAAATACTGCAACAATAAGTCCAAAAACCTTGAGGAAAACCCACAGAACCACGGTAAATAAAATTCCTAATATGGCGGCCTGAAGTGCGCCAAAAGATAATTCAAAACCTGCATATTCAATTGTTACGCCACCCTTTGACTCCAGTAGCCACACCGCACCAAGTGTAATTACAATTACAGCCGTTAAAAAAAATAGAATTTTTATAAGTGACCAAAGCATCCTATTTTTCCTAATTGATTATCAGGTTGTCAGAAATTTTAGCTAATTCTTCCAACACACGAATGCGGCTCTCAGCAGCCAACGACCAGTCTTTTAAAGCAGATTGTCCAACATCTGTAAGCGTCTTAATTTCTATAAGTGCAGCACCTATGTCTCCATCGCTCACCGCAGCTTGTGCTCGGGAAAGCACGGCATCAGCCGAAACACCCTCCTGTGGGGTTAAAGAGCGAAAACCAAGCTGAGCTTTTACAAAGGACCAAACCGCACCCTCATTTTCAGAAGTTACCTGTTCGTTTCTTATTTTTTTTAGTGCTGTGCGTGCCGCAGCAGAAAACTGGTTTTGTAGCAACTTTAAACTTGCCACCCCACTTTCGGCATTATCAACAATAGCCGGTGAAAGACTTAAGTCAGTAGAACGACTAAGTTCAGCCAGAATTGTTTGATACCCCAAACCACTCTCTACTAATACCTGAATTTTATCTATGGCGCTGGAAGTCAGTCCACTTTTGGCAATTTCATTAGCGTTTCGTTCTTCAACTTTTATTTGTCGTTTAACTTCTCGGACCTGAGTTCGCAGATCATCGGATAATTTGTTAATTTGAATGCGCTGACCCTCTAGGTCAGCCTGAATTTTTGAAACGGCCTGTTGATAAGCTTCAGTTTCAGCTGAGGAGACAAGGTTGGTAAATGAGCCACTTTCAAGTGCTTCGATACGACGATTAAACATCTCTGACTGCTTCGATTGCAGCGCGCTCAGTTCAGTTAAATTGGATTCAATCTTAACTAAGGCTGGGTTAACTACTTCGAGGATCCCAATTCTATTTTTTTTTGGGTCATTGTCCTCAAGGGCAGCCACTTGAGCGCTTAACTTTTTAAATTTGTCTTCAAGGCCAGACTGCGAAAGTCGTAACGACCCGATTGTGTCAGTGGATTCAAAATATTTGGGTAGAACAAAGAAACCGAGGCCAACGAGACCAAGAAAAAATATTCCAAGAATAATAAACAGGCTGCCAAGTTTTGACTTTTTTGAACCGTAATTGGAGGCCTTTTCTTCAGAGCTCACAGTGGAGAAATCCGGTGGCTCTTTACCAACCTGGGTCGAGCCTACGTCTGTTACAATGGCCTCCTCGACAACCACATCATCGATTTTAAATTTTTTATTTACCTTCTTATCTGCCAAAAAAACTACCTATTTCTTTCTACAATTTACCTGTCTTAGTTTTTCAAACTAAACCCATTAATCGATTTTTATTCTCATGAGCGGGACTATAGCTTCAAGCATAGAGCGCGCATCAGGCTGAAGGGAAACTATAATCTGACCAAAGCCCGCTTTTTCGCAGTATTTTGCTACATTTTCACTAATTACAACGGCCGTATGCCGAGTCCAGCTATATTTCATTTTACAAAAGCTTTGGGCGCTCCGGGTTGAAAAAAGGGGGACAACCACATCCCTTCCAGCTTGCAGAAGGTTTTGGGTTTCTGGCTTAAGTGGTTGTTCAGTTTGATGGTATGTAATCAAATTTTTTATTTTTAATTCTGTACCAAGAAAGTGGTTACTAAAATCGATAGTAGTAAAAGAGCCGCGAACATGTACCAACAGTCCTTTTGGTGAAATTTTAGCCAGGGCGTTAGCAAGTTCTTTAGCTGTTTTACCCATATTTTTTGCCACAAGACCACACTCACAGGCTAGACGCGTGGTAGAGCTACCGACACAATATGCCGGAAAGCCACACTCAATTAACCCAGCGGGTAGATGTCTAAGGGCATTTTTTGACGTAATCAAAATCCCTCTGACATTTGAAAAATCAAAAGTCACGTCTAATGCATTAATCTGCAAAATTGGGTCAATTAAAATTTTTTCTGGTTTCACGCCTGCATTTTCAAGATCCTTAGCAAACCTTAATGCCTGATCAATAGGCCGTGTAACCAATATTTGAGGCATTGAGCCTCCTTAGGATTGAGCAAAAACTGAAGTAGTGTTATGATTTAACTTAGATTCAATCAATAGGAACAAAGCAATGACTAACATTAGCAGTACGTTAATTCCAAGTCTATTGTACTCCAAACTTATGTCTATAAATGTCCAATCTAAAGAGCAAAAACCATGACTATTTGCATACTTGGGGCCGGTGCTTTCGGTACAGCTTTGGCGATCGCCTTGTCAGGTAACGAAAAAGTGCAGCTATGGGGTCGTAATGAAAAGTCCACGCGCACCATTAAAGAAACTCGTAAAAACTCAAAACTACCAGGTCACGAATTAGGACCCAATGTTTCCGTAACGAGCGATTTAAACGAGGCACTGCAGGGTTCCAGTTTGGTTCTTTGCGCCGTTCCCCTTCAAAATACACACCAGGTTTTGCAAAACATTTCTAGATATCTAGAAGGCCAAGCTCTAATCGGTTGCAGCAAAGGAATTGACCTGGATAGTGGGCTTGGTGGCTATTCCATATTAAAAAGCTTGTATCCAGATGGCCCAGTTGGAATCCTCACCGGCCCAAGCTTTGCGGTAGATATAGCCAAGGGCCTGCCAACCGCCCTGACTCTAGCCTCTAATGAAAACGACGACCTTGGTGAATGGCAAATTAAGCTATCAAATGGTACCTTAAGGATTTATATATCACACGATCCCATTGGTGCAGAAATTGGTGGAGCTTTGAAAAATGTTATCGCCATCGCTTGTGGCGCCGCTGTTGGCGCCGGCTTAGGAGAGAGCGCAAGGGCCGCCCTGATAACAAGAGGCCATGCAGAAATAATTCGATACGCGATGCGGCTTGGGGCACAGGCTGAAACACTGGCTGGCCTTTCTGGCTTTGGTGACCTTTGCCTAACTTGTACATCAAATAAGTCGCGAAATTACTGCTACGGTATGGAACTCAGTGGAACAAAGGGCTTGGACCCAAGCCGCACTATAGAAGGAAAAGCAACTGCACTGGCGATGGTTCCCATTTTAAAGCGTTTAGATATTGAAATGCCTATTACTGAAGCTGTTGCAAAACTTTGTTCTGGAACAGCCAATGTTTCAGAAGTCATGGCTGACATCATGGCACGGCCACTTAAAAAAGAAATACAATGCGTGTAGTGCTCATGGCCCATGATAAAACTGATCGCCTCACCGTTCAGGTTTTAAACCGAGAGGCTCACCTACAATATATCAAAAAGACAGGAGTTGTAGACATGGCGGGACCCCTACTTGATGGTAGTGGTCAAATGTGAATATCCCTAATTATCTTGGAAGTGAAAAGTATGGCTGAGGCAACGGCTTGGGCCACAAACGATCCCTATAGTCAGTCAAATTTGTCTGAAAGCGCAAAACTTGTCGAATGGAATAAGCTAATTGGTTAAGTAAGATTAACTCACCAACATTGAAAGAAAAGGGCGCAACTTACCGGCGCCCTCTTCTTTAAAATGGTCCTTGAGCGTACTAGTAGCGATAGTGCTCTGGCTTAAATGGGCCATCAGTTCCAACGCCAATATAGTCAGCCTGCTCCTTGTTAAGCGAAGACAACTTCACACCAATACGATCTAGGTGAAGTCGAGCCACTTTTTCATCCAGGTGCTTGGGCAAGATATACACGTCGTTGTTGTAATCATCGCCTTTGGTCCACAGCTCGATCTGCGCCAAAACTTGGTTGGTGAATGAAGCTGACATCACGAATGATGGATGGCCTGTCGCATTGCCAAGGTTCAACAAACGGCCTTCGGACAGTAGGATCAAGCGATTGCCGTTCGGCATTTCGATCATATCGACCTGCTCTTTAATGTTGGTCCACTTATGATTTTTTAAGTTTGCTACCTGGATTTCATTATCAAAGTGACCAATGTTTCCAACTATAGCCATGTCTTTCATCTCACGCATGTGCTCGATACGGATCACGTCTTTGTTTCCAGTAGTGGTGATAAAAATATCCGCGCTTGAAACAACATCTTCGATTAAAACAACCTCAAACCCGTCCATAGCAGCTTGCAACGCACATATCGGATCAACTTCCGTTACCTTCACGCGTGCTCCGGCGCCACTTAAAGAAGCCGCAGAGCCTTTACCAACATCACCATAGCCGAGAACTACCGCTACCTTACCAGCCATCATCGTATCAGTTGCCCGACGGATACCGTCAACCAAAGATTCCTTGCAGCCATATTTGTTATCGAATTTTGATTTAGTTACTGAATCATTCACATTAATCGCTGGAAATGGCAGTTGACCCTGCTTGACCAATTCATAAAGGCGGTGAACTCCAGTTGTTGTTTCCTCAGATACGCCCTGAATGGCAGCACGAGTTTTGACGAACCAGCCAGGTGTCTTTGCCATACGCTTCTTAATCTGTGCAAATACCGCTTCCTCCTCTTCAGAGGTCGGAACTTCAATTAGATCAGTTTCACCTTCTTCAACACGTGCTCCCAAAAGAACATATAATGTAGCGTCACCACCATCATCCAAGATCATGTTGGCTCCATCTGGGAACATAAACGAGCGATCAAGGTAATCCCAATGCTCTGTTAAAGACTGGCCCTTAATTGCAAACACAGGTGTACCACCTTCAGCGATAACCGCCGCCGCATGATCTTGGGTTGAAAAAATATTACACGAGGCCCATCGTACGTCAGCACCTAACTCCACAAGCGTTTCAATCAGAACAGCTGTTTGGATGGTCATGTGTAGTGAGCCAACAATCCGAGATCCCTTTAGCGGCTGGCTCTCACCATATTCTTTACGCAAAGCCATAAGGCCTGGCATTTCAGTTTCTGCGATATCTAATTCTTTGCGGCCAAACCCAGCCAATGCAATGTCTTTTACTATATAGTCATTTTCCATTTTTTTATATGTTCCTAGTGTAAAGATTGTTTAATGATTTCGAAATTTTTTAGTTTTAATAATTTGGTGCCAGTTACCATCAGCAGGACATTTGGACAATAGTAGAACAAATATATTAAGATTAATTTGAGGAGCAGAGATTAATGATACAAAATAGAGCATGGCAACGAATGCTATCCGGTCGTAGGTTAGATCTTCTTGATCCCACAGCCGTTGATATTGAGGTTGAAGATATCGCACACGGCCTAGCATTTGTGGCGCGATGGAACGGTCAAACAATCGGCGAATTTCCTTACTCTGTTGCAGAACACTCACTTTTAGTTGAGGAAATTTTCACTCGCCTCAACCCAAAAGCAAAGCCTGCTCAACGACTTATTGCACTTCTCCACGATGCTCCTGAATATGTCATTGGAGATATGATATCTCCAGTTAAGGCCTCCGTTGGTCCTGGTTACGATCAGCTGGATAAACGCCTAGCCGCTGCAATCCACATGCGGTTTGGATTATCCACAATCATACCTGCTGCGCTTAAAAAACAAATTAAGAAAGCAGATAAAGTAAGTGCTTGGCTTGAAGCCACACAACTTGCAGGCTTTTCCAAGTTAGAGGCTGATAAGTTATTTGGAAAAGTAGATGAGAAAATAATGAGGGAGCTTAAAGTGGTTTTAAGGCCCCCCGTTGAGGTGCGACACGAATTCATGCGCCAACACGCAAACCTATTGAGTAAAATTTAATACCAATTTTTAGTTGTTTTATATTCAAACAAGAAAAACCTTTTAGATCAACGTGGGCTCCGTTTAGCTAAAATACGCTGGAGGGTCCTACGGTGCATACTAAGTCTCCGTGCCGTCTCACTTACATTTCTATCACACAGTTCATAAACTCTTTGTATATGCTCCCAGCGAACCCGATCCGCTGACATCGGGTTTTCAGGCGGTGGTGGGAGATCGTCTCCACTAGCTAAAAGTGCATTTGTAATATCAGTCGCATCAGCTGGTTTTGAGAGATAATCAGTGGCACCAATTTTAACAGCAGCAACTGCTGTAGCTATTGCACCATAGCCAGTAAGAACCACAACACGACTATCCGGACGCTTTGCACGCAAGGTCTCAACAACATCCAGGCCGTTTCCATCCTCCAACCTTAAATCTACAACAGCATATGCCGGAGGCCTTGCAGTTGCGATTGCACAGCCAGCTGCCACTGACCCTGCCTGCTCCACTGAAAAACCTCTTTTGTCCATAGCTTTAGCAAGGCGTTTCAAAAACGGCTCATCGTCATCTACCAAAAGCAATGATCTGTCTTCACCAATTTCAAGTTGTCCAGTTACCATTATTTGATCCTCTTAATCTGTCTTAAGATAACAACATGGGTCGAATTGCGCCAGTATCAAGCAGCGTTGACTACACAGGCAACTCGATCAGCAACCGTTTGAGGCGATAAGTCACTTCTGAGAAAATCAACAAACCCAAATTCAGGCATCATTAAATAGGTAAAACTTGAGTGATCCATAAGATAATACTCATCGTCATCTCCCGGTTGTTTTTGATAATACACCTTGTAAGATCTAGCTACCTTAGAAATTTGCTCCAATGTACCTGTAAGGCCAACTAAATTGGGGTGGTTGTTCGAGGCAAAGTCAGCCAAATATTCTGTTGTGTCGCGTTTTGGATCAATAGTTATAAATACTGGCCTGACCGTGAGTCCTATGTCTGCTAAGATATCAACAGCAACTGAGTTGCGGCCCACATCCATGGGGCAAACGTCTGGGCAAAATGTATAACCAAAATATACCAGTGCTGGCTGATCCAAAACGTCTAAATCAGTTACAGTTAGACCCTTTTGATCAACTAATTCAAACGGTCCACCAATTGAGCCACCTGCAACCCCACCCGAAACACAGGCCTCAAAGCGATTGGCAGGCGCCGTGATCTGTGTGTAAAGAAAGGTACCAATCAATAGTATCAGCAGTAAGGCCGCTGTAAAGGCTGAAAACTTTTTACTAGGCATTATGGCTCCTTCTGAACTTTCGTTATATTAGTTATAGCATAAGGGCGAGCCTGTTTAGTTTTAGTTTGTCACAGGAGTGAAAAATGCCACAACCAAGTACTGGCTACATCGACCAAAGTGCACGTAGTAATTGGATGCGGCTCCGCACTCTAGTATTGGTTCGGTGGTTTGCAATCGCTGGCCAGATTGTAACTTTAATTATTGCTCAGTATCTCTATGAGCTGGAGTTAGCGCTTATACCCTGTGCCACTGTGATTGGCATGTCCGTACTCACAAATCTTTTTGCATTGTTAGTTTTTCCTGACAACCGACGGCTGTCTGAAACAGAAACAATGTTTACGCTTCTATTTGATACGCTTCAGCTGTCTTTGCTTTTGGCCTTTACTGGAGGGCTTAGCAATCCATTTGCACTGCTCATTCTTGCTCCAGTAGCCATTGCAGCGACAGTCCTACCAACCAGATCAACTCTCTTATTGGCCATTTGCGCGATAGGTATGATTACAGTTGTTGGCCTAATACACCTTCCCCTAGACACGGCTACAGGTAACTTAATGAATATGCCTGATGTCTTTGTGTTTGGTTTCTGGGTTGCAATTGTGACAGGTATAATTTTTATCTCAGTTTATACCAGGCGCGTAACAGCAGAGATGACCTCTATGTCGGAAGCCCTACTGGCCACACAAATGGCACTCGCCCGAGAGCAAAAACTGACTGACTTAGGTGGTGTGGTTGCCGCAACAGCCCATGAACTTGGAACCCCACTGGCTACGATAAAGCTTACTAGCGCAGAGCTGATGGAAGAAATGGAAGATTCTCCAGAACTTCATGCTGATGCACGCCTTATTCATGAGCAGGCGGATAGATGTCGAGACATCTTAGCCTCTATGGGACGGGCTGGAAAAGATGACTTACATTTGCGAGTGACCCCATGGTCGGCATTGGTACGCGAGGCTGCTGAGCCACACTTAGAACGTGGCAAAACAGTTCTTTTTACATTCAATAATAATGATGAGTTTGACACCAATCAGCCCCAAACCATGCGCAAGCCTGAAGTAATTCACGGTCTCAGAAATCTTGTTCAAAATGCAGTAGATTTTTCTAATTCAAATGTTCACATAGATATTGGGTGGGACCAAACTCATGTTTACGTCAAAATTTGTGACGACGGTCGTGGGTTTGAGCCACAGATTTTGAACCGTATTGGTGATCCATTTGTCCGAAGCAGAAAGCGCAACAAGTTGATTTCTGACCGTCCCGGTTACGACGGAATGGGTCTTGGATTGTTCATTGCCAAAACCCTTCTTGAACGCTCCGGCGCAAAGCTAGGTTTTTCGAATGGGATCGGATCGGATGACATTGGTGGGGCAATTGTTAGTGTAAATTGGCCAAGCAAAAAGCTAGTGGTTGATGCTCCAGCTTTTGGTAAAAATGAACTAATAGAAGTTTAACACCCTACCAGACTTTAGTTTAAACCCGTTTGGCGTGTTTCATTGTCGAATTTTAATTGCAAAAATTTTTAAAGGTATATAATTTTTTCATAATAACGACA
>Ga0209632_10005630_pt1 | contig 10818 bp, 9 predicted proteins | sample COG_10_FD_184754 | JGI IMG/M metagenome (GOLD analysis project Ga0209632, IMG submission 184754) | Pelagic Microbial community sample from North Sea - COGITO 998_met_10 (SPAdes) (version 2) | ecosystem: Environmental > Aquatic > Marine > Neritic zone/Coastal water | place: Helgoland, sampling...
ATTTTTAAAATGTCCATTTTTAAAATAAATAAAAATACTTTTTTTCGAAAAAAACGAGAAAATCACTTTAAAGCATAATGCTGCAATTTCACTAATTGAAAAAACAGACTAACTGCATAAAAAAAATTTTAAAAACTTCAAAAACACAATTTAGGAATTTTTTTTATCTGGAATTTTTATAGATACTTCAGATATGACCGATATATCTAATTTTGAATGTAAAATTTGTGATGTAATTACACGTGGTGTTTATGAATATAAAAGACACGTAATGACACCTAAACACAAAAAAGGAATTTTGGCGACAAATTTGTGTAAAACAGAAAAAAACGTTTTCGAGTGTGAAAAATGTAACTTTACTTGCAGTAAAAAATCTTTATGGGAAAAACACCTCTCAACCCTAAAACACAACAGAATTAATGAAGATACTGTCAAGGATGTGCAACAATATTACTATTGTGAACATTGTGCAAAAAAATATACTAATTATAAGAGCTGTTGGTCTCATAAAACACGCTGCTTTGAAAAAAAAAAGAATAATCAATCAGAGGAAAACAAAGAATCACAATGTGAATTATCACGCAGTAAAGTTACAGAACAGAATGACTATTCTTCAATCATAAACAAACTGATAATAGAGAATCAAGAGTTAAAGAATTTCATTGTAGAGCAGTCCAAAGATACAAGGAACATATTAGACAAAGTCTTAGAATTATCCAAACCACAAACAATCAATAATACTATGAATACAACGAACCGAGTAAATATCAATGTTTTTTTACATGAACAATGTAAGAATGCAGTGAATCTCACTGAATTTATTGAAAATATGGATGTAACACATGAAGACTTAGAAAACAATGCTCAATTAGGATTTGTAAATGGCATATCCAAAATTTTTCTGGATAATCTAAAACAATTGAGTATATATGAGCGACCCATACACTGCACAGATATAAAGCGCGAGACCATGTATATTCGCGATGAAGACACATGGACGAAAGATGAAAACGAACAAAAAATGAAAACCGCTATTCAAGAGGTGTCTAGAAAATCAATAAAAAAATTAAATAATTGGAAAGAAATAAACCCAGATTACCAAGATGTTGATTCTGAATTCTCAAATAGATGTATAGTTATACATCAAGGTTCTAATGCCGGTCAAAATCGCGACACTTATTATCCAAAGGTCATTAGATCAATAGCAAAGGAAATGAATGTTAAGTTATAAATACGAAACCATGATTTCCGAGAAACTCCATTAATTGAACATTATTATATTGTCCAATGATTTGTTGATATGTTATATTTTTATCTAATACAAATAATGATATAACATTCATAATGTCATCTTTATTTAAATCGCAATCACGACAATAAATATCAAAAAGTTCTTTACCCTTATGTTGTGGATTCGTTTTCATTTTCACCAAAGAATTATAAACTTGTTGAATATTCTTATTTTGTAATATGTTATAATCCGTACCACATATTGCGATTACAGATTGAAATTCTTCAATATTCAACTCTAATGTTTCTAATATTTTATCAAAATCATAATATAGTATATTGTGATTCATTAGACTCAAATAACGTAACACACGATGACACCCATAAGCAAACATATCCATATCATCACTCATTGTAGCCCATACTATATTATTCTTCACCAAATACGCACATAATGTATCTGCCTCACCATTGGCTTCAATATATGACTGTCCAAATATATTTATTAATGTTTTTACATCTTGAATATGAATCTTTTTTATACGAATAAATTGTTGTCTTAACTTCTCCATTTCCACATTATATTCATTTTTTGTTTCAATTGATAGTGATGAATCATTCAATTGAGATTGTAATTCTTTGTATTTCGTCTCCGCTTCTTTTTTATCTAATTTCCGTCTTTGTAATAATTCTTTCTTTTCATCTGGCGGTTTGCCGTCAAATATAAATACAGCGTGTATATTATAATACCGGAATAACGATAACATATTGTAAAAGTTCTCAACCAGTTTATTTTTTCCAAGGAATTTATATAAATAGATACTTGTATCAACGCAAATGGTTTTACCGTTTAATTCACTCAAATGTATTTTGTTGATAAATTTGCTGGCTTTGTCTGTCATCAATTTGTTCAAGTTTGGAATACCCATATTGAATTCGTTTTTATAATTGAAATATATAGTTAATTATTTATTTCAATTTTCTTTAACTCATTTCATGTAGACTCATAGTTAATGTGTTATAAAAAATAGAGCGTTTATCAACATCATAATCGGAATAATTAAGTGAGTTCAAAAACTCGGGTTTGTTATAAAATTCTTTAATAAACTGACAAAAATTATTCATATTTTCCATGGTTCTCATAAACAATACAGGATTCCTTTTAGAATTATTCCGTCTGCACCATGTTATAAACTCATTGTGATGAAAAAGTAAAATAGTCTTCACCAAAAAATATGATATGGCATATGTATTTTCATTGTATATTTGTTTGTCATAATAATGAGAACCATGTGACACAATATCATTATATTGTATGTGATTATAATTTAATATTTTGTTCATTTGAAACAATGAATATCTGACTTCATTTTGTAATAGGTTCTCATATTTGTAGAATGTTTTCTCGTAATCAATCGTCCTCTTATTGTTTTGACAAAACGCAATCACACAACAATTAATTTGTAATGCCCAGAATTCACAATAGGCTTCATAAAGTCGTATGTTCTCTTTTTTAAGAGGTATAATCTTATAAAACTCTTGATCTATTGTTCTGAGAGCACTATCGTAAACACATGAGAAATCTAGATTAAAGAAGTGTATAGCCTCATGAATGAGAACCTTCAACCATTCTTCCTTTCTATAAATATGCGCTTGCACGTTAGTATTACATGGTATAGTATATGCGCTATTGATATTTATTTCATTAAAAATACCTCTCTTGGGTAAAAGTTTGCGAAACTTTGTGAAATAAAAATGAATGACAATTGTATCTTTGTGTGAAGATGAGAACCTCATTAAGAATAATAATACAAATGCCACTTTCCTGAATATAAATGTATAGTCTTCGTTTTGTTTATTATTGTATATATTTATAGAAAAATTGGTATTTTTATAAACAAACGAAAATGTGTGTGTATATCTTAAAGAATAAATATATTCTTTAATGACGTCTGGTATGTAGAGTGTACTAAATGTGCTTTTATCTATTTTGTAATCATATTTTAGATTTGTAATTTCAATCATTATTTTACTCATAATAGTGAAGAAATGAGTAAATAAATCTTTAAAATGAGAACCTTCAATTACTATTTTTTTACCATAATGATTAACATATTTAATAAGGGAATTGCTATGATTTGTATAAGTCATGTATATATACATCAAACAAAAGAATTACTTAGATATAATTTGTTTTCTAACTTCCATAAGTGTTGATGCAACCAAAGGTTCTTTACCGCGACGAAAAAGTAATAGTTTTGCCGGATTTGTGAGAACCAATATGTTTTTCAATTCACCATTTTGAGTGAATTTGGCATTAAGGGCATTCATTTTTTCTTCTTTATGTCTAGTACCATAAAAGTCTGGGTCAATAGATATACCCTTATCCTGTTTCTTCATAGAGCCTTTTTCTTTTGCTAATTTCGGATCTTTTGATAAATCACTATTACTATCTAATGAGAACTTATGATAATAGTTGGGTTGTGTCTTCTTGTATTTGGAAGCATTATAGTAATGCAATACAGATGCCCATTTATGGTTATCCAATGTGAATTCACATAAATAAGAGTCATCTAATTTTCTCCTCCAATTATCTATTTTATGTAGGTTCTCGTAATTCTTTACAACACTTTGTGTTATTGTTTCATTGGACCCTTTACCTGGTTTGGCTTTCTTTTCACTCTTTTCATGGAACATAAAAACAATAGAATCATCATATATATGATCCAAATAAGCATGTATATCTTCTTGGTTCTCTTCTTCTATTATAGAGACCCCTAGAGTTTTTTTCATTGTGTTGAAATCTTCAATGTATGAATATACCCCAGAGTTTTTTTCAAGACATTTGTTAATAATAAGAGAACGTAGGTCATAAGGTATTTCCGTAAATTGGAAGAATTTCTTGCGATTATAAGAAATGAGTTTATAATGATTTCCGGTAAAACATGTAATTACGTATGCTTGTGGTTGGAAACTCCCTTTATTTCCAATTTTATTATGTAAGGGACCACATTTTAATACACTGTCTAATGCATCATCTCCATATGCTTCTTCACTCATAATTATGATTTTCATATTGAGTTTATATTCAAGTTCGCTAATCGCCCATTCATCCGCCCAAAAAGTAGAAGTCTTTACATATTCTTTGTATTTTTCCAGTGTGTTGATGTGTTTCATATGACCAAAATTGTATTGTATAAATTGTTCTTCTTCAACACGAGTTTTTACGAGTTGTTTTAAATGAGTCTCATGTTCTTGAATGTATTTTAATATGGTTTTCTTCTCTTCCATTAATGCAGTTTTATACCGTTTTTTGTATTCTTTGACATTATTTTTGTGATGTGTAATTTGGCGCTTTATTTCATCTAAACTGTTTTCAAGTTCAAGATAAACATCATAAAATTCTGTGAAAATTGCCTTGGTTACTTGTGAAGACAGAAGTTCTCTTAATTTGGCAACAGTTGTGTGTTTACCCATTTGTATGAAGGCATCTCTAATAACAGCAAATAGACAATCACCGCCACCTTCATTATCAATAATGTCATATTGAGGATTTTTCATAAACTTTTGTACCCAATTATGATGTTGAGCACGTTTATATTTGGCTTTAATTTCAAATGCGTCTTGTTTTGTTTCCTCAAATAATGTGTCATTAAATAATGGCTTTTTACTTTCAAACAAATCATCCTTTTTATCTGGTTTTATTGTTGGGTTCTCATTATACACACTAAATACATCATCAACAGGTTCAATGTCTAGTGTTGATTCATCCACCTTTTCATGAATTTGAATATCTTCAAAGCCTTCAAGTTCTTTTGGAGAATCTTCAAATAATTTGGCATTAACAAATTCATATAATAATGGTTTCGGTAACTTATCTTCGTCAAAGTCGCCTTCATCATCTAAATAATTTGGTAATTTATCGTGTAAGAACTCAATTAATCCGATTTGTTGTTTGACTTCAAACTCTACCAATAAATACATACAATAATATACAACGTCTCTATTTTCTGCGTAATGCATATTACCGAATACAACCTGACGGATATTTGGACTTATAGTATCAAAAACGATTTCATAATAATGGTCGCATTCCATATTGACATCATCTTTATCAATATCCGCATTATCTTTGTAGTTAATACTTGGTTTTAATTTTGATTGAACCATAAATAATATAAACTGTATATATTATTTATATATTTATTTATCTTTATCAAAGTTGTTTATACTCTGTATAATTTCATCTGGAAACCCCATTTGGGCTAAAATGTAGGTTGCCCCTTGAAACCTGGAAATACCCTTTCTAATTTTATATGTATATTTGACTTTCCCGTCATCGGATTCATGAATTTCCATTTTATAGTTACTCGCAAATTTATTTTTATGTATTCTTTTACATATATTTGTGTAATGTGTAGTAAGAATATAATCAACGTTCTCATATTGTGAGATATATTTCAAAAATGCAAAGGCAGATTTGGATGCCTCGTTTGGATTTGTTCCAGAAAAGAGTTCGTCAAAAATGGTGAAATGTCTTTTATTTGAATTGTCAATCGCATCTAGAATTTCTTTACAACGGCGTGATTCGGCTTGGAATAAACTGTCGCGCCCGGAAGTGTCAGGAATATTCAAATATGAATGAATATGTACATATGGATTGAGTATACAAGATTCAAAGAACCCGACACCATATTGCTGAGAAAATATAATATTTAATGCGGTTGTTTTCAAATATGTGGTTTTACCCGAAGCATTCGGTCCAGTGATAATATTCTTGTATATGACTCCATCATTTTTCACATGGTTCTCATTTTTATAACTAGGATAATATTGTTGTTTTATGATGGTTTTACTTTCTGTATTGAATTGCGTGAAATTCATATGTTTTTGTTTTATATTTTCATTTATTCCGTATAAATGATCCAAATATCCGTGAAATCCAACAGAATACTTTAAAGAAGTTTCCAATTCTTCATTATCGTGAATATAATAAAACACCTTTAATAAGTAACCAATTTCTGAAAGTTTTGAGAACCCGGGCGTGAATACTTTCAGATCACTTATTTGAGTATAAAAAGATTCAAATTTATTTATATGGTTCCGTAGGTCATTACAAAAGTTCTCATAAAAAGGTAAATGTTTATTATAGTCTATGAATTTCTTCATATTATCTGTTGTTTTTAATATATATGTCTTTAAATACAGTATATGTTCATTTACCGATTTGATGTTATGATAAAACTTAGAACACATATTAATATTTTGATATATTTGATAAAAATAGATACCGATTGATCCTAATAAATACATAACACTTTTGATATCCAAGTTTTGAACATTGAGTATTCTCCCGATAAAATGATTTTTGGCTAGTGATTTGAGAACACTGATATAGACATCAAATGTAATAGGGACACGTTGTATTTTGAGTATTAAAAAAGGAAAAAGTAAGAATAAAAATGGCACAATAATACTCAAAACTGGCGAAGACATGTTAACAAAGGATAATATTTGTAGTGAAAATGAAGAAGAATTTAAGTATTTGAACATATCCCATTCTATGTATGAATATTTATCAAGAAAACTGGGATTAGACTTGGTTTCTTTCCATAAACTAAGAAATTCATTGCAAGATACGTCTTCGTATTCAAAATGCGACATATTTTGAATAACTGTTTGTGTATTTTTCAAATAGTCAATATTATTTGTATAATATTTGAAGCTTTTGTCCATCATATCTATTCCAAAATTATTACTAGGTTCAAGGAAGAAGTGATTCATTGAATTATGGAGTTGTGGATTCAATTCAAGGTCCTCACATAGAGTGTCATTTAATATATAGACTTCTTCATCTGGTAAATACATAATTGGAAACTTGAAAGTATCATATAAATGAGTATCAATATGTCTTTTAGATGGATTTAATATTTGTTGAAATATTTCAAACATATATTAAATAATTATATAAATTCAATATTATACAAACGAGGATTGAATGGGTTAAATTAACTCATTAATATTGCTGGGAAGTTCTTTAATATCAATTTTATAATGTCTCTCAATCCGTTTCATTTGGTCTATATCAAACTTTGTAACAAAATTAATGGCTAAACCTTTGCGACCATACCTACCTGAGCGTCCAATCGCATGTAAATACGTATTAATGTCCCGAGTAATATCAAAATTAATAACAATACTAACTTGTTGTATATCAATGCCTCGGGCAGTAATCCCGGAAGAAATCAATACGCGATATTGACCAAGGCGGAATTGTTTGAGGGCTTCCTCACGTTGAGACTTGTCCATAGAACTATGAATATAACATACAGGATAATCCTCTTTAGACATAGCCTCATATAACTCATTTACGCGACTTATAGTGTTTACATAAATGATAGACTGTTTCACTTCTAACATAGAAAATAAATCTTTCAGTGTTTCATATTTTTGTTGATCATTACCAATTGCGATATAATACTGTTGAATACAATCTAATGTAAGTTCCTCTGGTCGCATAATAATTTTAATAGGCTCCTTCATAAATTTCTCTGTTAATGTGAGCACATCATATGGCATTGTAGCACTAAAAAGAGCAACTTGCATCGTTTTAGGCAAAAATTGAAATATATCGTAAATCTGATTTTTAAACCCTTTTGAAAGCATTTCATCGGCTTCGTCCATCACAATAATTTTAATATTGTCTGTTTTTAAATACCCTTTTTTAATCATGTCAAACACGCGTCCAGCAGTACCTACAATCAAGTGAGGTTGTTTCTTTTTGAAATATTGAATATCTTCATTCACTGAAGTGCCACCAATACAAGACCTAACATTTAAATTTTCCATAGCACTACTAATATTGGATACTACATCAGTAATTTGTTTCACCAACTCACGTGTAGGTGCTAATATTAACACTTGTATTGCGTTCTTACTAATATCTATTTTTTGTAAAGAACCAATAGTAAATGACCCGGTCTTACCAGTTCCAGATTGCGCTTGTCCTATCAAATCCTTACCTTCAATAATTGGTCCAATTGCCAACGACTGAATCGGTGTGGGTTTTTCAAATCCATAACGATAAATCCCCCTCAAAATATCTTCATTTATATTTAAATCATCCCAATTTTCAACTTTTACAGATTCTGACATAATAATTATACTTGTTAATGTTTATATGTATTTATAATAAACAAAATAAATAAATAACTATACTATGCTTTATAATGGTAAATTATCCTATAAATACTTACAAGGAAATTGAAAGTAATATGGTTTGTAGTTTACCAGAACAAACATTAGAAATTATAAAAGCACTTGAATTAGAGTTGAATATACCCAGTGTTGAAAAGAAAGAAAAGTCCGAATCAAGGAGGCATAGAAATAAGCCTGCACCAAATTGGGAGCAAATACGTGATTTTAAGACAACAAAGGTATTAGATATTAAAGATGAAAGTGATAAATTAATACATGAAATTAGAAATACATTAAATAAATTATCATTGAAGAATTTGGAAGCACAGTATGATACATTGAAGGAAAAATTAAACGTATTGGATTTACAATCTCATAAACAAAAAATAGTAACCATGTTTTTTGATATTGTTACATCAAATAAGATTTATTCGGAAGTATATGTAGAATTATATCAGAAAATTATTGTTGATTATGACTTTATGGAGAATCAATTGAATGATTTTCTAATGAATTATCGTGAAAGTATCGTGCAGATTAAGAATGTTAATCCCGATGAAGATTATGATGGTTTTTGTGTAATGAATAAACAAAATGATAAGCGAAAAAATATTTCAAATTTTATTGGTTATTTGACAATCCATAATGTTATAGTAAAAGACGAGTTTTTATCAATAATCTCCTTTTTTAATGATTTGATAATAGAAAAATCAAAAGAATCGTCACAAAGTAGTATAGTAGAGGAAATGATTGAAAATGTATATATATTAATTAATTTCTTGAAAGATAAGATTGCTATAGATAAGAGTGTATTTGACGAGTTAAAGTCCAAATTATGTTTTATTTCAAAAATGAAAAAGGAAGAACCGGCAACATATATATCCATGACAACACGTGGCTGTTTTAGAGTTATGGACATAATTGATATGGTGAAGTATTGTTGAAACTAATACGCCGTGTATAATATTTGTGTAAATTATTAATCATTATATACTATATAATGAATAATGAAGTATTGGTGGAAAATAGTTTTTATATAACATATGCGTTTTTAATTACCACTGGAACAATTACGTTTATTGAAGCTATGCGAACCAAAGATCCAAAAGTGCGTCATATTATGAACTTGGAAACATGTATATCTATTGTAGCGGCCTTTTTCTATGGGAAATTCATGGAAGATTTAGAAAATAAAGTTGATTATGAAACAATAAATACCAATCGTTATTTAGATTGGGCGATAACAACACCTATTATGCTCTTGGTCCTTGTATTAGCATTATTATATAATAATAAACAGGGTTCTATGAACTTCATATCTTATTTAATCATACTGTTTTTCAATTATGTAATGTTGGGGTTCGGATATTTAGGTGAGATAGAAATGATGGATAAAACTATGGCTAATATTATTGGTTTTGGTGGCTTTGCTGGGTTATATTATTTCATATATAACAAGTATTTGCGTAATAATAGTAATATGGATAATAAAATCCTATTTGGCGCGTTTGTATTTTTATGGGCATTGTATGGCGTGATATATATGTTTGAACCACAAGCGCGTAATATAGGATATAATATATTGGACTTATTTTCCAAATGTTTTGTAGGAATCTTCTTCTGGGCGTATTTTACTGGAATATTTAAACCCTTGAAGATTTAATGGGACATTTTACATATATAATTTATAATTGGCATAACAAACTGAACTTGGATTTTTTTGATTTCCATGATTACCACAACACCTTTTACCTAATTTAGAAAAATCAATAGTAGTTTTATCACCAGTTTTTGTAGAGGAATGAGTTATATTATGGTAATTTGTATGTTTACAATTATTACAAATTACAACCATTTCAATCATACCATCATTATAAATATTTATATTTTGTATAGTTGCTTCCATTTATAAATTAATATAAAGATTTTTTTATATTAATTTTGTCCAATTTTAAATCGTTACAGATATAATTTCAAACAATTATTTTGTAAATAGAACGATTTGTTCATTTGTATTGCGGTGTTTCGTCATATGCGCATTTTTATTGATCATTGAAAATGATTTTTTAAAATCTAAATGCTTTTCAACAATAGAATTCATCCTATCCACCAATTCCATAGTTTCATTTTTATCATAATTTGAAATAATGTAACACAGTCTACCGTTTTTTGCTAATACATGTTTACATAGCATGATAGTAGTTTCCCAATAATTTTTCAACCATGATTCCAATGTATCATATTTATTTGTGCTCTGATTATCGCCCCTATAAAGTTCTAATTGATAATACGGCGGTGAAAAGAACACCACGTCAAAGTATTCTTTGTATTTCTTCTTGAAATTCTGGTTTTTATATAGATTTTCTGAAGGCGATTCAATAATAGACACTT